>Ga0187871_10001193_pt1 | contig 23063 bp, 14 predicted proteins | sample June2016WEW_16_1_FD_132988 | JGI IMG/M metagenome (GOLD analysis project Ga0187871, IMG submission 132988) | Peatland microbial communities from SPRUCE experiment site at the Marcell Experimental Forest, Minnesota, USA - June2016WEW_16_10 | ecosystem: Environmental > Terrestrial > Soil >...
CCAGAAACCCACTGCAGGGAGTACGCAGTTTCAACGAGTTGCAGACCTAGCGCCGTCGGCCTTAGCTGCCGAGTTGCGACTTACCCAGTTTCCGAGACTGCTGACGGCCCGTAGGGCCGCTGGTGCTGAAGCGTGCGCCACGGGCCGCGGGGATCGCATCGATGAGGCGGCGCGTATAAGGGTGCGCGGGACGCTCGAAGATATCCGCCACGGGCGCAAATTCCACAATTTCACCTTCATGCAGGATCGCCACGCGGCTGCAAAGCGCGGAGATCGAAAGCAAATCGTGCGAGATATAAAGGATGGCCATGGACAGCTCGCGATTGAGCCGGCCGAAGAGGCGTAGGATTTCGGATTGCGTGAGCGCATCGAGCGCGCTGGTGGCCTCGTCGGCGATGAGCAGGGCGGGCCGGTGGAGGATGGCCATGGCAATCAGTACGCGCTGCGCCTGCCCGACGCTGAGCTCGCCGGGATAGCGGCGCAGAAACGGCCGGCCGACAGCCAGGCTCACGGCGGCCAGTGCGTCCAGGATGGCAGCTTCCCGGTATGGGCGCGGGCCGTGGCAATGGGCTTCCCAGGCCTCCGCCAGTTGCGTCCCGATGCGCAGCGCGGGATTCAAAGACGAGACGGGATTCTGTAGCACAAGCGAAATCTCACGGCCGCGAATCGCGCGCATCTCGCGCTCGGGGCGGCGCAGCAGGTCTTCGCCGTGAAAATCGATTTGACCCCCTACCGACCCGCCCTTGAGGTGCAGCAGGCGCATGATGGCCAGCGCGATGGTGCTCTTGCCCGACCCGCTTTGTCCGGCGAGTCCCACAATTTCGCCGGCTTCGATATCGAAGGTTACATCGCGCAGTACCTGGGCGCGGCCGTGGTAACCGGCGGAAATCCGGACGGCGAGGAGCGGCGCGGCGTCGATGGAAGTGTCAGTCAACGGATCTACCCTTACTTACCATGGCTGTCTGCCGGGTGTCACGGCAAGTTGCCTTTCGTTAAGTCCCGCCCTCGCCTCCGGCCCCGTTATGTTATCTAAAGTGACTAGGAGGCTAGTCACTATCGCGGTTAACCAGGCCGGGTTCATTTCAAAGGATACTATCCCGGGCCATAACCTTAACATTATCTTGGTACAAGAAGTACTTTCATAGCTCATAATGAATTGAATATAGAGCGTGTAGAGCGTATGTTACTGGTATGGCAATGACCGCGAAGATTCATACACTGGCGAACGGCGCTGCCGGCCGTTTCAACCTGCATCGCGCGGCTCCCCGCCATGACCAGCCGGACGCGGGACCGGACCCACGGTACTCGCAGGACTATCTAAAGGCTGCGCAGGCCCAGAATGAGGACAACGTGATGGGTGGCGCAATCGTCAGAAGCGAGCGCATGAAGGCGGTCTTCCGCCTGGTGGAAAGAATCGCGCGAACCAACGCGACCGTCTTAATCGGCGGCGAGAGCGGGTCGGGTAAAGAGGTTGTGGCGCGCGCCGTACATAATTTCTCGCTACGGTGCGAACGGCCCTGGGTGGATGTAAACTGCGGCGCCCTGCCGGACCACCTGGTGGAGAGTGAGTTATTCGGCTACGAAAAGGGCGCGTTCAGCGGCGCGGATGGCCAAAAGGCCGGCATGTTCGAACTAGCCAGCGGCGGCACCTTGTTCCTCGACGAGATCGGGGAGCTGGACGCCAAGATGCAGGTGAAGCTGCTGCGCGTGCTGGACGGCGTGCCTTACTACCGATTGGGTGGCACACGCAAAGTCGCGGTGGATGCGCGCATTGTGGCGGCCACCAACAAGAATCTCGAGCAGGCCGTGGAGGCGGGGACATTTCGCGGCGACTTGTTTCACCGGCTGAATCAAGTGAGCATCCAGGTGCCGCCATTGCGCGAGCGCGTGGAAGATGTCGCACCCTTGGCTTATCACTTCTTACATGAAGTAGATCCGCGGCTGGATTTGGGAGACGACGCTTTGAGCGCGCTGGAGGATTACGATTGGCCCGGCAACGTGCGCGAACTGCGTAATGCGATCACGCGCGCCGCGGTGCTGGCAGACAGTTGGGAGATTCAAGCGGCCGATCTCAATTTGAAGCCTTTCACGCATTATTCGGTAGCCAAGCCAGAATTGAAGCACCAGTTGGGCGGCCTCGAAGAGCAGGTGATCCGCGAGGCGCTGGAGAAATCCGGAGGCCGGCAGGATATCGCGGCCGGTCTGCTGGGGATCTCGCGCCGTACGCTGCTGCGCAGGCTGAAAGAATACAAAACGCGCGCCAACCCGGTGGGCTGCGCCATACCGGTGTTATCGATATGAACATCAAGGCCAAGCTTTACGTGGCGATGGTCAGTCTGGCCGGACTGGGCGTCATCGGAATGAGCTTGTATCATTGGCGTTCCGAAGACCTCTATCGCTTCTGCTTCTACCTGATCCTTTCCGCCCTGGCAGCGGGCCTGAAAGTGAGTCTGCCAGGCATCCGCGGGACCATGTCGGTCTGCTTCCTGTTTGTGTTCATAGGCATCGCCGACTTGAATGCCACCGAGACCCTGCTCATCGGCTGCGCCGGTACCGTGGTGCAGTGCCTTTGGAAGTCGAAACAGCGCCCCAAGATGTTCCAGGTGGTCTTTAGCATTGCGAATACCGGGATCGCGGTGACGCTGGCCTACTCCTTCTACCACTGGCCGGTGCTGCAGCGCCTCGATCATATCGGCCCGCTGTTGCTGATTGCCACCGGGCTGGCTTACTATGTTCTCAACACGGTACCTATCGCCGAGGTCATCTCTCTCTCGGAAGGTAAGCGCTTCGGCGAGACGTGGCATAACTGCTACTTCTGGTCGTTTCCTTTCTATCTGGTGGGGGCTTCGCTGGCATGGATCATCAGTCTTTTCACGCGGCAGATGCACTGGCAAGGCTCCATTGTGTTACTGCCGGTCATTTATCTGATTTACCGTTCTTACCAGCTCTATCTGGCGCGCCTGGAAGACGAACGGCGGCACGTGGAATCGATTGCCGGGCTGCATATGCGGACCATCGAAGCGCTGGCCCTGGCGATTGAAGCCAAAGATCATACGACCCACGAGCACCTGCGGCGCGTGCGCGTCTACGCGGTCGAAATCGGCAAGCGGCTGGGACTCGCCACCGAAGAGTTGGAGGCCCTGAAGGCCGCGGCCCTGTTGCACGATATCGGGAAGCTGGCCGTGCCGGAGCACATCATCTCCAAACCGGGCCGCCTCACGCAGGAAGAATTCGAGAAGATGAAGATCCACCCGGTGGTGGGAGCGGAAATTCTGGAGCGGGTATCCTTCCCCTATCCGGTCGCGCCAATCGTGCGAGCGCATCACGAAAAATGGGATGGAAGCGGTTATCCCTACGGGCTGCGCGGCGAGGAGATACCCATTGGGGCGCGCATCCTGTCGGCGGTCGACTGCCTGGACGCGCTGGCTTCCGATCGCCAGTACCGGCGCGCCATGAATCTGGACGACGCCATGAGCGAAGTGATGGCACAGGCCGGCAAGAGCTTCGATCCGCGGGTGGTGCTCATGTTACTGCACCACTATGTCGAGTTGGAGCGCCAGGCGCAGGAGACCACGGAAATCACGGCCAGATTGTCCACCGACGTGAAGATCGAGAGAGGCGCGGAACCCGCCACCGGGTATCAGGGTTCGGCGCCGCACACCGCGCCGGGTAACGAATACGATTTTCTGTGCTCCATCGCGGCGGCCCGGCAGGAAGTGCAGTTGCTCTTTGAACTGGTGCAGGATCTCGGTAACTCCCTAAGCCTCGACGAAACACTCTCCGTAGTAGCGGCAAGATTGAAAAAGATCGTTCCTTACGACGCCATCGCGATCTATGTGCGGTTAGACCGGAAGCTGGTCCCGCAGTATGTCAACGGAGAAGATTTCCGGCTGTTTTCCTCGCTCGAGATACCCATGGGAGAAGGTTTGTCGGGCTGGGTAGCCGAGAACCGCAAGCCGATCTTGAATGGCAACCCGTCCGTGGAACCCGGGTATCTGGCTGACCCGGCTAAGTTCAGCACCCTGCGGTCGGCGCTGGCGGTTCCGCTGGAGGGGCTCAGCGGGGCGATCGGCGTGATGACGCTGTACCGCGCCGATCACGACGCGTTTTCGCGCGACCATCTGCGCATCCTGCTGGCCATCAGCAGCAAGGTGTCGCTGGCGGTGGAGAATGCCTTGATCTTCCGCCAGGTGGAAGACTCGGCCACCACGGATTATCTTTCCGGATTGCCCAACGCGCGTTCCCTGTTCCTGCGGCTGGATAGCGAAGTGGCCCGCTGCAAGAGAAACGGAGAGCCGCTCTGCGTAGTGGTATGCGATCTGGATGGCTTTAAGCAGGTGAACGACCGATTTGGCCACCTGGAAGGCAACAAAGTATTACGGAATGTGGCGGACGCGCTCCGCAGCCGCTGCCGCGAGTACGATTATGTGGCGCGCATGGGCGGCGACGAATTCGTGCTGCTGCTCCCGGGCGGCGATCGGAAGTCGATCCAGGGGCGCATCGCCGAGATCCGGCTGCTCGCCGTCGACACTTCAACGCCCGCGGGCAGCAACGTGTCGATGAGCCTGGGCGAAGCCTTCTTCCCGGACGACGGCGAGGACGCCGAAGAATTGCTGGCCGAAGCGGATAAGCGCATGTATAAAGCGAAGAACTTGCGCAAGAAATATAGGATGACGGTCTACCCGCAAACGGCGCCGGTCGAGATTGCGGCGACCGCCTGAGAAGGCCCTCCGAGGACTACGGATATGAGAAGGCGGTCAATACGATTGGCGCTGGCTGTTGCACTGGCTACGGCGTGCGCGCCCATTTACGGCCAGTATGGCGGCGAACTGCGATTCTGTCTGCAAGGCGAACCTAAGACATTCAATCCCCTGCTGGTGGAGGACGATCCTTCCGAGGTGGTCCGCTATCTTACCGGCGGCGTACTGATCCGGGTGAACCGCTCCACGCAGGAAGTGGAACCCGAACTGGCGTCCGCATGGAAGATCGACAGAAACGGCAAACGCATTTCGTTTCAGATTCGCACCGGGGTGAGTTTCTCGGATGGAACTCCGTTTACCGCGGAGGATGTGGCCGAGACGATGCGTATGGTGATGGATCCAAAACTGCATGCGCCCGTAGGGGACGCTTTCCGATCGGGATCCGGCGAAGCGGAGATCTCGGTGACGGGAAAAGACAGGATCACGATCGTTTTTCCGTCGGTGGTCTCCGGCATGGAGCGGCTCTTTGATCAGGTGGCCATTCTCTCGGCCAAGTCTCCTAAAAAGGAGGCGGCGGTGCTGGGGCCCTTTTATGTGGCGGATTACAAAGCCGGCTCCGAAGTGCTGCTCAAGAAAAATCCGCACTACTGGAAGCACGATGCCCAGGGGCGCGCGCTGCCCTATCTGGATGCCATTCGCCTGTCGATCCAGCAGAACCGCACCATGGAGATGGTCCGGTTCACGCGCGGCGAACTGCATCTGATCAATAGTGTGGCGCCCGATAACTTCGAGAAACTGGCCGGGGAAACGCCGTCGGCGGTCAGTGATATCGGTCCGGGCCTGGAATCGGAGTTGATGTGGTTCAACCAGGCCCCCGGCGCGCCGTTACCGGATTACAAGAAGGCATGGTTCCGCACCGCCGGGTTCAGGCGCGCGGTGCTTGCGGCGATCAATCGCGACGACCTTTGCCGGGTGGTCTATCACGGACACGCCAGCCCGGCGGTAGGGCCCATTTCTCCGGCGAACCGGCATTGGTACAACACCGCGTTGAAGCCGCTGCCCTTCGACCGCGCCGCGGCGCTACGCAGCCTGGCGCAGGATGGGTTCGAGCTAAAAGGAGGCGTCCTGCGCGACCGGCAGGCCAATCCGGTGGAGTTCTCGGTGGTCACCAACGCGGGCAACCTCGCACGCGAGAAAATGGCCGCCATGATCCAACAGGACCTGGCGTCTATCGGGATCAAGCTGAATGTGGTGACGCTCGATTTCGCTTCCCTGATCGAGCGCCTGACGAAGACTCTGGCGTACGAGTCCTGTCTGCTCGGGTTCGCCAACGTGGACCTCGATCCGAATCTGCAAATGAACGTCTGGCTGAGTTCCGCGAGCAACCATCAATGGAACCCCAACCAGAAGACGCCCGCCACGCCGTGGGAAGCGGAAATCGACCGGCTGATGCGCGCGCAGGCCGCCGAGAGCGACCCGGCGAAGCGGAAGCGCTCCTTTGACCGTGTGCAGGAGATCGCCTGGGAGCAGGCGCCCTTCCTGTATCTGTTGAATAAGAATACGCTGATTGCGGTATCGCCGTCGCTGCACAATGTGAAGGCGGCGCTCATCCGGCCGTATGCTTATTGGAACGTGGAGAGCCTGTCGCTGGCGACGCAGGTGGCCAGCCGCCGGCCTTAGTGGGTTAAGCGCGGCGCCGGCCGTAGAGCACGCCCGCGGTTGTCTGCGTTCTGGTAGGGGTGTATCGTCGTATTCAGCAATATGAAGCGGATTGTCTGGATACTGACTGCAGCTTCGGCAGGATTCTCGCAGGCTCCCTCGGTTGACGACATTATGCGTCGCGTAGCGGCTAACCAGGCCAAATCGGTGGAGGCCCGGAGAAAGTTCGTATATCGCCAGCAGGAACTGGTGGCGATGCATCGGGCGAACGGCAAGATGACCTGTGAACAACGGCGGGATACACCGTAACCCCTATGGCCGATGCCATTGAGCGCCGGCTGGTGCGCCCGCCGGAAAAGAATGGCGGCCCGAGCCGCTGCAATGTCAATCTCAGCGGCGGCTCCGGAGAGAGCCTGTCGGTCGCCACCGGGAGCGAAGGCGACTCGTTCAGCACGTCGCTCGGCAAAACGAAGGATGGAGTGCCGCGTGGCCTTTTCCCGCTCACGGCGGAGGAGCAGCGCCTTTACGAATACAAGCTCGCAGGCGCCGAAATGCATGCCGGGCGGAAGGTTTACCGCGTGACGTTCCGCCCCAACAAACGGCAGGACGCCTCCGGCAACCGAGGCTGCTGGAAGGGTGAAGCGCTGATCGATGCCGAGGAGTATCAGCCGGTGCGGGTGTATACCGATCTAACGATCGGAGTTCCGCTGCCGGTGCGCATCCTGCTGGGGACCAGCGTGCAGGGCATCGGCTTCACCGTCACCTATCGGCGCGTAGCCGACGGAGTCTGGTTTCCCTCCGGTTTCGGTGGGGAATTCTCAGTCCGGGCGCTGTTCGTCTTCAAACAAGTGGTCTCGGTCAATGTCACGAATAGCGATTTTCGGCACACGGATGTGAACCGCGCAATGACGTTCGCCGGACTATAGCGTTTATCCACGACTACAGTTAGGAAATCGGCCAAACTCTTAAAGCTTTCCCTTGACTGTATCTGTCAACTAGTACACTATATGTATAGATGACGAAAACGGCCGCCTTCGCCTTTCGCCTGGACCTGCATAGCGGTGTTCCGGTCTACCGCCAGATCATCGACCAGGTTCTGGGAGGCATGGCGTCGGGCAAATTGACGGTCGGCGATCAACTGCCCACTGTCCGGCAGTTAGCCGTGGATCTCGCCATCAACCCCAATACCGTGGTCCGGGCGTATCGTGAGCTCGAGATCCGCGGGGTACTCGAAACCCAGCAGGGTACCGGCACCTTCATCGCGCAACGGCAGGTACAGCCGGACGATGTCGAGCGGCGGCGCCGCCTGGCACAACTCATCTCCGAATTTGTGGCGCGCGCCGGCAGCGCCGGATTCACAGTCGCAGAACTTAAGGAGCAACTCAATGATCTATAGGATGGCTATGCGGCAAGGAAAACAGGATGGCTTCGAAAAGGGCCAGAAAATGCCCGTCAGCAGCATCGGCGCCGCCCTTGGCGTCATTTGTATCGCGGCCGGAGTTGCTGTCGGAGTGGCCATGGACAATCCCGTACCCGCTTGGGCCGGCTGCGCCATAGGGCTCTACCTCATGTTCGCCATCCGCGTGGCCGACCAGTGGGAAAAGGTCGCCGTGCTGCGGCTGGGCCGCTATATCGGCTTGCGCGGACCCGGCATCTTCCACATTGTGCCCATCGTGGATTCCCTCAGCCGCTTCGTGGACCAGCGCGTCCGGGTGGCGAGCGTGACGGCCGAATCGGCGCTCACCCGCGATACGGTACCGGTCAATGTGGATGCCATCATCTTCTGGGTGGTATGGAATGCCGAAAAATCAATCCTGGAAGTCGAAGACTTCATCGGCGCCATCACGCTCAGTGCGCAGACGGCCCTCCGGGAATCGATCGGCCGCCACCAGCTTGCCCAGATGATCACGGAGCGCGAGATGCTGGGGCATGAACTGCAGCGCATCCTCGACGAGAAAACTAATCCGTGGGGCATCACCGTGCAGTCGGTCGAGATCCGGGACGTAAAGATCCCGCATGAGCTTGAAGACGCCATGTCGCGCCAGGCCCAGGCCGAGCGGGAACGGCAGGCGCGCATCATTCTGGGGCAGGCCGAGACGGAGATCGCGGACAACTTTTCAAACTCGGCTTTGACCTACCAGGACAATCCCGTGGCGTTGCACCTGCGGGCCATGAATATGCTGTACGAGGCGATCAAAGAGAAGGGCTCGATGGTGATCGTGCCGTCGTCGGCGGTCGAGACGATGGGGCTGGGCGGCATGCTGGCCACCTCCTCGCTAGCCGGCAACCGTCCCCAAGTGTGACGGATATTACCCTCGCAGCGTGCAATAAAGCAAAAATCGCTCAGAATTTTCAGCCCGATCTACGTTAAATCGCCAAGAATTAACAACTACTAGAACCAGTAGTACCAAATCTAAACTTCCGATAGTATTGCCCCTACCCCCATTACCGGCCAAGATGGACCCAAGGCGATTTGCGGCAATTTCTATGCCGCGCGTTAGAAAAAGAAACAAAGAGAGTAATGACGGCTTCGGGACTATTGCCGGTTTTGCAAGATTATCGCAGGGGCTTCGCGATGCTATTGGCTCCCATAATCTGCGCCGCGGCGGCCCACGGGCGGCCCACCAACGAGGGCGCGCCTCTTCCGCTCCTGACGCACGTCGCCCAAATCCGGCAACTTCCTCCCGACCAGGCCGCGCGCGGCTACGCGGTCCGGATTCGGGCAGTCGTGACGTATTACAGCCCTCACGGCGCCAACTTCCTGGGGCGGAATACATACATGGGCACCGCGACTCCCGACGTTTTCGTACAGGACGCCACCGCCGGCACCTGGGTGAACGTCCCGAAAGATGCGCCCCCGCTGCGGGCGGGCCAACTCGTGGAATTGGAAGGCGTCACCGAGGTCCCGGACTTTGCTCCCCAAATCGGCAGGCCTCGATACCGCGTAATCGGGCAGGCGCCCCTCCCGAATCCCGCCCGGCCATCGCTCGAGAGAATGCTTTCGACGGCGGAAGATAGCCAATGGGTCGAGACCGAGGGCATCGTGCGGCAGGTGCACCTCCAGGACGGATTGCTCACCCTCGACGTGGCGGTCGCCGGCGGCCGTTTGAAGGCGCTGATACCGGGCATTCATGGACCCGCTCCCAGCCACTTCGTAGATGCCGAAGTGCGCATTCGGGGAGCCTGCGGGGCCATCTTTAATAACAAGCTGCAAATGGTGGGGATTTTGCTTTACGTTCCCGATCTGACGCAAATTCAGGTCGTCGAGCCGCCGGTGGATCCCTTCACCAGGGATGTGCAGCCGATCGAGACGGTGGCGCGCTTCGCGCCACAACGTTCGCTGGGACACCGCATTCGCCTGCAGGGTGTCGTTACCCTGCAGGACGGTAAGACCATCTACCTGTCCGACGGCCGCACCGGTTTGCGAGTCGAATCCAGCGAGCCGGCGGCGTTCCAGCCCGGCGATCGTCTGGATGTAGCCGGATTCCCGCACGCCACCGATTACGCGCTGACGGTGGAGGACGCGGTTTGCCGGCGCATCGGCATCCAGTCTCCTCTAACGCCAATTCCAGTTACGGTCGATAAGCTTCTCAGCGGCGATTACGATTCTCTGCCCGTATCCATCCAGGGGCGTCTGTTGGGGAGGTCGGTCGTTGGCGATAGCCTGACGCTGGTGTTGAAAAGGGCCGGCACTGTATTCGGCGCGCTGATCCGCCGTCCGCATGGCGCTGCCAGTCTGCTGGATACGCCGCCCGACAGCATGCTGCGAGTATCCGGAATCTGTGTGTCCGAAAAGAATGAAAACGAACACGACCAGGCATTCCGGCTGCTGGTTCAGTCGGCGGCCGACGTGGCGGTTGTGCGGAAGGCTCCCTGGTGGACCATCCCGAAGGCATTGGTGATGCTCAGCGTGCTGGCGCTCGCCATCCTGGCCGGGCTCGCCTGGGTCGTGGTCCTGAAACGCCAGGCGATTTTGCAACAGCGCTACCACAACCTGGTGGAGCACGCCAATGACATCATTTTCACGTTGGATCTGCATCAGACCGTAACGTCGCTGAACCGTGCAGGAGAGCGCATTTTAGGGTATTCGCGCAAAGAAGCCTGCGGCCGGCCGCTAGCCCGCCTGCTGCCCGCGGTGTGGCACGAAAAGATCGGCGAAGCCGTCCATCGCGTGGGAATCGGGGATAGTTATCCCAACCTGGAATGGGAACTGGGTGCGAAAGACGGCCAGCGTACGCCGGTAGAGGTCAGCCTGCAGGCCATTCGCCAAGGGGGGCGGCTGGTGGGTTTACTGGGCATTGCCCGCGACATCTCGGAACGCAAGCGCGCCGAAGACGAGATGCTGCACGCCAAGGAAGCCGCGGAAGCGGCCAACCGCGCGAAAAGCGAGTTCGTGGCCAATATGAGCCACGAATTGCGCACGCCTCTCAATGCCGTGATCGGTTATAGCGAAATGCTGCAGGAGATCGCCGAGGAACGCGGCGAACGGGACATGCTGGTGGATCTGGGCAGAATCCAAACCGCCGGCAAACATCTGTTGGGCCTGATCAATGATGTGCTGGACCTTTCCAAGATCGAGGCCGGAAAAGTGCAGTTGGTTACCGAAAGGTTTGCGGCCGCCCCCGTGATCCACGACGTGGCCGGTACGGTGCGGCCTCTGGTGGAGAAGAACGCCAACCGGCTCGAACTGGTCTGCGCGGAAGACGTCGGCTACCTGCTGGCCGACCAGACGCGGACGCGGCAGGTGCTCTTCAATCTCTTAAGCAACGCCTGCAAATTTACCGAGTGCGGCTTGATCCGCCTGGAGGCGGAGCGCGTGATCGGCGAAACCGCCGCCTGGATCGAGGTGCGCGTGGCGGACACGGGCATCGGGATGAGCCGCGAGCAGATCGACAGGTTGTACCGGCCCTTTATGCAGGCCGACGCGTCCACCACGCGTAAGTACGGTGGAACCGGTTTGGGGCTGCTGATCAGCCGGCGCCTCTGCCACATGATGGGCGGTTCCTTGAGCGTGGAGAGCCAGTTGGGCCGCGGTTCGACATTTACCGTGCGCCTGCCCGCCGAGGCGGAGAGCGTGAGCGATCCGGGTGTAGGCCGATGGCTGGCCGGTCCTATGCAGGCGGCCCGTGCGGTCGGCGTGGATGCGCTAGTGAGCTGAAAGAAGAGGAAGAAGGGAATGTTTCCGCAATTTCAACGCGTCGTGACCCTGACGGTGATGAGTGTACTGGTCGGCCTGTTTGCCTGGATCTATGTACGCGACCGCCAGCCGCGCGCGCGCCTGTGGATGATTGGCTGGGCCTGCATCGTCGTGCATTTCGCGGCCATGCTGCTGTTCAGTTTCAGCCTGATCCCGGTCCGGCTGGCGAATTGGTCGGCCTACTCGACTCTGCTCGCGGCCGCCTCCGCTTTCTTTCTCTCCGTCTGTCCACAACGCGGCAGGCCGCGCGACCGTGTGGTGTTCTGGTCGGCTCTGGTGGCGCCGGCGGTGATCTATTGGACCTGCATGGTCTATGACGTGGACAACGCCATGCTCTACCGCAGCCTGCTGGCGGTGGTGCTGGGCGCGGGCGTGGGGTTGGCCCTGCTTCAGCCCAGCAAAACCGCGAGCAGTCTGGCGGCATGGCTGCTGCTGGCCATTGCCCCGGGGATGTGGGCCGCCTGGCGCATCGCCACTCACCCGGAGAGCGGCATCGACTTTCTCCTCTGCGAAGGTTTTGCCATCACGGGCTGGCGCTACTGGAGATACTTCCGCCGCCTCACTCCGGGCGTCCTGCTGACTTCGCTCGCTTTTCTGGCCTGGGGCCTGGTCTTCCCGGTGTCGGAAATCTGCGCCGCGCTGCATATCGACATTCCCGGCGATCACGTGGTCTGGGACCTTCCCAAGTACTTCGTGGCGTTCGGCATGATCATGACGCTGTTCGAGAACCAAACCGAGATCCTGCAGGTCGAAATCGGTGTGCGCAAGCGTGCCGAGGAGACCGCCCAGACCGCCAACGAGGCCAAGGGGATTCTGATGGCCTCCGTGAGCTTTGCCGCGCGCCGGATTCTGAGTACGGCGGGCTGGGAAACGGTGATCCCCGAAACGCTGTCCAAGATCGGCGTCGCGGCGCACGTCAGCCGCGTTTATGTGGCGCAGGTGCATCCGGCGGAGCCGGGATTGGTGAGCACCGTCCTGCACGAATGGACCGAGCCGTCACTCGACCGGGGAAGCGCCGGGTTTCGCCAGACTCGGCTGGCCTGGGCCGGGACGGATTGGAATACGCGCAGCGCCGCTCTGCGCCGCGGCGAAGTCGTGCCGGTGAATCTTCGCCAGCCCTTCGGGGCTGCCGCGGATGCCCCAAAATCGCTCATCATGGTGCCCATCGAAGTGGCCGGAAGCTGGTTCGGATTCCTGGGATTTGAGGACTACCGGCGCGAGCGCGAATGGAGCGACGCCGAACGGGATGGCTTCCGGTCGGCCGCGCGCATGCTGGGCGCCTCGATGACCCGCCAGCGTTCCCAGGAGTATGTAGACAACATCCTGCGTTCCATGGAGGAATCCCTCCTGGTCACCGATACCGAATTGCAGATCCGCCGGGTCAATCCCAGCACGTTGCGGCTGCTCGGCTATAGCGAAGAAGAATTGATCGGCCGGCCCGCCGGACAGGTCGTTTTAGAACGCGAAGCCCCCGCGCGCCGTAGCGCGGTGGAGCGCACGTATCGTACCAAGACCGGCCGCCTGATCCCGGTGCTGTTCTCGTCGGCCGAAATGCGCAATGGCTCCGGCGTGCTCGAAGGTTACGTCTGGCTGGCCCAGGATATGACCGAACTGAAGCGCGTGCAGGGAGAGCTGGTCCGCGCCAAAGACGCCGCCGAAGAGGCCAACCGGGCCAAGAGCGCCTTCCTGGCGAACATGAGCCACGAGCTGCGCACACCGCTGAATGCGGTGATCGGCTACAGCGAGATGCTGCAGGAGGTGGTGGAGGATCGCGGACAGCAGGACCTGCTGCCGGACCTCGCCAAAATCCGCTGGGCTGGAAAACACCTGCTCGGTCTGATCAACGATGTTCTGGATCTCTCGAAAATCGAGGCCGGGAAAGTGGAACTGTCCATCGAGAGCCTGGACGTTTCGCCGTTGATTGAAGACGCCATCAGCACCATCCGCCCGCTGCTGGCCCAAAATGGCAACCGGCTGGAAGTTCACTGTGCCGGGGCGCTGGGCGCCACGCTTGGGGACCAGACCCGCCTGCGCCAGGTGCTGGTCAACCTGCTGAGCAATGCCTGCAAATTCACCGAAAACGGTTTGATCCGCCTGGAAGCCCGGCGCGTGCACCGCAAGAATGCGGAGTGGATGGAGTTTCGCGTAGCCGATACGGGGATTGGCATGAGCCAGGATCAATTGGACCGGCTATACCGCCCATTCATGCAGGCCGACGCCTCCACCACCCGGAAATATGGCGGGACGGGCTTGGGACTGGCGATCAGCCGCGAATTCTGCCAGATGATGGGCGGCACGCTGAGCGCCGAAAGCGAATTGGGTAAGGGGTCGGCCTTCATTGTCCGGCTGCCGGCCGATCCGCAGTTGCCGGCGGTGCTGGTGGCCGCGGCCGGCGCGATCGCGGAGAGGCAGACGATGCATGCCTAAAATCCTGGTCGTCGAAGACAACGAGTGGAGCCGCGACATGCTCTTCCGGCGCCTTTCACGGCGTGGATACCAGGTGATCGCGGCGCCCGACGGCAGGCGCGGAATTGCGATGGCCCTGGCGCAGTCCCCGGACCTGATCGTGATGGACATGAGTCTGCCCGAGCTCGACGGATGGGAGGCCACCCGCCGCCTGAAAGCGAACCCCGCCACGCGCGATATCCCCATCGTCGCCCTGACCGCGCATGCCATGGCCAGCGACCGTAAGAAAGCCATGGATGCCGGTTGTGACGACTACCATACCAAACCGGTGGACTTTGAGAGCCTCGTGCGCAGCCTCGAAGCTTTTCTGGAGGCTCGCAAGAGCCTCGCGCTCCCGCGTAGCATCGTACCGGCTGGACTGGGCGGTAACCCGGCGGCCATAAGGAGAGATCCGTAATGCCGGCCCAAACGAAACCCCTTTTGCTGGTCGACGACGACCCCACCAATCAGGACCTGCTGTCGCGCCGTCTCACGCGGGCCGGCTACACCACCGAAGTGGCCGGCAGCGGGTATGAAGCCTTAGACGTGCTCGCGCGGCGGGAGGTCGAATTGGTCCTGCTGGACAGCATGATGCCGGGCATGAGCGGCATCGACTTGCTGCGCCGGCTCCGGCAGCGGTTCTCGTCCGCAACTCTTCCCATCATTATGGTGACGGCACTGGGCGAAAGCGAACGCATCGTGGAAGCGCTCAACCTGGGGGCCAACGATTACATTTCGAAACCCGTCGACTTTCCGGTGGCGCTGGCCCGCATCAAGGCCCAAATCGAACGCAAGCGCGCCGAGCGGGTCCTGCTGGAGAGCGAAGAGCGTTACGCGCTGGCGGCGCGCGGCGCGAACGACGGCCTCTGGGACTGGAACCTGGAAACTCAACGCGTGTATTTCTCCTCCCGCTGGAAAGCCATGCTGGGTTACGAGGAGGCGGAAATCGGCGAAGGCCCCGAGGAGTGGCTATCCCGCGTACACAAAGAGGACCGCGCCCGGTTGGGAGCCACGCTAGCCGCGCACTGGAACGCCACCGCGGAGAAGGAATGTGCCGTGGAACATCGCATGCTCCACAAGGACGGTTCCTACAGGTGGATGCTGAGCCGCGGCGTCGTGAAGTGCGACGGACAAGGCAACGCGGCCCGCATGGCCGGATCTCAGACCGACATCACCGGCAGCAAGACCTTCGATCCGCTGACCGGGCTGCCCAACCGTACGCAGTTCCACGAGAGGCTGGCGGCCTGCATGGATCGCGCGGCCCAGGAACCCGACTACCCCTTCACAGTGCTCTGCCTGGATCTCGACCGGTTCAAAGTGGTCAATGACAGCCTGGGGCACACGGCCGGCGATGAGTTGTTGGTGCATGTGGCGCAGCGCCTGCGGTCGGCCGTGCGCAGCGCGCCCCTGCCTGGCGAGGAGCGCGGCGCTTTCCGCGATCTGATTGCCCGCTTGGGCGGCGATGAATTCGCCATTCTCCTGGAAAACGTGGATTCGCATGGCGCCATCCGCATCGCCGATCGCATTCGCGAGTCTATCCACGCGGCTTTCAAACTGGAGAGCCGGGAAGTTTTCACCACCGCCAGCATCGGCATCGTTCCCGGCCATTCCGCGTATCGCACTCCCACGGAAATTCTGCGCGATGCGGATACCGCCATGTACAAAGCCAAGTCGCTCGGCCGGTCGCGCTTTGAAGTTTTTGAAGCCGGCATGCGCGCCCAGGCCGTCGCCCGCCTGGATCTCGAAAGCGACCTGCGGCGGGCCGTCGATAAAGGGGAATTCGTGCTGTATTATCAGCCGAAGGTAAACCTCAAGACGCAACAGATTGTGGGTGTGGAAGCGCTCATCCGCTGGCTCCATCCGGAGCGCGGTATCGTGGCTCCCGACGAATTCATCCCTCTCGCGGAGGAGACCGGCCTGATCGTGCCGATCGGTCTTTGGGTGTTGCGGGAAGCTTGTATGGCGATGCGCCGCTGGCACGCGGAATTCCCCACCGTGCCGCCGCTCGAAGTCAGCGTGAATGTGTCCGTGCGGCAGTTTCGCGAGCCGGATCTGCAAGCCCAGGTCGCCGCCATCCTGGCCGAGACGCAGTTGGATCCCAAAACGCTGCAACTGGAAATCACCGAAAGCGTCCTGATGGACGATCTGGAGACCGTGGCCACTCTGCTGGACGGCCTGAAGACCCTGGGCGTGGGCCTGAAGATCGACGACTTCGGGACCGGCTATGCCTCCCTCAAATGCCTCAACCGGCTGCCATTCGACGTTCTCAAGATCGACCGCTCGTTCGTGGTCCACATGTCCGAGAAGGACGGCACCGGCGATACCATCCGCACCATCCTGCTGCTGGCCGAGAACCTGGGCATGCAGGTAGTGGCCGAAGGCATTGAGCGCAAAGACCAGCTTGAGGAGTTGCAAGCGCTCCACTGCGACTACGGTCAAGGCTACTACTTCTCGCCGCCGCTCGAGCCGGAAGCGCTGGGGGCCCTGATCCGTAAATCGCGCGAGATCGCGGAAAAACTCTAAATCCAGGCCGGCCGAGGTCGGCCGCCGCACCCTAAACTCCCGCCCGCGCAACGCGCTATACTCTGCCTAGATCGGAGGGTCCCATGACTACCATGTCCCGCACCGCCATGTCCCGCGTTGCGTCTGCCGCCGTTTTCCTGGCAGCCTGTAGCATTCCCCTGAAAGCCCAGTTCAATACGCCCGTAGTCGATGGCATCATCGAAACCGGCGAATACGGCAACACCCAGAACGGCACGAACCAGTTCGCCACCAGCACCAGCCAAACCTGGTACATGACCTGGGACGCTACCAATCTCTACGTCGGCATCACCAACGCCAACCTGAGCGAAGCCGCGGTCATCTACATCGATGCCAACCCGGTCAATCCGCCCAACGGCGGCACGAATGCCAACGGCAATCTCACCGGCTTCAACTACGATGGCGAAGAGATCGCCAGCCTGCCGTTCCGCGCCCAATTCGTCACCTACGTGAAAGACGGCTACCGCGAATACCGGAAATCGGATGGCAACGGCAACTGGACCAACCCCGTTTCAAATTACGGCCAGTTTGCCGACAATGCCAACACCGGCCCGAACACCCGCGAGGGGGCCATTCCATGGTCGGCCATCACCGGCGGCGGCATCCCGTCGTCGTTTCTTTTCCTCGGGCTGATCACCTCCAGCGGCGGTTACATCTATGGACAGGTCCCCAACGACAACGGCGGGGGACAGGTAGGCACTTCGGCGGTATACACGCAATACTACGTGGTCAACAGCACCGCCAATGGCGCCAGCACGCCGCCGTTTTCCATCGAGAATTCGTCGAGCGCCGTGACTTTTTCGGCGCTTTACCACAACACTTTTTTCCCTTATTACCGCAGCCAGGAAGGGTCTGTGCCGGCCGGCGCCACCGTGACCCTGCGTCTCCAGACGGCTCACCTGGGCGCCACGGGTGTGAACCTGCGGGTTTACTTGCTGGACACGGCTTCCGGCAACACCACCGGCCCCCTCGATTCGCCGATGGCGTTCTACCAGACCCTCAACGTTAATGGCACGCCGTATGACTATTACACGATCGACTACACCACGCCCTCCACGCCCACCATCGTCTATTACAAATTCGAGATCTTTAACGGCTCGGCGAGCGCGTGGTATAGCGACGATTACATCGACGATTACGACAACTTGAATAAGGACGGCACCGGCGCCGCGACCGCCACCGAGCCCTTCGACTCCTTCCAGATTACGGCCTACGACCCCGCTTTCCAGACCCCCGCCTGGATAGCCAATGCCAACATCTATCACATCTTCCCGGACCGCTTCCGCCAGGGTAATCCCGCCAACGAGTACTGCGTCGAAGGCAGCACGTCCGGATGTCCGTCGTTCTACGGCGCGTCTCCCTCGACCAATATCGCGGTCACTACCTGGAATACGCAGCTCTGCGATCCGTACAACCAGAACCTTCCCTGCTATAACAATTTCGGCAGCATCTTCTATGGCGGCGACCTCCCCGGCATACAGAATGAGTTGGATTACATCCAGGGACTGGGCTTCGATACCCTGTACCTGAATCCCATCTTCTACGGCAATTCCAATCACCGCTACGATACCGACGATTTTCTCAATATCGATCCGGCGCTGGGCGGAGATGCCGCGCTCACCTCGTTGATCACGGCTATGAACCAGCGGGGCATGCACGCCATCTTCGACGGCACTTTCGAAGACGCCTCCTCCGACAGCACGTATTTCAACGAGTACAACAAGTTCTCCACCGTGGGCGCCTGCCAGTCGCTGGCCTCCCAATGGCGAATCTGGTTTCAGTTCCTGGACGACAACGTGCCCTGCACTACCACCGACTACAACGGCTGGGACGGATTCAACAGCCTGCCCCTGATCGATCCCTCGCAGTCCGTCGCGCAGCAGTACTTCTTCAGTGGAACCCCCGATAACGTGCTGCTGCATTGGTATAGCGCAGGCGCGGGCGGATGGCGCTTCGACAGCGCGCCGAACCTGCCGAGCTACTACTGGCACGCGCTGCGGCCCTACGCGAAGAGTTACAACGCCAACGGTCCGCTGATCGGGGAGATCTGGCCCAATGCCAGCCAGTGGCTGGCCGGCGATCAGATGGATTCCACCATGAATTACCGTTTCCGCCGCAATGTGACCGGCTTCGTGCGCTGGCCTTACAACTGGGTGGACGACAACGATAACGGCAACGATTCCATCATTCCGCTCGCGCCCAGCCAGTTCGACATAGCCAACAAGGCTGTCCGCGACGACTATCCTCCGCAAGCCACCGCCGCCATGATGGACCTGATCGATTCGCACGACACCAACCGGGCGCTATATGTCATGACCGAACTGGGCGACAACGGACTGGTCCAGGCCAAACAGCGGCTTGAACTGGCCGCGCTATTCCAGTTCACTTACATCGGCGCACCTACGGTTTTTTACGGCGATGAGGTCGCCATCAACGCGCCTTCGCTCTACAGCGGACCCAATGGTCCGGTCGGCGATCCCTACACCCGCGCGCCCTACCCATGGACCGACCAGCCCGGCAATGTCTCCGTTTACGGCCCGCCCGACCCGAACGTCGTCGCGTATTACACGGCCCTGGGACACTTGCGCAAACAGCACCCGTCTCTAATCAACGGCAGCTTCGTCACCTTGCTCACCGGCGATACCCAGCAGCCTTCCGCCGCCAATACGTATGCCTACGCGCGATCCATTCCCGCCGGCGAAACGGCCATCGTGGCGATGAACAACGGCTCCAGCGCCAACACGCCGGTCATTCCCGTCGGCGCGTATTATCCCGACGGCACTTCGCTCCAGGATGCTATCGGCGGCGCCACGTATTCGGTTTCCGGCGGTAACGTCAGTTTGACCTTGAACGCTCTCAGCGGCGTCCTGCTTCTGCCGGCGCCCGTTTCCGTGGATCTTATCCCGCCCACCGCGATCCTCAGCCTGTCTCCTCCGGCCAATAGCAACGGCTGGAACAACAGTCCGGTATCGGTGAATATCGTTGCCAGCGACACCGGCAGCGGCGTCAGCCAGATTCTCGACTGGGTGGACGGCGGACCCGTGGCGAGCACGGCGGCCTCCAGCGCCACGGCCAGTGTAAGCGGCGCCGGCGCGCATACGGTCGGCGTGCGCGTCCTCGATAACGCCGGCAACATCAGCCAGCAGTACACGCAGGCGGTGAACATCGATGTCACCCCGCCGGCGACCACGGCCACGCCTTCGTCCAGCCCCAATAACGCCGGATGGTACAACGCGAGCGTCGGCATCAATTTGAATTCGACAGACAGCGGCGGTTCCGGCGTCGCCCAGATCCAGTATTCGCTCACCGGTGCGTCCAGCGGCTCGCAGATTGTGCCCGGAGCTACCGCATCCGTTTCCATCACGGCCAACGGCGCCACGATCCTTACTTACTTTGCCGTGGATAATGCCGGAAATATCGAGTCGTCCCACGCCCTGACCGTAAATATCGACAGCACACTGCCCGTCATCGTGCCGTCGGTTAGCGGGACCCAAGGCGCCGCCGGTTGGTATGTGAGTAATGTGACAGTAAGTTGGACTGTGACCGATCCTTATTCGGGCATCGCGTCATCGTCGGGTTGCGCGCCGGTCACCCTGTCTGCATACACCGCCGGAACCACGCTTTCGTGCTCCGCGGCCAGCACGGCCGGTCTGACCAATGCCGGCTCCGTGACTGTCAAGTTAGATGAAGCCCGCATTCAGACTTTGGATCCGTCGGCCGCCAATTCCTTCCTGGAGGGTACCAACGCCCGGGTCACGGCCAACGGCGAAATCGTAGTGAATTCCAGTTCGTCGAAGGCCATGGTCGTGCAGGGCAAAGGCGAGGTGACGGCATCCGGGGTTTATGTTACGGGCGGAGTCACCGCAGCGGCGGGCGGCATCACGCCGGCTCCGGTTACCGGCGTAAGTCCCCGGCCGGACGCCTATGCCGCCTTGACCGCGCCAGCCTACTCCGGCTGTAACTTCAATAACTACCGGTTGACCGGTGGATCCGCCACCTTGAATCCCGGCGTATACTGCGGCGGCATTACCATCCTTGGCGGCAAAGCCACCTTCGAGCCCGGTCTGTACATCGTCAACGGCGGGGGCCTGAGCATTGTGGGCGGCTCCGCCAGCGGGCAGGGAGTCACTTTCTATATCACCGGCGACGGACATGCTTACGGTCCAGTCTCCATCGGCGCCGTCCAGGTGAATCTGTCGGCATCCACTGTGGGGCCGCTGGCTGGCGTGCTGTTCTTCCAGGACCGCTCCGTGAAGACGAGCCTGCCGAATACGCTCCTGGAGAACGGCAGCGCGCAGCTCATCGGCCTGCTCTACTTCCCGACGACGAAGGTGTTGTACTCGGGCGGCAGCGCATCCAGCCTTGGGCCGACCATCATCGTGGCGGACACTATCGACTTTTCGGGCACGTGCAATCTACGGTAGCCTGCGGGTGCGGTCAAACCCGCACGCCGCAGGACCACAGCATATAACCGACGGCCTGCTTTACGTAGTTCCATCGGTAGGCCAGGCTGTCCCGGGCGCGTTCAGGCCGCGGCGACCCATAAACTGTCAGCCCCCTGCCCTCCAGCATCTTCTTGACACGGTAGATATGGTAGCCATCGCTCACCACGATGACGGAGTGCAGCCCCATGCGCCGCATGATCTCCCCCGCCATGGCCGTGGAGGCGACCGTGCTGCTGCCCTCGCCTTCCACCGGGATGTCCTCGGGCGGCACGCCCTGGCTGGTCAGATAGTCGCGTCCTACGCCGCCTTCGGTAAATACCGGATCGCCTCCCGCGCCGCCGGTGGTCATGATGCGCCGCGCCAGGTGCTTGCGATACAGTTCCAGCGCATGATCGAGGCGGGCCTTCAGCACCGGCGACGGACGCCCGCGATACTCGGCCGCGCCCAGCACCAGGATTACGTCCGCCGGCCGCGCTTCGTCGTGCGTGGCCTGCTGCTCGATCCGGATCGAAATCCAGGCCGTGGCCAGCATGGCCGCCGAGAAGGCCGCCACCACGATATTCCATACGGTGCGTTTCATCTGCGCTATTCTGATCCCAGACACATTGTAAGATGCCTAAGCCCGAGACAATATCCAGCGCCGCTAACCCGCTGCTGAAAGACGTGCGCCGCGCCATTGCGCGGGGCGGCCTCACGCAGGAGGGTTTCCTTGTGGCGGAGACTTTTCATCTGCTCGAAGAAGCCCTGCGCAGTGGCTGCGCCGTAAAAGTGGTGCTGTGCTCGGAGTCTGTACAGTCCGCGGTGGAGAGCCACGTGAAACGCCTCGCCGGAATGCGCGTGGCGGTGGTGGCGGACCCGCTCTTCCCTTCCATTTCGGGTACCGAAGCCAGCCAGGGCGTGATTGCGCTGGTCCAGCCGCCCATTTGGAACCTGCCGCAATTGTTCCGGGGCCGTAGCCTGGTGGTGGTGCTGGATGGCTTGCAGGATCCCGGAAACGCCGGCACCATCGCGCGCGCCGCGGAAGCCTTCGGCGCCAGCGGCATCATGTTTCTGAAGGGAACGGTCAGCCCATTCAATCCCAAAGCGCTGCGCGCCGCCGCCGGATCCCTGTTCCGCGTGCCGTTCGCTTATGGCCTGGATTCCGCGCTGGCGCGCGCGGCTCTCCAGCAGAATAAGCTGGATATCTACGCGGGCGTGCCTTCGAACGCGAGCCATCCGTCGAAGCCCCTCGCCGAGGTGGATTTCTCCCGCCGTTGCGCGATCGTCGTGGGCAACGAAGCCCGCGGCGTGAGTCCACAACTGCGCTCCGCCGCCATCGATATCTCCATTCCGACTTCCGGCGTAGAGTCCCTCAACGCGGCCATGGCGGCCGGTATCCTGTTATACGAAGCGCGGCGCCAGAGGTCGCTCCACGCTTGAGCCTGTTCGAGACATCTCCGCCCGGCGATCCGGAGACCGTCGACAAGAAGCGGCCGCTCGCGGATCGCATGCGGCCGGTCACCCTGGACGAATTCGCCGGGCAGGACCATGTCCTGGGCCCCGGCAAGCCCCTCCGCCGGCAGATCGAACACGACGAGCTCAGCTCGGTGATCCTCTGGGGACCTCCGGGCGTAGGCAAAACCAGCCTCGCCCGGCTGATCGCGCGCCTGACCCGCTGCGAGTTCATCCCGTTCAGCGCGGTGCTCAGCGGCATCAAGGAGATCAAGGCGGTGATGGCCGACGCCCGGCGTTTGCGCCGCTCGGGCAGCCGCACCATCGTCTTCATCGACGAAATCCACCGCTTCAACAAGGCCCAGCAGGATGCCTTCCTGCCCTACGTGGAGCACGGCGATATCGTCCTGATCGGCGCTACCACCGAGAATCCTTCGTTTGAAGTGATCGCTCCCCTGCTCTCGCGCATGAAGGTTTACGTCCTGCACGCTCTCGCGCCGGAACAGATCGTCTTTCTGTTGCGGCGCGCTCTGGAAGATCCCGATCGCGGCCTTGGCAAGGAGTCCGTGGAAATAAGCGACGAGATTCTTGACCGCATCGCCGTGCTCGCCAACGGTGACGCGCGCTCCGCCTACAATACTCTCG
>Ga0187871_10001197_pt1 | contig 23013 bp, 21 predicted proteins | sample June2016WEW_16_1_FD_132988 | JGI IMG/M metagenome (GOLD analysis project Ga0187871, IMG submission 132988) | Peatland microbial communities from SPRUCE experiment site at the Marcell Experimental Forest, Minnesota, USA - June2016WEW_16_10 | ecosystem: Environmental > Terrestrial > Soil >...
CCGAACAGCACGCCCACCCGTAGTTTCTTCATGTTGCCGATAATAGCAATGTTTACGATCTCCACTCCGAGCGCGGGGACGGGTAGAGCGGGCCGGCCATAGTACTTCAGCGCTGACGCAGCGCTGAAGCGCTGCTCTTCCTGGCCGGTTAATTTTCGTTAAATCTTCCGGTGAAGCAATTGACCCTCCCTATGGCGTGCTCTAGCATGCGAAGCCTATGGAAACTCGCGATTTGGATGAACTTCAACGCAAATACAAAGAAGCCGCGGATCGCCTGGTCGCCGCCATTCGCGCCGAGGAGGCCCTGGCCAATACCGACCACTCCGAAACCGCCTGGGAGAAGTGGGACGAAGCCGACTTTGCTGTCAAAGACGCCCTGAAACAGGCCAAGGAAGCGCGCGAGCAGTACAAAGACGGTCTGCGGGCCCTTCATTTCGACATGTAGCTTATCCATACAGGCGCCTTCGGGAACTGTGTGCACATCAGCCGCTACATTGCCACATGGACCCACTACCAGCCTTTGGAGCAACCGTCGGAAGAGGAATCGCTCACTCCGCCTTTGGCGAGGCCGGGCCGAAATGGTTGAGAGCCTTCTGTAGCGAGGCTTCGTCCTCGACATTGAAGCAGACCAGCGCGCGATCGATCTGCTTGAGCAGGCCGCACAGCACCTTTCCCGGACCGATCTCAATAAAGTTCCTGGCGCCCAGCGCTGCCAACGAGCGCATCGACTTCTCCCACTGTACCGCGCCCGTGACCTGGCGGATCAGCGCATCGCGCGCCTGCTCCGCGGTTGTGACCAGCGCCGCATCCACGTTGCACATCACCGGCACCGCCGGGTTGTGGAAGGTGAGCGTCGAGAGGTCGGCGGCCAGCCGGTCCTGCGCCGGCTGCATCAGCGGGCAATGGAATGGCGCGCTGACCGGCAGCATGATAGCGCGCTTAGCGCCCCGCTTCTTGGCCAACTCGGCGGCACGCTCGACGGCAGCTTTGTTGCCCGAAATCACCGTCTGGTCGGGCGAGTTGAGGTTTGCCGCACCACAGATCTCGCCCTGTGCGGCCTCTTCGCACACCTGCTGCAGTTTGTCGGTTGCCAATGCCAGCACCGCGGCCATGGCGCCTACGCCGACGGGCACCGCCTCCTGCATATACTTACCGCGATTGCGCACCGTGCGTACGGCATCAGCGAACGACAGCGTACCCGCCGCGACATGCGCCGAGTATTCCCCCAAACTGTGCCCCGCGACCCAGGATGCGCTGATGCCTTGCGACTGCAATACACGCCACGCAGCAATCGACATGGTCAGGATCGCCGGCTGCGTGATCTCGGTCAGCTTCAGTTGCTCTTCCGGCCCTTCGAAGCAAAGCTGCGAGAGCTTGTACCCGAGCGCGGCATCGGCTTCGTCAAAGGTCTCCCGTGCGACCGGATACAGCGCGGCAAGCTCCCTGCCCATGCCGACCGATTGCGAACCTTGTCCGGGAAAAAGAAAGGCGATCGAAGGAAGGTGAGAGGTCATGTCGATGGAAGTGGCTCAAAACGGCTAACAGCTAAACGCTACTTCACACCAGCCCGGTGCCGATTGGCCCGGCTTCGGCCGATTGCGTATCGTGATGATTGAGGTAGCGGCTGGCTTCGGCGACGCGCTCCTCGATGGTGCGGTTGAGTTTGCTGTTAGCGAACTCCATCGCAACCCGCAGCGCGTTCTTAATGGCGTTCGAATTCGACGATCCGTGGCTGACGATGCACACGCCCCTGATGCCCAGCAGCGGCGCCCCACCGTACTCGGAGTAGTCGAGACGCTTCTTGAAATCCGCAAACGCCTTGCGCGAGAGCAACATTCCCACCTGGCTGCTGAGGGTTGCCTGTAACGATTGCTTCAGCAGGAAGCGCACGGTTTCCACCATGCCCTCGGAAATCTTCAGCGCTACGTTGCCGACGAAGCCATCGCACACCAGCACGTCAGCCTTGCCGTTATAGAGATCGCGGCCCTCGACGTTGCCCACGAAGTTCATAGGCAACTCTCTAATCAGCTTGTAGGCCTCGCGCGTGAGGTCGTTGCCTTTGCTCTCCTCTTCGCCGATGGAAAGCAGGCCGACGCGCGGATGTTCGGCGCTGGGAAAACGGCCGGCAAAAATCGTGCGGAAATAAACGTCGCCCATGATGGCGAACTGTTGCAGATTTTGCGGCTTGGAATCGACGTTGGCGCCCACGTCGATGAGAATCGTCGCGGTGCCTTGCGCGGTGGGAAAAACGGCCGCCAGCGCCGGCCGGTCGACTCCGGGGATGGCGCCCAGCACCATCTTGGCGGTGACCATGGCGGCGCCGGTATTGCCCGCGGTTACGAAACCATCGGCTTCGCCGTCGTGGACCATGCGAAGGCCAACACGCATCGACGAATCGCGCTTGGCGCGGACCTTGTCGATCTTGTCCTGCATGCCGATGACTTCTTGCGCGTTGACGATGCGGATGGGGAGCCTGCGCCAGAAGCGGTGCAGGTCGAGCTCGCCGCGGATGACTTCCTCTTTGCCGACCAGCACCACCTCCACGTCATAGTGACGCGCTGCGAGGATGGCGCCTTCCACTTCCGGTTTGGGTGCTCGATCGGCACCCATGGCATCAAGAGCGATGATGGTCGGCATGCTTGGTTCCACCCGCGCCCGCGCGAAAATACCACCCTGGTCAACGGTGCGGCGCGAGGGCCCGGGGCCTGTCAGTCGCAACTTACCAAACTACGTGAGAAGAGTACCAGATTGCTGAAGCAGGCGGGCTCACCACATCTGGTTGGGATTTACTTCTCGGCCTCTTGCATCGCGACGACTTCGTGGCCCTTATAGTACCCGCACTTCGGGCAGACGCGATGAGGCATTTTGCGCTCGTGGCAGTTGGGACACTCCGACAGAGACTGCGCCGTCAGAAAATCGTGGGCGCGGCGTTTGGATGTGCGCGCCTGGGAATGGCGCCGTTTGGGATTTGGCATAATAACCTCACAAATTCGGGTGGAGCACGCCTTCAGACGTGCATTCCACGCGATTGAAATTGGAGTTGGCTTTAGCCGCTGAGGTCACACCTCGTACTTGCCTCAGCGGCTGAAGCCGCTTTCATCTTTCACAACCTAAATGCATGCCTGAAGGCGTGCGCCACCCAAGAAACATTTAGCTTTGCAGCTTCCTCTTGATGTCGTTCAGCGCAAGCCAGCGCGGATCGCTGACGTGCTCGCAATTGCACTGCTCGACGTTCAGATTGCGCCCGCACTGCGGACACAGCCCCTTACAATCTTCGCGGCACAGCGCCCGGACCGGCGTGGCCAGCAGCACCTGCTCGCGCAGGGCGTCTTCCAGCAACAGGCCTTCGCCCTGATAATACCCGATCTCGGTTTCGGCCTCGCTAATGGCCACCTCGTGCGCCCGGCGGTCAACCCCTTGCGGACGATAGATCAGGTCGAAACTCGTGTCTACCGCATCCGGCACCGGTTCCAGGCAACGCGCGCAACTGAACTCCAGGTGCGCCTCGACGTTGCCCACCAGCCGGATGTCCTCGACATCCTGATGATGTCCGCGATGCTCCACGATCAACTCGGCGCGTCCCCGGCTGTGCAGCGGGCCAATTTGACGAAACTGCGGCCCGAAGTCAATTGCGCCGGGCTGATAGTTTTCGTCAAACTCCAGCTTGCGGAGCTCCAGTTCACGAACCCGTATCAGCATGGCACCACCGCTCTCGACAAAGAAACTTTGCGCGCCTAAAACGCCCGACCCCGTTGCGCCCATGCAGAAGCGGCACGGGTCATTCCCGTGACTGCAGGCCAAGCTCCTGACGGGAAACAATGGCGGGGATAGACGGGCGGGATCGTGATAAGGCGAAAGACTAGGATAAAGTTACTGTAGAAGAGTGTCAAGGTAGGCGCTTACCGGTAGGCGCTTACTGGTTTGAGGGTTAGTCTTTCCTCGCCTCTCTGACGATTTGCGCGGCATTCTGGGCAAAGCCTTGGCGCTTGCACTCATGCGCCTCGAACTGCTTCCGAACGTCGCCCTTGTCGGCTGGAAATTGCGTGCTGCAGTATTCGCAGACGCCGAGCAAGGGATGCTCTTGGACGATCCGAAGGTTTCGTCTTGCCATGCGGACAGTTTCCTCAGGGGTTGATAGACTGTCAAATTCACGGGGATTCAAGCCCGCCGCTGCGCTCAACGTCTCAGCCATTCTCCGCTGTTGTGCTTTATGGCGTTCGCTCGGCACGAATTGCTCAGATATGAAGTCGCTCTGCGCGCCCATGCCTCGGCGGTCTGGCCAGCCCCTCGGTCTCATGTTGCAAGTTTACGCTGCCCAAGCTGGCGTTCGAGGGCCCTGTGGAAATCAAACTGGCACTACTACCACTTATGGCCCTTTCATGACCGTTCTGCGAACCATCAAGCGCGCTCTTCTGCCCAGCAACAACTCGGCACTGTCGCGCACCATCGCGCGCAGCAATTGGCGGCGGCAGCGCCTGCTGATTCTCTGCTATCACGGCGTCGCCATGGGTGAGGAGCACGGGTCGCATCCAGAGATGTTCATGCCGGTCGAGCTGTTCGCGCGGCGCATGGATATCCTGGCGCAATCGGGAGCGGCTGTGCTCGATCTCGGGGAAGCGCTGCGGCTCTTGCGCTCCGGCAAGCTACCGCCCAACAGTGTTGCCATCACCTTCGACGACGGCTGGGCCGACTTCCCCGCACAAGCCTTTCCGGTTTTGCAGAAGCACGGCTTCCCGGCGACGGTCTATCTCACCACGTACTACTGCCTCTTCAATCGTCCTCTCTTCCGCTATGCGCTGGCGTTCATGATGTGGAAGCTGCGTTCGCAGGTCGCCGAGAACGTCGCGTTCGACTGGCTACCTCGTCAGCTCGATTTCCGCACCGAGACCAGCCGCAGCGATCTGGTCAGGCGCATCGACGAGCATGGCAGACAGCAGGATCTTTCCGGCCAGCAGAAGGACGAACTGGCGGCTGCCTTCGCCGAGGCCATCGGCTTCGATTACGCTGCGTTTTGCCGCTCGCGGATGTTCCGGTTCATGACTCCGGAAGAAGTGACGGAAATGGCGCGCTCCGGAGTCGATGTGCAACTGCACACGCACCGTCATCGCACGCCGCTGGACCGCGACCGCTTCGTCAACGAGATTCGCGAGAACCGCCGCTACATCGAAGAGATGACAGGAATCGACGACCGCGTGCACTTCTGTTATCCCAGCGGCGCCGTCCGTCCGGAATTTATTCCGTGGCTGCGGGAGGCGGGCGTGCAGTCGGCTACAACCTGCGCCAACGGGCTCGCCACACGTGAAGGCGATCCGTTCATGCTGCCCCGTCTTCTGGATCAGTATGGGCTGATGGACGAAGAATTCGCGTCGTGGGTTTCGGGATTGGCCGCATTCATCCCCAAGCGAAAAAGTGTGCCGCTGGACATGGCGCCGGAGTGATCGGGATCACGGGCAAACCGTCAGGAAATCTCTGCAAGCGCGGCAGATAGTCCGAAGGGCGGCATGTGTTTTAGCGCGGCGTGAGCCCGCGGCCGGCGTTGGCCAAAGATATCGAGCCGCTTTAGGGAGCACCCTCGCCAGTCATGATGACGAACTGATAGGCGCGATGAATGCTTGCGCAACGCGCCGCCGCTCCGCGGCACGCCTATAAAAATTCGCTGGAAAATGAAACTATTTCGGGTGATCGCGAATCCTGAGTTCCATATATTATTTAGCAAGTGCTTGGACTTGGACTTAACAATATCAAGCACGCAGATCGCCAAGGAGGAGAGTATGTTGAAACACACGCCTGTATTCGCAGTAGCAGGAGTTCTCGCCCTCGGGCTTATCACTCTGGGTTTTGCGGGAAAAACCACTCCCGCGACCAGCGGGGCCTTTAATGTGGACTCGCAGCACTCCGACGTGCAACTCATCACCGACGGGTTGACCGATTGGGGCAAGAAGAAAGTCAATTTCACCCTCGGCATGGCCCGCGTCAACGGCGAAATGCAGCTCGACAACGCCAATCTCGACAATTCCAAGCTCGATTTACACATCTTTCCCGCTGATTCCATGGCGCCCGTCCTGGGAGAAGACGGAAAACTCAAAGCCAGCTGGGTGGCCAACCTGGCCAATCACACCCTGGTATGTTTTCACTCCAAGAAGTTCGTCCGCACGCCTGATGGCAAGCTTCAGGTCACCGGCGATCTGGTCCTCACCCGCATCGATCGCAACGTGCAACTTGATCCCAATGAAGCCTACTCCGGACCGGTATACGGCCCGCCGATGGTACACCACGTTACTCACGAAGCCACCCTGGTCTTCGACATAACTCCGGCGACTGCGAACGGGCAGAAGGGTGCCGGCCTCATCGCTACCGGATCGACCAGCACGTCGCGCGAACAATTTCCCGAGCTGGTTCGGGCGGTGCTATCCACCAACTGGCCGCCGGTAGTCATGGACGAAAAATGTACGAACCCTGCCGGCGGCTCGGAAGATTATCGCGGCTTCGCCTGCACGGGAACGTTTATGCACGCCCCCGGTCTTCCCCCAGCGCCGGTTCAAGTTGGAGAAGACTACCCTGGGCCTTTGGACTTCAATAACATCGTCGGAAACCAGCTCACCATAATGGTCCACCTGCATTTGAACCCGATCCCGCTGGCCTGAGGAAGGGTGACAGGAGAAAGAAACGAACGGGTGCCCCATCCTTCTCGCACGAGTTGGCGAGAGGGTGGGGGCACCGGGCGTCTCTGGTAGCTTTTCATCTCGCGACCGCTGGCGGGCCGGGCGAAAATGAGCCGTTAGTGCTTCTTCCCCGCAGTATTGTCCGGCGCGGCACCCTGGTCGCCGCTAGCGTCGTGGGTCCCGGTCCTGGCGATGATGTACGACATGATGCAGAAGCTCACCAGCACTGCAGCTGAATAGATCATCTCGCGCGGCGAGGTGTCTTTCATGAAGTCGCGCAGGAGATTGACGGCCGCAATCAGCGTGATGGAAACCGCGACTTTCACCTTCACCCCGCCGCTGTCCAGCTTGCCCAGCCACTCCGGCTTGTCCGCGCCACCTTCGACTTCGATCCGCGAGACATAGCTTTCGAAGCTGGAGACGGACACCATCATCACCAGGTTGGCCAACAGCACCAAGTCCAGCATGGAGAGCATCGCCAGGACTACGTCGGTGTCGAGACCCCCGAAGGCCAGCGGCATCAGATGTTTGAATTCGCGCACCAGCATGGCGAACAGCGGCACCAGCGCGATGAGCAAGACAGCATAAAACGGCAGCAGCAGCCATCGCGCGGCCAGCAGCCAGGTCTCAATTTTGCGGTCGAACATGGACACCCCGTTGTTGGACCGGCTACGGCGTCCTCGCCTGCCGCTGGGCAAGCCGGCTCGCCGGAAACGCAGCGCCGCCCCTGACTGATTATGCGGGCGCAGCGAGAGTTGTCAATTGCGTTCGGGGGGGAGCGGCGTTCATTGATTGCCATGCGCGCGATCGGCGATGCCAGATGCTGGTTACATGCGAGGGAGCTCCGCGCTCATGCGTTCCTACACGAAAAGCCCCACCCGAGCAACAAGCTCGGATGGGGAACCCCTCGTTCGTAGGCTGGCCCACAGGCCCGGCTAGCGATTCGGGACAGTAGCCGGGTTATCGTTCTCGGCCTTGCCATTGTTGGTCTTAGCGTCGTTGGTGTTGGTCTTAGCGTCGTCGGTCTTCTCTTTCTTGTCCTTGTTTTTTTTCAGAAAGCCAAATAATCCTCCCCCCTTTTTCTTCGGAGTCGTATTGGTTTGGTTATTCGCGCTTTCCTCAGTGTCGGTGTTCTTTGCGGGCGTCGCAGCTTCCTTCTCTGTTTCCGCCGTAGCGGCCAAACCGCCTTTTTTCAGCAAGCTGGCAAAATCATTTTTCTGAGCATCCTCTGTTTTCGGCGTGTGAGCTGCTTTCGGCGTCTGAGCCGTTTTCGAGATCCCAGCCGCTTTGTGCGCATCCTGGGCGGGGAGATGGTTGTCTTTCTTGGCCGCCGCGTGGAGAGCGCTGTTGTGTTTCTGACTGTCCGCGGTTGGCGCGGGAATGGGTTGTTTATGCGCATCAACCGGGACCGTCGTCACCGTTGCCGCGGGTGCGACGCTGACGACAGGGGTAGGCGGCGGCAACGTCGCCGTGGTCGCCGGGGCAGGCGCGACAGAGGGAGGCCGGGGAGCTGGACGAAACCTGTTCACGACATGATAGTGAACGCCCGCCCCAACGGCTGCAGTTACGCTTACACTTACAGAGATCGTTATCAGGACCTTCGACGTTAAGCTTGCGACGGCTGCAGACTTGGCATCCGCTTTGCCGAACAGATAATCGAGTATCCGTTTCAAAAGATCTCTTTCAAGTTCAAGGTTCGCCTGGTGTCGGTCATAGCATTCCAGCGCAATCAGCCGGAACCGGGACCGCTCCGCCATCAGGTTGAGGGTAGTCTCGAACGTCAACTCGTCAACTTCCTGCAGCAGCCGCTGGCGTGCCCCGAACGAAGACGCTTGGGCAGAGAGCCACAGTTGCCGAAAATGGGGAACTGCATTACAGAGCACGTCAATCAATTGCTCATTCGTCATACACTGAACGAGGCCAACTACGTCTTTCCGAATGGCAGCCAGGTCCGGGCTGTGAGCTGCCTTCCCGATCACGCTATCGCTCACTGTCTCCTTTGTGCCTATAGCGTTCTGCACGAAACTCCGGAATGGCGAATGCCGATAAGTACATGCCCTCACAAAGGCTTCGTCCTGGTCGTCACCAAGTTGTGACACGTGGGCGTGAAAGCGATCACAGAACATGGTGAGAAAGGAAGAACATCCTGACGGTGAAGCGGCGGTGGCAGTGGCGCTTTGCATATGAGCTCCTTGCGCAAAGACCTACTCTGGCCCGTGATGCAGACGAAGTACCGGACTCCGAGTGGCGGGAGCGTTGTGGCGCATCTTATAACTGGAGTTGGTTACAGCCGCGTCTCGTGTACTCGCTCGTACCACTAGCGCCCAGGAGTGTTCGAGCAATTCAAGAACCATGTCTTTGGTTCGTGGTTGGTGCGCCTAAGTTGCTACAAGCACCCGCTTGAGTGCTTGATTATTGATTGGCAGGACCTCCGCGCCTATCCAAAAGGATCTCCGCGCCTATCCAAAAAGATACACGCCTAACGCACTTTGGATAGATAGTGAACCCTACCTGAGACTTGGCTCTAACCGTGCAGCGCCGGGTCGGACACGCAAAAAACCGAGCTGATGTCAGGGATGTGAGTCCGGAACTCAGGTTGCATCGCAAGCGTCAGAGCACGACCTGCGAATGCCCGAGTCCCGCGTTGCGGGACGGCGACAGGATAGCCCAGCATGGAGCGACGCCGCAGGCGAGCGGAATGCTGGGTAGGCGTTCATTAGAGGATTCGAGTCCCGGCAGGGACAGCACAGCCCTTCCCCAATCGAATTGACCTCACGCGCTCATGTAGCCCGAGACGAAAAGCCGCACCCGAGCAACCGAAGCTCGGCCAACCCTCGATCCTACATGCTCAAACCCGCGAAGGTATGGGGACAGGCCCACGTTATCATTCTGCAAGGTGATCCCACGGCCATACAGCCGCCTCAAGACTCAGCTTCGGAAGGTTCGCCTTCGATCCTTTGTTCGATGGCTTATCGTCGGTGCGCTGCTTCTTTGGTCGTTTGCCGCACTACTGCTGGTTGTCCTCCGGTGGATCGACCCGCCGACCACCGCAGTGCAAATGGAGCGACGAGTGCAGTCCTGGATCCACGGCACGCCCTATCAGAAGCGGTACAAATTCATTCCGCTTAGCCAGATTTCGCCCGATCTGCAGCACGCTGTCGTCGCCGCGGAGGATGCCCGCTTCTACCAGCATCATGGGTTTGATTGGCACGAACTCGAAATCGCCGCAAAAGAGGATTTGGAAGGCGACCGCACTCGCGGAGCCTCCACACTCACCGAGCAACTGGTGAAGAACCTGTTCTTCGGGACGAGCCACTCGATCCTGCGCAAGGCGGCAGAGTACACGCTGGTACCGGTGGCCGAATTCGTCCTGGGCAAGCGGCGCATTCTCGAGCTTTACCTGAACGTGGTCGAATGGGGTCCGGGCATTTACGGCGCAGATGCCGCGTGCCGTCGCTACTACAAAACGCCGGCCCGGACGATTGGCAGGCAAGAAGCAGCACGGCTCGCCGCGGTTCTGCCCGGCCCCCTGAAGCGACGTCCCGACCGCATGAACCAGTACAGCGCAATCATCCTGAACAGGATGCGCCAAATGGGCTGGTAAGCAGTGCATGCCGGGTGCCCCGTTCAAGCGAAAGCTCGAGCTCGAGCGGGGGTTTTCGTGACTCGGAATGAAAATCCCCACTCAAGCCCAAACGATGGGCACCCGGCGAAAGGCATCAGAGCTCGAATCACGAACGTCCGAGTCCCACTTTGTGGGATGGCGTCATGATAGCCCAGCATGCAGCGACGCCTCGGGCGAGCGGAATGCTGGGTAAGCGTTGATTAGAAGATTCCGAGTCCCTTCAGGGACGGCACAACCCCCGAGTCGATTAGACGCTTTCAGGCCCGGCGTCGTTTAGGCGCGGCTTCCGGTTGCGTTGCTCGCATCGCGTGCCTGAGGAGCAAATTGGCCTTGGTCTGATATCCCGGCCCGTAGCTCTTCAGCCATTTGATGACGTCTTCATCTAACCGCATCGTGACCGGCCGCTTTGGCGGCCGATAGAACTTGCCCACCTCGGCGCCGCTCCAATCAACGACTTCCGGCATCTCAGAAACGTCGATGTCGGCGTCGCGTTTGGCTGCGACTCGACCGACCTCGTCTCGCTGCTTTCTGGTGAGCTTCTTCATAGCTTCTTTTCTCCCGCGCGGTTGCAGGACGCGCCGATATAATTCGGATAACTTCCTCGAGCTCCCTATTCTCATAGCTCACATGGACCACGAAGAGAATCGCCCCCGGTCCAATCGCGCCCAAGGTGATGAAACGGTCTTCCTCAGACGTCGGGTCCTTTTGTGTCAGCGAATAAGGGTCGTCGAAGACCAGTATCGCTGTCTCGAAGCTCACATCGTGCTTCAGACGGTTGGTCCGGTTCTTCTCCTCGTCCCATTCGAACATAAGCTTAGCAATCTGTACGTACAGATGTCAATACTACAACGTCCTCTTGAACAACATCGTCGCGATGGTGATCATCACTGCGGCCGAGATCGTCAGGTAGGCGAGGTCAGCGCGAATCGCGACAAACCCCGCATCCTTCAGCAGCAGCGCCTTGAAGCCGTGCACTGAATAACTAAACGGATCAATATATGCGATCCAGCGCAGCCAGGTGGGGAAGGCCTTGATGGGATAGATCGCTCCGCTGGGGAAGAAGAGCAGCGTGTTCAGGATGCCGAAGGTCGCGCGCGGCACCAGCGGGTCTTCCACGCGCACCATCATCAGGAACATCATGGTATTGAAGGCAAGCGAGGTGACCACAATCATCAGGAAGACCCAGAAGAGATTTTGCAGCGTGAAGATGCTGCCCAGCCCGGAGAGCAGCGATCCCAGCGCGGTGATCACGATGCCTGCCATGATCGCCTTCAGCGCGCCCGCAATGTTCAATCCGGCGACCAGCTCGAACTTCGTGATCGGCGTGACCAGATACCCCTCATGCACACCGCGCGCCTTGTCGTCGATGTACAACATGCCGCCACCGATCATCACCGAGACGAACATCGCCAGCGCAATCGAGCCCGGCAGCAGGTACTTCATGTACTCGATGTAGGGATACAGCTCGACCGTATCCAGCGAAATCTTCTGCACGATGCGCGAGGGCTGGACGTCGGGATCGTTCAGCGCATTGACCAGGCTGGCGAACTCGTCCTCCAGCGTCGAGCTCATGAAGTTGTCGGTGTTGTCGACGATGAGCGCGATGCGGGGATGGTTCTCCTCATACACCCGCCGCGAGTACTCCGGGGGGATGACGATGGCGCCGTCGAGCTTGCCGGTGCGCACGTCCTCCATCGCCTGCTTGTCGCTGTCGTAGTCGACGGTATAAAACGTGTTCGCGTTGGACTGGACCGCGGCCAGCGCCTCGCGCACCTTCACCGACTGCGTGCCCCGGTCCTGATCCACCACGCCCAGCCGCGCATCTTTTATCTTGCCGCCGAAGGCGTTGCCCAGCACAATGAGCTGCACCAGCGGAAACACCATGGCCACCAGCATCAGCGCCGGCGAACGGAAGAACTTGCGGAGCTCGCGCTCCACAATGGCCCACATGCGATTCATGGCCGCATCCCCGGACGGTCAGGCATCTGGAACGCGAAAGCTTTCACTTGCTCGTCGCGCAGCTGCCGTCCCGTGAAGTGGACGAAGACGTCGTCCAGCGTGGTGTTCTGCACCGAGAGCGATTTCACCTGCACGCCCTGGCGCACCGCCAGCTCCACCAGCTCGGTGGTGGTCTTCGACCCGTTCGAGGTGAGGATGCGATACATGTGCGCGGCCTCGGGCTGGACCGAGGTCACGTCATCGAGCTTCTCCAGTTCCTGCTGCCAGTCGGCAGGCGCGTTCAGGAATTGCGCTTCGATAACATTCGTGCCCGGCACGCTGGCCTTCAGTGCCGCTGGTGAGTCGAGCGCGACCAGCGTGCCGTGATCGACGATGGCGATGCGGTCGCACAGGCGATCGGCCTCGTCCATGTAATGCGTGGTGATCAGGATAGTGAGGTCGCGCGAGTTCTTGATCTTGGTCAGCATCTCCCAGACAGCGACGCGGGAGACCGGATCGAGGCCGGTGGTCGGCTCGTCGAGGAAGAAGATTTTCGGCGAGTGCACCAGCCCGCGCGCAATTTCCAGGCGGCGTCGCATGCCGCCGGAGAGCGTCTTGGTTTGCGCGTGCCGCCACTTCTGCAAGTCGACGGTCGTGAGCAGATCGTCGATGTTGCGCTTTCGCTCTTCGGAGCCCACGCCATAAAGCTTGGCGTAGATGTTCAGGTTCTCTTCCACCGTGAGGTCGATGTCGCTCGTCAATGCTTGTGGGATGACGCCCAGGCATTGCCGCACGTTGTCGGCTTGCTTGGCGACGTCGAAGCCGTTGATCACCGCGCGCCCGCTGGTGATGGGCAGCAGCGTGGTCATCATGCGGATCAGCGTCGACTTCCCTGCCCCGTTCGGGCCGAGCAGTCCGAAAATTTCACCCTGTTCGACATTGAACGAAACGTCGTCGACGGCCGTGAAGTCGCCGTACTTCTTGGTGATGTGGTCGACCACGATGGCTTCCCCGTTGGGGGGCTCGGGACATCCTTCCCTCCCACCCTTTGCACCAACGGACGGCGCAAAGGATGGGGCACCCGCATCGTTGCCATTCGACTTTGCACGAAACCAGCTCATCGCGCGCCTTCAGCGAGACTTCTGGTTGTCAGGTCCTTCGGCAGTAATACTTCGGCCGTCATGCCGGGAACGAGCGCGCCGTCGGGATTGTCGACCTTCAGCTTCAGGCCGATGGTCTTGATGTCGCGCTTGCGGCGGCTCACGTCGCGCTGGGTCGCGAAATCACTCTCCACCGCTTTGAAGATCACCGTGCCTTCAATCGGTTTTCCCGCCGGCAAGCGTACTTTCAACTTGTCGCCGTCTGCGACAAAGCGGGCTTCGGTCTCGGGCGCTTCCGCGCGCACCCAGGTGTCGTTGAAATCGATGATGGTGACGATGGCCTCGCCCGGATTCACGACTTCACCCTGGCGCGTGGCGCGCACCGATACCGTGCCGTTCACCGGCGCGTAGATTTTGGTGTAGCCGAGCCGGGTGTCGGCCTCGGCCCATTGCGCCTGGGCGTTCGCCACCTGCGCCACATTCATCGCAACGTTGCTGGCGGCGGCGCGCTGCTGATGCAGCTTGGCGTTGGCGGTGTCGAGATCGGCTTGCGCGGCGAGGACGTTCTTCTCCGCGCTGTCGACCGCGGCTTGCTGCGCATTCAGCTGCGCCTCGGCGCGCACGCGGTCCTGATCGGACTCCACGCCCACCTTCGCCAGCTCGATCATGCGCTGCGAATCACTCTGGATGCGGACGAGATCGGCCTTGGCCTGGGCCAGCGCCGCCTTCGCGGCCGCCAACCGCGCCTGCGCGTTCACCACGCCGCTATTGGTTTCACCGAGCGTTTGCGCTTCGGTCGCGCGCATGGATGTAACCTGCGAGCTGTAGGCGTTGATCGTCGCGTGGGCCGCGTCTTTCTGCGCCTGCAAATCGGCGGAATCGATTTCAGCGATCAGGTCGCCGGCCTTCACCTTCGAACCTTCATCGACGTACAGCTTCTCGATGCGGCCCATGATTTTCGAGCTGACGATGACCTGGTTGGCATCGACGATCCCGATAAGTACGGTGTCGCCGGTGCGGTCGGTGGAATAAAAGTAATAACCGGCCGCGATGCCTAAGAGGACGAGCAGGAATACGAAAAATTTGTGCGGCTTCACTTCGGTCCTTCTTCCTCGCCGGTTGGGCGCTTTCGTTTGCTCCTTGGGTGCCGCTCGCGTTCCTCTGCCAGAACCCTGGCTGCGGTTTCAATATCCGGAAACCAGCGGTTCATCCACCTGTACCCGCCTGGCGGTGTGGGGTCGCCGATATCGAGCTCGATGCCTCGCGTTAGCGGTGGCTCTTCGATGGTCGCGGGTGTGGACGGCGACCCGGCGGCGATGCTCGCGGGCGTGGACGGCGGCACGGCGGCAGATCGCCGCTCACGGCGCTTGTGCTTCGCCACCGTGTCGCTGCCGAGCTTGGCCACGGGTTGCGCCGCAATTTTGGCCGCCAGTTCGAGCCCCTTTTCGCGGTCGGCAAACAGGGCCGCGGCGACGAAGTCGAGCACCGCAGCGCGCCGTTGCTTGATAGCTTTCGCACTAGTGAAGTCCATCGCCGGCATGAATTTCTGGCGCAGCGGCGCGGTCAAAAAGTAATGGACGATGGAGCCGATGGCCGACGGCACAAACTGATTCGGATCGACGGCGCGGAATTCGCGGCGCTTCACGCCCTCCTCGACCAGTTCCAGCACGCGCCAGCCGATCGGGCGCATGTAGCGCACGAAGATGCGGTCCAGATGCGGCGAGCCGTCGCGACTGGCGCTCATCAGCTCGCCCATGAAGATGTGCGCGTAGTACGGCGACTCGGCAATGGCGTCGTAATGCGTGCGAACATAGGCGAGGAAGCGCTCGCCGGCGCTGCCCGGCTGATTGCAGACGGCCATAATGCGATCGGCCAGCCGCTCGAAGAAGCGGTCGAGGATGGAGCCGTAAAGTGTCTCCTTGTCGCCGAAGTAGTAATAGAGCAGCGCCTTGTTAACGCCGGCGGCGTCGGCGATGGCATCCATGCGCGCGCCTGCCAGTCCTTCGCGGGCGAACTCGACGAGGGCGGCCTGGAGAATGGCATTGCGGCGGGCCTCGGGCTGGTGGCGGCTGCCGCGTCGGATTTCGGCGGTATGAGAGCGGGTTGACATTTCCAATTTAACTGCTCAATTAAATATTTAATTAACTGGTTAGTTAAATGCTAGCACTGCATTTGCGGATTAGGCAAGCCAGATTTTCGCCATTGGGGCAACGGCTCCGAGGCCATCGCCGGCCTCTTGCGAGTTAATGACCCGCTTGGGCAGAGCGTGTGATCCAGCGGAGTCGATATTAGAAGGATGTGATCCCTCGGTCGCCGCGGCGACCGAGGGATCGACTGTTCGACCGCGGTGCAACCTGGCTCGCGCAAACAACAGATCCCTCGCCGGTCCGAAGACCTTCCTCGTGATGACTATCTTCTGGCGCATACGGTCTTCTTGCATTCGCAGCACAGCGCGGATGCTTCGCGCACCTCGCCTTTGATACGATGGCGACTCGTGCTCAGGGGCTTGATTGAACGCTGATATCCGCACCAGCAACGCAGACAGTCTTCGACCCGACGCCGTTTCGGTCGCGGCAACGCAACCGCAGGCGCAGGGTCGGTTCGGCGCGATTGCGCGGTGGCCGAAGTTGACGTTGTGCCTTCTCACGCTAGCGTGCCTTGTTCCCTTTTGCGGCAAGGCGGTCAACATCGACGACCCGCTATTCATCTGGACGGCGCAGCATATCACCCAACATCCTCTCGATCCTTACGGCTTCACCGCGTTCTGGTGGAACCGGCCGACGCCAATGTGGCATATTCAACAGAACCCTCCGCTGGCGGCTTACTATCTGGCATTGATCGGCTCAATCGCAGGCTGGTCGGAGCGGGCGTTGCACATTGGTTTTTTGCTGCCAGCGATCGTCGTCGTCCTCGGAACCTATCGCCTTGCCCGGCGATTCACCAGGCAACCATTCCTCGTCGCAGCGGCTACCCTTGTCGCTCCCGGATTTCTAGTTTCAGCTACGACTTTAATGTGCGACGTAAGTATGCTGGCGTTGTGGATGCTGGCGCTGGCTTTCTGGATAGAAGGCCTGGACGAACCTATCAGGCCGATGTACTTAACTATATCCGGCTTCTTGATAGGCGCGTGCGCGCTGACAAAATACTTTGGCGTATCTCTAATTCCATTGTTATTTGCATATTCGTATTTCCGGCAACGTAGTTTGCGACGCTGGATTGGATATCTTGCGATTCCACTTCTCATGTTAGGAGGATACGAACTCTATACCGCTCATCTTTATGGTCACGGGCACATAGCCGAAGCGGCGAGCTACCAGAGTACCGTTCGCGAACAGGAAGGCCGCTCCGGCCGGGCCTTGGTCGGCCTGGCTTTTCTGGGCGGATGCACGCTTCCCGCGTTGACTTTTATCCCCTTCCTTTGGCCCCGGCGACAAGTCCTTTGGCTAGCTATCGCGAGCGTACTGCTCGCATTGGCTTTCTGGTCAGGCTGGATTGACCTGGGCTCGGTCTATCAATATCAGAATTGGCTTCACGCGAACCGGCCCTGGATTTCGATGCAACTGTTTTTCTATGTTGCCGGCGGACTTTCCATTCTAGCGCTCACGATCACAGATTTCTGGAAGGTACGAGAAGCTGTCTCGCTACTTCTAATGCTTTGGATATTCGGTACTCTATTCTTTGCCCTCGTGGTGAATTGGACGGTTAATGCGCGGTCGCTGCTTCCCATTATTCCGGCGGCAGCCATTTTAATTGCGAGACGCTTAGACACGCTGAACCAGGCAACTACTGCCTGGCACTGGGCATTGATCATACCGCTGGTCATCTCGGCTGCGATCTCTTTATGGCTGGCGGCGGTTGATATGGCGTTCGCAAACACGGCGCGGACAGCAGCTAACTACATCCATGAGAAAACCCGCGATGATTTTAGCAAGCCCTGGTTTGAAGGCCGCTGGGGTTTCGAATACTACATGGAATCATTTGGGGCGCGGCCGCTCGAGCCGGAAGCGCAGGAGTGCAAGTTTGGCGATCTGGTCGTAATTCCCAAGTACAACACTTCGCTATTTAAGTTTCCTTTGAAAACAACCAAGGCAGAGATTTTCGACTTTGACGTGCATACCTGGGTCGCCACGATGAATCCGGACGTGGGTGCGGGATTCTACTTCTCCGGCTGGGGACCGCTGCCCTTTGTCTTCGGCCCGGTGCCTTCGCAAAGGTATTTGATGGCGCGAGTGCTGCAGGGGCCTTGAGCCTGCAAGCCACTGGATTTTGCGGTTTCACGAATCGGAGTTGCGAATCCGCAGCCACCGCCAGCATGGTTCGCGTCGCTTTGTAACAGGACACGGCTTCAGCCGTTCCGATACGACGTCCCTATTTCTTTCTGAGCCGGCTTCAGCCGGCGGCACAAACTGTGGCGTCGGCTGAAGCCAACTCGGGAGCCATTGTGAGGTGCGCTTGCGGCACGACTGAAGTCGTGCCCTGTTACAAAGCCTCAAAATCCGCGTCGGGAGTAGTTCACGGGCCGAATTGCACGGGGGACGCATTCTGCCATCCTGTAATCGGCAATTAACCCTCCGCTGCGAATTGTCCGCGTGCAACTTCTTCTCGCGTTGCACTTTACCGGCGCGGTTGACACAATAGCCGCGTGAAGCCTCTCTTCAACTTGAAGATCCTCTTCTTGGCGCTGCTCGTGCTCATCATTGGCGGCATGGCGGGATTCCACTATCTCGAGGGCTGGTCGTGGTTCGACGGCTTCTACATGGTGCTGACCACCGTCACCACGATCGGCTACGGCGAGATCCATCCCCTCTCGCAAGCCGGCCGGTACTTCAACACCTTTATCATCATCGCGGGTGTGGGACTGGTGCTGCTGTTTTTCGGGGGCGCCACCCAGGCTTTGCTAGAATTCGAGCTGCAATCGGTATTCGGCAGGAGACGGATGGACCGCGAGATCAGCCGACTGTCGGACCACTACATCCTTTGCGGCGCGGGACGCGTGGGGCGCAGCGCGGCCCGCGAGCTGGCCCGCAAACCGCTTCCGTTCGTCATTATCGACAACGACGCCGCCAAGCTGGCGCGCTACTCCGACGAAGGCTGGCTCACGCTTTTGGGCGACGCGACGCAGGGGCCGGTGCTGCGACAGGCGCAGATCGAAAGGGCGCGCGGTCTGGTCGCCTCTACGACTACCGACGCCACCAACATCTACATCGTGCTCACCGCACGCCGCCTGAATCCCGAGCTGAACATCATCGCGCGAGCCAGCGACGAAGAGGCGCAGCCGCACCTACTGACCGCGGGCGCGAACCACGTGGTCTCGCCCTATAGTTTTGCCGGATATCGCATTGCGCAGACCTTCATGCGTCCTCATGTGGTCGACTTCTTCGATACGGCGATGAACGAAAAGCTGCCGTTCGACATCGAAGAGGTCGAAGTGCGCGCCGGCTCTCGCGTGGCCGGGCAGACGCTGGAAGGCGCGCGCATACGGCAGGAGATGGGCGTAATCGTGCTTGCCATCAAAGGCGAAGACTCGCACATGCGTTTCAATCCACAGCCGGACGAAGTGATTCACGAGGGCGACCACCTGATTGCCATGGGCGCCCCCGACGGCTTGCGGCGGCTGGAACAATCGGCGGAGCGCGCATGAAGATCACCACTGCGGCCGAGATGCGCGAGATCGATCGCTCCACCACAGAGCGCTTTGGCGTGCCTTCGCTCACGCTGATGGAGAATGCCGGCGGCGCCATTGCCCAGTTCATCCTGGAAAACTTTGCCGATGCGAGCCGCGTGTCGGTGGTCTGCGGCAAGGGCAACAACGGCGGCGATGGCTTCGTGGTCGCGCGTAAGTTGCACCGCGCCGGCCGCGTAGTGGAGGTGTTGCTGCTGGCCTCGCGCACGGATTTGCGGGGCGATGCTGCGGTGATGTTCGAGCGCCTGCCACTGCCGCCCATCGAGATTGCCACACTGCAAGAGCTTGATGCCGAGTCGTCCCGCAGTATCGGCAATTGCGATCTTATCGTCGACGCGATCCTGGGGACGGGCTTTCAGCCGCCGGTGACGGGCTTGTATGCCGACGCGATCAGGATGATGAATCGCAGCGGCAAGCCCGTGGTCGCCGTCGATATCCCTTCCGGCGCAGCGTCCGACCTGATGACGCCACAATCGGGCGAGAGCATCGCCCGCGCCGATGCCATCGTTACCTTCACCGCCCCACGTCTGGCGCACGTCTTCGGGCAGCTTACGCGCGGGCCGGTGGTGGTCGCGCCGATTGGCTCGCCGCGGGAAGCCATCGTCTCCAGCTTGAATCTGGAGGTCACGACGCCGCGCGACTTCGCCTCACTGCTGGCGCCGCGACCGCGCGACAGCAACAAAGGTGTCTACGGACATGCGCTGATTGTGGGCGGCTCATTCGGCAAGTCCGGGGCCGCGGCGATGGCGGGCATGGCCGCGCTGCGCGCAGGTGCGGGATTGAGCACGGTTGCCACGCCCGCGCGCGTGCTCACCAGCGTCGCATCTTTCGCTGCGGAGTTAATGACCGAACCGCTGCCGGAAACCAGTGCCGGCTCAATCGCGGTTGCAGCCGCGGAAAGCGGACGCTTCTTCGAGCTGACGAAGCCGATGACCGTGGTGGCCATTGGACCGGGCATCGGCCGAAATCCGGAGACGGTGCATTTCGTACACGAAGCGGTACACCAGACGAAGGTCCCGCTGGTGCTGGACGCGGACGGGCTCAACGCGTTCGAAGGGCGCACACAATTGCTCGACGGGCGTCGCCGTCCGCTGGTACTCACGCCGCATCCCGGCGAGATGTCGCGGCTTACAGGCATGCCGATCAAGGCTATTCAGGCCGATCGGCTCAATGTCGCGCGCAATTTCGCGCGCAATCACCACCTCGTGCTTGTGCTCAAGGGTGATCGGACCATCGTTGCGTTGCCGGACGGAAGTGCGTGGGTGAACCCGACGGGCAATCCGGGCATGGCCACAGGCGGCACGGGCGACATCCTGACGGGGATGACGGCGGGCGTGCTCGCGCAGATGCCGAATGATTACGCTCGCGCGGCGATCGCAGCGGTTTATCTGCACGGACTCGCCGGTGACGTCGCGGAGGAGCGCATGGGCGAGCACTCGCTGGTCGCGACCGATCTGCTCGATGCGCTGCCGGAAGCGTTCCGGCGCGCCGCGCAGGCGGTGGCGGAGGAGACGACGCGCATCGGGTAGCGCCAAAATGTGCACCGTTGCCAGCCTCTGCACGCGGACATGCCGAGCGACCATCGTGTTTTCATTGACGGTGTGTGGAGTTCGAAGCCTCGCAGAGGCAAGAGTGATTAGCCCAGCGCGGAAGCGCTGGGTAAGCGTGACATAGATTAATGGAGCCCCTTCAGGGGCGGCATCCCTCCGGGTGGTGCCGCCGCTGAAGCGGCTCGGAATCCTTTATGGGATCGCTGCCCCAGCGCTTCCGCGCTGGGCTAATTACTTTCGCCCTTAGGGCTCTCACCTTCCACAGTCATCTCGCATTGGAGGAATTCAGAGGTTAGGGCGATCGAGATGACTGCATCCGAGCACATCACGCACTCCGCCGAAGAAACCATAGGGCTGGGCCGCGAGTTGGCGACCACGCTGAAGAGCGCGCGCCTCGTCCTTCTTCGAGGCGATCTCGGGGCAGGCAAGACGACGATGGTCAAGGGCATCGCCGAAGGCCTGCACGCGGCGTCGCGGGACGACGTCACCAGCCCGACGTTCACTCTCATTCATGAATACCGCGGCCCCGACGTAAACATTTATCACGTTGATCTCTACCGCATCGACACTCCCCGTGAGCTCGACACTCTGGGACTCGACGAACTCTTCGCCGAAGAGGGCAATCTGGTGCTTCTGGAATGGGGAGAGAAGTTTCCGCGCTTTGAGAAAGAGTGCGATGTGGAGATCAGGATCGAGCGGCTGGGTGAGAATGAAAGGAAAATTGTTGTGACGAGCAATTAAAGGCTGACCACGGAAGCACGGAATACACGGAATTTTTTATTGGGGTTTATTGGGTAGTGTCTGAAAAGTCAACGCAGATTTCAGACACTACCGTTTATTACTGTTCATTACTCTTCCGTGCTTTCCGTGCTTCCGTGGTGAGCCGCATTCCTTACACCGGCGGCGCGCCCATCACATCCAGCAATCCCAGCTTCTGTTCGAAGGGCAAGAACACCGAGAACGCGGTCCCGCTGTTGCCGTCGCCGGTTCGGCTCACGAAGTGAATTGTGCCCTCGTGCTTCTCGACGATGCTGCGGCTGATCCACAAGCCCAGGCCGGTGCCTTTCTCGCCTTTGGTGGTGTAGAACGGCGCGAACAGGTTCTTGCGGACGCCGGTTGGAATTCCTGCCCCGCTATCCAGCACGGTCACCCGCACGCCCTTGATCCCGGGATCGGAAAACAGGCTCGACTCGCGCGCATGCAGCACAAGCTTACCGCCGCGCGCGATCGCCTCCACCGCATTGCCAACCAGATTGGAGAACACCTGGCGCAGCTCGCCGGGAAAGCCGCGCACGTTCCTGCCGGTATCGAACCGCTTGACCACTTCGACATGGTTTTGCTTGATCTGCGGAGCAAAAATCGCCAGCACGCTTTCCAGCACTTCCGTCAGGTTGACCGGCACCGGAGTGCGCGACTCGCGATGGAAGGTGAGCAGTTGGCTGGTGATTTGGGCGATGCGCGCCACTTCATCGCCCGCCATAGCGAGATACTGCGCCTGGGTGGGATTGGGATTATCGTGCTGCAACAGGTAGACCAGGTTGGAAACGGTGTCGAGAGGATTACGGATTTCGTGGGCGATGGTTGCCGACAAGCGGCCCGCCTGGGTCAGACGTTCGCTGCTGCGGAGGGTTTGCTCGGTCTGCCGCCGCTGGGTGACGTCGCGGAGGACCACGGTAACGCCGAGCACTTTCCCGCGCCGATCGAGGATAGGGGCGCCGGTTAGTTCGATGGGGTGAGTGACGCCGCGCGCGCTGGTCAGTAGCAGCTCGTTGGGGACAGCGATCACGCGCCGGGCGCGAGTCACCGATACAATGGGGTCCTCCGCCGGCAACTGCGTCCGTTCATCCAGCAGGTGCACCACCTCGCCAAACTTGCGTCCCCTGGCCTGCGAGTGCTCCCAGCCGGTCAGCTCCTGCGCAACGGGGTTGATGTAGGAGATGGTTCCCGACTCGTCGGTTGAGACCACGGCCTCCCCCAGGCTGTTCAACGTGCTCCGAAACCACTCGCGGCTTTCGCTTACCTGCCGCCGCTGCTCGGCCTCGGCCTGCAGATGGCGTTCGTAGGAATCGGACAGGGCCCGCAACTCACGCCGCGTGAGCGTGAACAGCAACAGTGCGATGATCAGCGATAGCCCGACCGCCGAACCGAGGACGATGTCATCCAGAAGTTGGGCGCTACGGGAGCGACGCAGGAGTATCGCCTCTTCGGCAGCGACGAAAACTCGCTGCCTGGCACGGACCTGCTCCATCAAATTATGACCGATGAGCAGAGCGGCCGGAGAGGGAGGGCCTTGCTGCAGCGCGCTCAGTTGCTGGTCAGCCCATTGCATCCAACGGTCGTCCGCGTCATAAATTTCACGCAGTCGCGCCTGCTGGCCGGGGATGTCCCTGGTCAGATTCAACAGCGTGTCGAGCTCTCCGGGCAGTCGTGTCTTGGCTTCGCCGTACGGTTCCAG
>Ga0187871_10001198_pt1 | contig 23002 bp, 20 predicted proteins | sample June2016WEW_16_1_FD_132988 | JGI IMG/M metagenome (GOLD analysis project Ga0187871, IMG submission 132988) | Peatland microbial communities from SPRUCE experiment site at the Marcell Experimental Forest, Minnesota, USA - June2016WEW_16_10 | ecosystem: Environmental > Terrestrial > Soil >...
GAACATCGCGTAGAAATGCGCCTCCGCCTCGCCGCGGGTTGGCCGCACGACCACGCTCGCCAGAGCCCCGAGTTCGGCGAAAACGCGTCCCTGCGAAGTAGCCGACGCCCTTGCGGCGTCGAATTGCGCGCGGATTCTTTCGACCCCGCGCAGCATGGTCAGATAACCATCCACGATTTTGCTCGCGTGAGCGAGTCCCGCGGCGCTGTCGCCCGCGCCCCAAAGCGGAATCGCACCCGGTCGGCTCGGCGGGATCCTGAGAGGCGTGTTGGGGAAGTTGCTCGAACTGCCGGCGGCGTAATGCTTGTGGAACTCTCGCCAATAAGACTCGCCCAATGCGTAACGATCATCGTGGGAGGTCGTGACGCCATAGGCTGACATAATGTTGTCGCGGCCATTGATCAGGTTGAGCAGCAGGCGTCCGCCGCTGAAGGCGTCGAAGGTCAGCGCCTGCTGGGCGAGCAATTTGGCCGGCGTCATCCGCGCATAGATGGCGACCAGAAATCGCATGCGCTTGGTATAGCTGGCGGCGAACGATGCGGAGATGAAGGGATCGTTCGGCCAGGTCGCGACCAGCGCGCCATAGAAGCCGCCGCGGTCGATCGTCTCGGCGAGGCGTCGATAGCGAGCGAAATCGACGGCATAGAGAGCATCCTCGATCCACGGATATTTGCCGTCGGCCAGGTTCAGATACCAAAGAACTTTCACGGGCTTGCTCGCGCATCTGCTGCTGGGTCCGGGCGCCCGAAGACCATTGGCAGTGTGGGATCGGCCGACCACTCGGCGAGCGAGCCGTCGTAGACCGCAACATCGTGTGCGCCAAGATAGCTCAAAACGAGCGCCGTCCCCGCGGCGGTCGCGCCGCCGCCGCAATAGAGGATGAACCGTCGTTGGTCCGACTCGATCAGGGGAGCGAGCCGCTCTCGCAGTACATCGATCGCCGACAAACGATTGTCCGGACCGAGCAGGTCTTCGTAGGGAAGGTTGAGGCTGCCCGGAATGTGTCCAGGCCGGGCGTAACGTCGTTCCACTCCCGCAAACACTGGAGGGCGAAGAACGCACGCGAGCAGTCCCGCTGCGCGCCCTTCGACAACAGCGAGCACATCGCTCCCATCGACGAAGCAGCCGGGTCTTTCCCGGGCGGTGAAACGTGTGGGGTTCGCGGCGCCGGGGCCGCGCTCGAGCGGACGGCTCTCAGCGATCCAAGCCGTAAGCCCGCCGTCAAGCACGGCGGCGTGGTCATGACCGAAGGCGCGCAGCAGCCACCATAGCCTCGCCGCCCAAATTCCGGTCGTGTTGTCGTAGGCGACAATCCTGGCGCGGTTGGACAATCCTAGTTTCCCTGCCGCCCCAGCGAAGCGGCCCGTACCCGGTCGGGTGAAAGCGTGCGGCGCGTCAGGATCTGAGAAGTCCGCGATCAGATCGGCGAAGCGGGCGCCAGGGATGTGTCCCGCGGTCTCGAAGGCTGAACGTCCGCTCCGCCAGATGCGATTGCCTCTGGCGTCTTCGTCCTTCAGAACGCTTGCGTCGATGACGACAAGATCGGGATCCGCGAGGCGCCGGGAGAGCCAAGCGGTCGAAACAAGCACGTCATCTTGGGTCTTTCCGCTCTTTTCGCTCGCCATCGCATTCCTCTTGCAGCGCGGCTCGGGGCCCATTATCCATAATTTCGATAGATTTGCTATTCTGTACTTGGAGCCGGAATCGTCATGACCCTTGCAAACAGCGCCGCTCATGCTCCCACTGTCGACGATGTCGTCGCTGCGCATGCAGCGCTTCGAGCGCGCCGGCCCCTTGTTCAGGCGCTCACCAATACGGTCTCGACCAATTTCGTAGCCAATGTGCTGCTTTCCGCGGGCGCGTCCCCGGCGATGGTCGACAATCCGGAAGAAGCGGCTCTTTTCGCCGGCATCGCTGACGGCGTTCTGATCAATCTCGGCACCCCGACGGCGGCTCAAGTTCAATCGATGCGGCTCGCCGCGGCTGCCGCTCAAAAGGCGGGCAAGCCCTGGGTGCTGGACCCGATCGCTGCTGGCGCCCTGCCTTGGCGTGGGGGCCTCGCCGCGGAATTGCTGCGCTTCAAGCCGGCCGTGGTCCGCGGCAACGCCTCGGAGATCATCGGCCTCGCCGGACTCGGCGGCGGCGCGCGCGGCGTTGACAGTTCAGCCGATGCAGCGGACGCCGTTCCCGCGGCGAGGGATCTTCTCGTCCATGCCGCTGCCGTATCGGCGTCGGGTCCGGTCGACCATGCAGTGGGACGGGTCGACGGGCAGATCGTCCTGGTCAAGGTTGGCGGCGGAAGCGCGCTCCTGCCACGCGTCACCGCGACGGGCTGTTCGCTTGGCGCCCTGGTTGCGGCCTATGCCGCAGTCTCACCTGATCCGTTCACCGGGCTGGTTGCCGCCCATGTCCACTTCGCTGTCGCCGCGGAGCTGGCGGAAGCGAAGGCCAAGCGGCCGGGCAGTTTCGCGACCGCCTTCGTCGACGCGCTCGATGCTGTGGACGAAGATTCCCTTCGCGCCCAGGCAAAAATCGGGACCGCCGCTCCAATCGGTTGAGCGCGAGACCGTTATCACGGCGGATCGTATGACCGCCGTCTCGCGGATGTACGCGGACCTCTTGGCCCAGTTTTTTCTCTAGATCGGGCCGTGAATCGTTCCGTTACACTTCCGGCATCTCAGGCTGAGAGGCGCCGCTCGCGACATTTGACAAAACGAGGCTTTAAGTCTACTAATATTATAGATTTAATGTTGTTAGTGAGCCCAAGCTGCCGAATGCCCTACGCCCTCTCTATCCTGGACAAAAGCCCCATCCCGCAAGGCGCGACGGCGGCCGAAGCCGTTGCGAACACGGTCGCGCTGGCTCGCCGGGCCGAAGACCTCGGATACAAGCGATTTTGGGTGGCGGAACACCACGGCAGCTCCTTGCTGGCGAGCGTCGCGCCCGAGGTTCTCGTGGCCTATCTCTTGGCCGCAACGCGACGGATTCGCATCGGATCCGGCGGCGTGATGCTCCAACACTACAGCCCCTTCAAGGTTGCGGAGGTCTTTCGCGTCCTTGAGAACCTTGCGCCTGGCCGCGTCGATCTTGGCGTTGGCAAGGCGCCAGGCGGATTGCCCGCCGCGACCCGGGCGCTGCAGAGCCTTCACGACCAGACCAGGAAGCAAACTTTCGATGCAGCGTTGGAAGAGTTGGACGGATTTCTGAACGACGCCCTGCCTGAGGGCCACCCACTAGCGAACGCTCGCGCTAAGCCGGACATCGCGCGTCTGCCGGACCGCATTCTTCTCGGAGCAAGCCCCGAAAGCGCCGCGCTAGCCGCCCGCCTCGACTGGGGTTTCTGCTATGCCGGCCATTTTAACGGCGATCCGGCGTCGATCGAAAGGGCCTTCGCCGCTTATGCGCCTGCGTCAGGGCGCCGCCCTCAGCTTGCGCTGTTTGCGGTCGCGGCCGCGTCACGCGAACGCGCGGCCGAGCTTGCCGGGGAGCTGAAGCTCTTCACGCTGCATCTTGCGGGCGGACAACGCGTCAATCTGCCGACGCTGGAGGCGATCGGCGAATTCGTGCGCGAGGCCAACGCCTCCGAATATCGTATCGAAGAGAAACGTCCGCAGGTCATAGCCGATACGCCGGAGCGGATTCGAAACGAGCTCGACATCCTGGCCGATCGCTTCGGGGTCGAGGAATTCATCATCGACAACCCCGTTCCCACCTTCGCGGACCGGCTTGCCTCGGTTGAGTTGCTCGGCAACGCGACGCTCGCGCGCGCTGCTTAAAGGAGATCCCTATGAGTGGCGCAGCCATCAAGTTCGGCATCATGCTCCACGGCGCCGGCGGCCACATGAACTCCTGGAAGCATCCAAGTGGGCCGGCGGATGCGAGCGTCAATCTGGACTTCTATGTTGAGACTGCACGAAAGGCTGAGGCTGCGGGCTTTGCCTTCGCTTTCGTCGCCGACGGCCTCTACATCAACGAGAAGACGATCCCGCATTTTCTGAACCGGTTCGAGCCGCTGACGATCCTCTCAGCGCTGGCGACTCAGACGGAGAAGATTGGCCTCGCGGGAACCGTCTCCACGTCCTATTCCGATCCCTTCACGGTGGCGCGCCAGTTCGCGTCCCTGGACCTCATATCCAAGGGCCGCGCTGGCTGGAACGTCGTGACGACGCCGCTCGAGGGCAGCGCGCTCAACTATAGCCGGACGCATCCCGATCATGCGCTCCGCTACGAGATCGCCGACGAATATCTCGAAGTCACCCAAGGGCTCTGGGACAGCTGGGACGACGACGCTATCGTTCGCGACCGCCAGACCGGGCAGTTCTTCGTCAAGGAAAAGCTGCACACGCTCAACCACAAGGGACGCTTCTTCCAGGTGGCGGGACCGCTTAATATCGGCCGCTCCCCGCAGGGCCAGCCGGTGATCTTTCAGGCGGGATCGTCCGACGACGGGATCAGGCTCGCGGGCAAATACGCCGACGCGGTTTTCACCCATTCGCCGAGCCTCGAAGACACCCGTACCTTTACCCAGCAGGTCAAGGCGAGCGCGGTGGCGCATGGCCGCTCGCGCGACGACGTGAAGATTTTCCCGGGCATCGCGCCCATTGTCGGCGCGACGGCGGAGGAAGCCGAGGCGAAATACCAGCGTATCCGCGACCTGATCTCGATCGATGAAGCGCTGGCCTATCTTGGCCGCTTCTTCGATCACCACGACTTCTCACAATACGACGTCGATGCGCCTTTCCCGGATCTTGGCGACCTTGGCAAGAATGCGTTCCGCTCGACGACAGATCGCATCAAGAGGGTTGCGAAAGAGAAGGGGCAGACGCTGCGGGACGTCGCGCTTTCGGTGGCCACGCCGCGCGAGAGCTTCATCGGCGACGGCGCGTCGATCGCCGAGACGATCAGCGAGTGGATCGACGCAGGCGCCGCCGACGGGTTTATTCTGGGCTTCTCCGTCGTCGCCGAAGGTCTCGACGACTTCGTCCGCTACGTCTTGCCTGAGTTGGAGAAGCGCGGACGCTACAGCCGTACGCTTCCTGGCCGTACGCTCAGGGATCATCTGGGGCTGACCCGCAAGGTGAGCCGCTACGCGGCCAAGCCTATCGTCTCGCGGAAAAAAGGTCGGGCTTGAGGATTCGCTGTCGATGACCCTCCAGCCCCCGCCTTCGCTGTTCCAGGGCGTCGATCCGGAGATTGCCGCGAGGATCGACGAATTCGTCCAAATCCGACGTGACCTGCATCAGCGCCCGGAGCTCGCATTCAAAGAGACGCGTACGTCTGGAGTCATCGCCAGGCTGCTCGCCGAGTGGGGCTATGAGGTCACGACCGGAATTGGCAAGACCGGCGTCGTAGCAACGCTTCGGCGCGGCGCCGGACCCAAAGCACTGGCGATCCGCGCTGATTTCGATGCGTTGCCAATCAGGGAGGCAACCGGCCTTCCTTACGCCAGCGAAAACTCAGGCGTGATGCACGCCTGCGGGCACGACGGACATACGACCATCTTGCTCGCGGCCGCGCGGCGGCTCGCGGCCTCGGGCGCGTTTCGCGGCACCCTGCATCTTGTGTTTCAGCCAGCCGAGGAAATCGGCGCGGGCGCGTCGGCACTGATCAAGGACGGCCTGTTCGAACGCTTCCCGGTCGATGCGATCTATGGCTTGCACAACTGGCCAAACGTGCCGGCCGGGCAATTCGGCTTCGTCACCGGCCCTGCGATGGCCTCCGTCGATCGCGCCTCGGTGCGCGTTCGGGGCAGAGGCGGGCACGGAGCTGCGCCGCACGAGGCCGTCGATCCGGTGGTCGCCGCGGCCCATATCGTCACGGCGTTGCAGACCGTCGTCTCGAGAAATGTCGATCCGCTCGACGTCGGCGTCGTGACCGTGGCGTCGATTCACGGCGGCGAAGCGACCAACGTCATTCCGGAATGGGTCGACCTCAAGCTCACCACCCGGTCGTTCCGGCCCGAGATCCGCCTCCTTCTGCAAAATCGTGTCCCCGCGCTGATCCGGGCCCAGGCGGAGAGTTTTGGCGCGGAGGCGGACGTCGACTATCAGCTCGGCTTTCCGTCGGTCGTCAACCACGCCGCGGAGACGGAGCTTATCGCGGAGGTCGCGCGCGAAACCTTTGGCGATGCGAGGATCGCCAAGGACTTCAGGCCCCGCACAGCGAGCGAGGATTTCGCCTTCTACCTGGAGGAGCGCCCGGGCAGCTTCGTGTTTGTTGGAAACGGCGACGGGCCGACGCTGCACAGCGCGAGCTACAATTTCAACGACGACATCATTGGACCCGCGGCGACCCTTTGGGTGCGTCTCGCGGAACGTTTCCTCTCGTGAATGTCGAGGGACGCAAGCGCCATGGGTGACGAATTCGTTTACGCTTCCCCGGTCGATCCTCGCGCCAAGCCGCTGATCGAAGACCTGACCTACGAATACGACAGCCGCTACGGCGACTTTTTCGACCCCGGCGGCGCGACTGTCGAGATGAACCGTTATCCGCCGGAAGCCTTCGCGCCCCCTCACGGCAATTTCATCCTCGTTATCCGCGGTGGCGAAACGATCGCCGGCGGCGCGTTCAAGCGCTACGACGACCGAACGGCGGAGTTCAAGCGCATCTGGACGCGTCGGGACCTGCGCCGCCAGGGACTCGCGCGCAGGCTTCTGGTCGAACTCGAAGCGCAGGCGCTGAGGCAGGGATATCAGCGCATCTATCTGACCACCGGCTTTCGCCAACCGGAAGCCAAGGATCTCTATCTCACGAACGGATATACCGCGCTGTTCGATGTGAGTAGCGATCTCGAGCAGGTCCGTCATCTGGCGTTCGAAAAGCTTCTCGTCGCTTCGATCTCGTCCGATCAACGGGCGGAAGCGGCCGAGTAGGCCGCGAAGGGCGCCCCCCATGAGCCTGCTCAGCGACGTCGCAGCGAGCCCATTGATCCAGGCGTCCGGCGGGCCTGGACGATACAGTCATTTTCGGATCGTTCCCGCCCGTCATCCCTGGCGGCACATCGGCACGCTGGTTTCCGTTCTGATCATCGCGGGCGTCGTCAATTCGGTGCTCGGCAATCCGCGCTGGGAGTGGAATGTCTTCGCGGAGTGGTTCCTCTCCGAGCCCGTTCTGGCGGGCCTTGGGCGGACGCTGCTGTTGACGGTCCTCGGAGCGGTGCTCGGCTTTCTGCTCGGCGGCGTTCTCGCTCTTGCGCGAGTCTCGAACTCGCCGCTGATGGCGGGGTTGGCGTGGGTCTATATCTGGCTGTTTCGCTCGATCCCGCTGATCGTGCTCCTGCTCATTCTCAACAATCTCGGCTATCTTTACGAGACGATCTGGCTCGGCGTCCCCTTCACCTCGATCACGTTTTTTTCCTTCAACACGACCCGCCTCATTACGCCATTTGACGCAGCGGTATTGGGCCTCACCCTCAATCAGGCAGCGTTCGCGGCGGAGATCATTCGTGGCGGCATTCTCTCCGTCGATCAGGGCCAACATGAAGCGGCGGCAGCTCTCGGCCTCCCGCGTCGCCGCCAAACCTTTCGCATCGTCTTGCCCCAGGCGATGCGAACGATCCTGCCGGCGGCGTTCAACGACATCATCGGCATGGCGAAGGGCACATCCAACGTCTACATCGTCGCCATTCCGGAGCTCTTCTACACCGTCCAGGTGATCTTCCACCGCAATCTGGAAGTCATTCCGCTCCTGATGGTGGCGACGGTCTGGTATCTCATCATCCTGACGGTTCTCTCGGTCGTCCAGTGGCAGGTCGAGCGGCGTTTTGCGCGGGGCGCGCTACGCACTCATCCGTCAACCTATCTCTCGCGGTGGAAAGCGGACATCGCGCAACGCAGGGCGGAGATCTCGGCGGCCGCCGCCGAACCCGCCGTTCCGGCGCGACCGGGTCGGAGTTGGGCGCATGCGCGCGGACGCGGCGCGGAAGTCTCGATCCAGGGCGTATCGAAGAGTTTCGGCGCGCTCAAGGTCCTCGACAACGTCTTCCTCGACGCTCCCGCCGGCAGCGTGACGGTCATCCTCGGCCAGTCGGGTTCGGGTAAGTCGACACTTCTGCGCGCGGTCAACCACCTCGAGCGTGTCGACGAAGGTTTCATCTCCATCGACGGCGAGCTGATCGGATACCGCCAAGCGGGCGACACGCTCTACGAGCTGAAGGAAAGAGACATTCTCGCCCAACGCATCCACGTCGGGATGGTGTTTCAGAACTTCAACCTGTTTCCTCATCTCACTGCTCTGCAGAATATCCTCGAGGCGCCTCTGGCGCATGGCGTTTCCCGCGCCGAAGCGACCACGACCGCGCTCGATCTTCTCGCCCGCGTCGGACTCTCCAGCAAAGCGGACGCCTACCCGCGCCAGCTCTCGGGCGGGCAGCAGCAGCGGGTCGCGATCGCCCGGTCGCTCGTGCTCAAACCGAAGGTGCTGCTGTTCGACGAGCCTACCTCGGCGCTCGATCCAGAGCTCGTCAATGAAGTGCTCGACGTGATCAAGGAGCTCGCGCGCAGCGGCGCAACTTTGATCGTCGTCACGCATGAGATCGGCTTTGCCCGCGAAGTGGCCGACACGATCGCCTTCATGGACGGCGGTCGGATCGTGGAGAGCGGCCCCCCGGCCAAGATTCTCAACCAGGCGGAACACCCTCGGTTGAAGGAATTCCTCGCCAAGGTGCTTTGAAACGCAAACTTGCAGGCAGCTCACGGCGAGGGCCGGACAAATACCACACAGCGAAGAGGATAGAGGAGATTAAAAACATGAGCAGATCGTCGAAGTATGTCGCTGCCGCCATCAAAGTTGCAGCGTTCGCCGCCGTGCTCGCGCCGACGGCGCTCTACGCGCTGACGCCGGATCTCAGCCCGGAACAGAAGGGCCGGCCGCGCGCCGAAAAGGTCCCGGAAGCGATAGCGGCGATCGCGAAGGACTTCAAATTCGCCAACGATGGCGCGCTGACAGTCGCGACAACGCCGTTCGAGCTGCCGCTCGACGCCTACGCGACTGACACCAAAACCGCCATCGGCAACGAGCCGGATATCGCGCAACTTATCGCTGACAGTCTGGGCCTCAAGTTGGAGCTGGTCCCCGTCGCTTGGCCGGACTGGCCGCTCGGCCTTGCGTCAGGCAAATTCGACGCGGTCATTTCCAATGTGACGGTAACCGAGGCGCGCAAGGAAAAATTCGATTTCTCCACCTATCGGCATGACGTGCTCGGCTTCTATGTGAAAGCCGACAACAAGACGATCGAGGCGATCTCGGAGCCAAAGGACGTCGCCGGGTTGAAGGTGATTGTCTCGTCCGGCACCAACCAGGAGCAGATCCTGTTGAACTGGGCGAAGAAGAACAAGGAGGCCGGGCTCCAACCGACGGAAATCCAATATTACGACGATAGCGCCGTGCGCCACCTCGCAATCGAATCCGGTCGAGCCGACGCCGATCTCGAGCCCAACGCCACCGAAGCCTTCTATGCGGTCCAGAACGGCAAGACGAGGCTCGTCGGCGTCGTCAGCGGCGGCTGGCCGCTCACCGCGGAAATTGCAGTGGCGACGAAGAAGGGCAGCGGCCTTGCCGATGCGATCACCCTCGCCCTCAACGCCCAGATCAAGAACGGCAACTACGCCAAGGTGCTCGAGCGCTGGGGTCTGACCGCCGAGCATATCGATCAGTCGCGCACCAACCCGCCGGGGCTGCCAAAGAGCTGAGGAAGCGTCGCCGACGGGTCGCTCGGGCTCCAGCAAGGGATTGGACAGATGGCCTCGCTTCGGTCAGTCGCCATCGGAATCGTGCGCGCGTCCGCGATTCTTCTGTTGTCCTTGCGAATAGCTTTCGCGGCCGATTTCGATTTCAGCCCGGAGCAACCTGGGCGCCCGCACGCCAAGCTCGACAATAACGCCGTCGCCGCCCTTCCGAAGGACTATAAGTTCGTTCGGGATGGCGTGCTTACGGTGGCGATCGTTCCGTTTGCGCCCCCGATCGCAACCTACGCCACGGACGCGAAGACTGTCGTCGGCGCCGATGCTGACATCGCAAGTCTCGTTGCCGAGAGTCTCGGCCTCAAGCTCGACCTGCAGCCGACCGCCTGGGCGGATTGGCCGCTCGGCCTGGCCTCGGGCAAATATGACGCGGTGATCTCGAACGTCGGCGTTACCGAAGCGCGCAAGGAGAAGTTCGACTTCTCCACCTACCGGCTCGGCCTGCATGGCTTCTACGTCCGCAACGACAGTCCGATCGTCGCGATTCGCGAGCCGAAGGACGCGGCGGGCCTGAAGATCATCACCGGTTCAGGCACCAATCAGGAGAGGATTCTCCTCGAGTGGAACAAGCGCAATGTCGCCGCGGGATTGAAGCCCATCGAACTGCAATATTACGACGACCAGGCCGCCAACGTTCTTGCGCTGCTGGCCGGACGCGCCGACGCGATTTTCAATCCGAACGGTCCCCTTGCCTATGAGGCGGCGAGGAACGGCAAGATCCATTCGATCGGCACCGTCAACGCCGGTTGGCCGCTCAAATCGGATGTGGGCGTCACCACCCGCAAAGGCAGCGGATTGGCGGAAGCACTCACCATCGCCCTCAACGATCTCATCTCCAACGGTCAATACGCGGCCGCGCTTGCCCGCTGGAGCCTCGCCGAGGAAGCGCTGCCGAGGTCCGAGACGAATCCGCCCGGTCTGCCGAATTTCTGATTGAAGGGTTCGTGGATGCACCGCAGCGAGCTTGCACGTCCAGGGGTCGCCAGTTCGTCCTACCGAGGCGATTCAAGCCGATCAGGGTCCGTCGCGACCATCCGGCACATCGCGTTTGTAACCCCGGGCAATTATGCGGAAGACGATCCAAAGACGGGTCTTGAGGCGGCCTTGCGCTTGTTTGTGAGAGGTGAGGCGCTCGGCTTCGATAGCGCCTGGGTGCGCTCGCGCCATCTTGAACGCGGGATTTCTTCGGCCGCTACGTTCCTCGCCGCCGCCTCGCAACGCACGCGGCGCATCGGGCTTGGGACAGCGGTCATTCAGCTCGGCTATGAGAACCTGTTCCGTCTCGCCGAGGACCTTGCCACCGTCGATCTTCTCTCCAACGGCCGCCTAGAGGTCGGCGTCAGCGCGGGCGCGCCGACCTATGGGCCTCTGCTCGGCGACCGACTGTTCGAGGGCGATCCGGCGGCGATGGACTTCAGCCACAACCGCGCGATCCGTTTGCGCGACAATCTGAGCGGCGGCCATCTCGCGGGCGCGGATCAGCTCGTGTCTTCGCCCGCCGGCGACCAGCGGGCTCGCGTGCAACCCCATTCTCCGACACTGGCACAAAGGCTCTGGTATGGCGGAGGGTCGCTGCGCTCAGCCGAATGGGCAGGACGGAATGGCTTCAACATTCTGATCGGGAATTTGAATCAGGGCGAAGGGTCGGACAGCTTCTTCGAGACGCAGCGAAGACACATCGAAATCTTTCGAGCCGCCTGGAGCCGCCCGCCGCCGCCGCGCATCGCGCTGGGTCGTGTGATCGTCCCGACAGACAGCGCCGACGACTCCTCGCGCCGGCGCTACGCGGCGTTCGCGGAGAGTCGACACGCGCGAACCCTTGCGCCGCAGGGAGAAAGACGCATCCTCTTCGCCCGCGACCTTGTTGGGACGGCAGAACAGATTCTTGACTGGCTGACACGAGATCCCATTCTGCCGCAGGTGACGGAATTGCGTCTCGAATTGCCCTACGACCTCGCTCTCGAACAATATGAGCAGATTCTAACGGACTTCTCCGCGCGGATTGCCCCGGAGATCGCCGCTTAGCGCGCCTTGCCAGGGATAAACACAAGACCTATAGATTTAATATATTAAAGCAGAACAGGACGGCGCTTTGAGCACCCTCATCGACTATCTCGCCCAGAAACGTGAGGCATTTCTCGCCCGGCGTCGGCATATCGCCGACGGCTTGCTCGGGCCTGTGCCGCTCAAAGTGAAGGCGACCGCCGAGGGCAGGAGCGGAGTTCGCCGTATCCGCATCCGCGACTTTCAGGTCATTACCGATTCGCCGCCGGATTTCGCCGGATATGACCTTGGCGCGAGTTCCCCTGAACTGGCGCTGGGCGCGCTGAGCTCTTGCCTGAACCATTCCTATCTCATCCAGGCCGCGGCGCTCCACGTTCCGATCGAGTCGATCGAAGTCGAGGTCGAGGCGACCATTGATCCACGGGCGGGCAGTCCGGGCTTCGAGAATACGCCGGTCTATCCGCAGAACATCGCTTTTGTCGTGAGGATCGCCAGTCCGGCCTCCGCGGAGGAGATCAAGACGCTCCGCGACAATGTCGAGAAGTTCTGTCCGATCCTCAATCTTCTGAAGCAACCCCAGAAGGTCGAGGGCCGTCTCGATCTTCGCTCGACCGTTCCGGCGGTGGCGGAATGAGAGCGGCGACTAAGCTATGATTGGCCTTTCGACGCGGAGCTCCGCCGCAACTTTCTGGACGGCGTTGACGCTCGCGAGCGTCTTCAGCGGCCTTTTGGCCTCGGTGCCGGCCGCCTCCCCCGATCTGACGCTCTACGCGGCCGTCAACAATCCGGCGCGCAGCGTGAGGTTTCTCGCCCGAGACAAAGCGCGCCATCCGTTGGAGGAACTGACCTTTTTCGGCGTCGAGCCGCAATCGACGGTCGTCGAGATTTGGCCCGGCGGGGGCTACTGGACGGAGATCCTCGCGCCCCTCCTGCATGAGGATGGGGTCTATTATGTCGCTCTCCAGGGGAAGGGCGGCAGCGCGGCCGCGGACGACGAAGCCGAGAAACTGAACTCGATCTTCCGCAACAAGATTGAGGCCGACCAGGCGACCTACAGCAAGGTGATCACGACCGCGCTCGGGATCGGCCAGTATGAAGTCGCGCCGGCAGGATCGGCGGATTTCGTGTTGTCGTTTCGCAACCTCCACAACTGGCTGGAGGAAGGCGACGCTGCGGAGGCGCTCGCGGGATTCTTACGGGCGTTGAAACCGGGCGGCGTGCTGGGCATCGAGGATCATCGCGGCCAGCGGGATACGCCGCAAGACCCAAAGGCGGCGGACGGCTACGTCCGGCAGGACTACGCGATCGCGCTCGCCGAGAAGGCCGGCTTCACGTTTGTTGGCTCCTCGGAGATCAACGCCAATTCGAAGGATACCGCTAACTGGCCGAAGGGAGTGTGGACCCTCCCTCCGGCTTTCGCTCTCGGCGACCAAGACAGAGAGAAGTATGCCGCCGTAGGCGAAGCAGACAACTTTGTGCTGAAATTCCGTAAGCCACTCCAGTGAGGCGTCGGCTCCCTGGACCGCTCAAGGCAATTGCGCGTTCGGCGTCCCTAGGGAGCGAGATCTCGTGGCAGTTCGGCGTGATCAGCCGGTTGGCGCTCTTGAGCAGCCAAAGGGGCTCGTCTAGCGTTTGATTTCCAAACCTGTGGGGCATCCGATCGGCCAGTTCCTTACCCGCCCGCCCCACGCGCCGTTGCCGGTTCGCGACGCGCCGGCGTCGGAGCGCACCAGGGGACGGCGCATTCTCATTACCGGCGCCGCAGGCGGCGTGGGCCGCGCAACCGCCGTGCAATTGGCCGCCGAAGGCGCGAACGTGGCGCTCGCCGACGTTCGCGTGGACGCGGTTGAAGCGGCTGCGGCCGCGATTGCCGGGGAGGCGTTTGCCGTCCACATGGACCTCGCCGAGCCCGCGTCGATCGCCGCCGCCATAAACGCGGCCGAAGCGAAGCTCGGCCCACTCGACGGCCTGGTGAACTGCGCCGCGATCGTCATCCACGCCGACCCGCTTGAAACATCCTGGGCCGACTGGGAGAAAATCTTCCGCGTCAATCTCTTTGGCGCCTACGAGACCTCGCGCCTGGTCGCTCGGTCGATGATCGCCTCAGGCTCACGGGGCGCGATCGTCAGCGTCGCTTCCGAGGCGGGAAAGAAGGGTCACGTGGAGTCTTTGGCCTATAGCGCCAGCAAGGCGGCGCTCATCAATATGACACGCGTCCTCTCGGCGGCCCTGGCTCCGCATGACATCAACGTCAATTGCGTTTGTCCGGGGGGCGTCGCGAGCGACATGCTCCGCGAGGTCGCGGTCGCCTATGGCAAGCTTGCCGGAAAGGCTCCGGAGGATGTCTTTCCGCAACTTGTCAGTTCCCAGCTCGTCCGACACATCGAGCCGGTCGAGGTTGCGCGGACAATCTCCTTCCTCCTGAGCGACGACGCCATTATCATCCGGGGGCAGGCGGTGAGCGCGGACGGTGGTGACACGCCGTATTGACGGAGACTTCACGAATTGACCCGTAGCCGAAACCAGACCGGAGGCCTGCACAGCGCCCGGTTCTCCTTGGCCCAACGCGGTTTGCTTCTTCAGCTTTCAGCCAGCAGGACAAAACTTATGAAACGCATCGCCCCTCTCGCCCTCCCTTTCGTTGCGCTCTTCGCCAGCGCAAGCCTCGCTGACGACAAGCCGCTGTTCGTCTACGTTTCGCCCAATCCCATTGGCGTCAACGACTTCCTCAAACTTGGGAAGGTCGGAACCGATCGCGTAGCGACGGCTCTCGGCGGCGTCGCCAAGACCTATGAAAGCTCCGATCCGACAACCCAACGGCAGAATCTCGAGGCCGCCGCCAAAGCCGGCGCCAAGGTCGTCATCGTGATCGGCTTCGAGTTCAATGACATGCTTCCCGAGGTGGCGGCCGCCTACCCGAACGTGCAGTTCCTGCAGGTCGACAGCTGTCCCTTCGACAAGTTGAAGCCGAACATTCATTGCTCGGTGTTCCGTGAGTACGAAGCGTCGTTTCTGACCGGCGCCGAGGCCGCTTTGACAACCAAGACAGGCACGGTCGGGGCGATCGGCGCGCTCGATATCCCCTTCCTCCATCGCTACACGGACGGCTTCATCGATGGCGCCAAGCACGTCAAGCCTGACGTGAAAATATCTCCGACGCTCTGGGTCGGTGGGAACAACCCGTTCTCCGATCCGGCGCGCGGCCAGGAGCGCGGCGCGGCAATGGCCGCCGCCGGCGCTGACCGGATTCTCGCCGCAGGCGCCGGTTCGAACGGCGGCATCTTTAAAGCTGTGCAGGACGCGCAGGGCGTGGCGGCGTTCGGCGTCGACGTGAACCAGTGTCCCCAGGCGCCGGGCGCGGTCCTCGACAATGTGGAAAAGAAGACCGACGTATCGGTCGAGCTCGCCGTCAAGGGAATCGTCGCTGGTTCCCAGCCGCCAATCGCCGCGCTCGGCCTCAAGGAGGGCGGCATGTCGCTGACCGCGCTCGATCCGGACGTCAAGAGCTCGAAGTGCCTGATCGCGGACTATCCCGACGCCATCGAGAAGGTGAAGGCGCTTCGGGATCAGATCGTGGACGGCTCGATCAAAATCGCTGACCCGATGAGCGCCAAGTAGCCCGCGCCATCCGGGCCTGACCCGTGGTTGAGATCGCTGCCGTCGGCATCGTCAAGCGCTATGGCGGCCTTGTCGCCAACAACGGCGTTAGTCTCCAGGCCGAACGCGGCGAGATTCACGGCGTGATGGGAGAGAACGGCGCGGGCAAGACAACTTTGATGAGCATCCTGTTCGGACTGCAGGAGCCGGACGCAGGCGAGATCCGCCTGCGCGACGCGCCCGTTCGCTTCCGGTCGCCGATCGAGGCCATGCGGGCCGGTCTCGGGATGGTGCATCAATCGTTCAAGCTCTTTGGCTCCCTCACGGTCTGGGAGAACATTGTCTATGGCGCCGAACCAAGGCGCGGACCGTTTGTCGACCGCGGGGCTGCTCGCGAGCGCGTTGCCGAGCTTGCTGAGCGCCACCGCCTGGCGGTCGATCCGGACGCCCGTGTCCGCGATCTCTCGGTCGGCGTGCGCCAGCGGATCGAGATTCTCAAGGCGCTTCATCGGGACGCGCGGATCCTCATTCTCGACGAGCCGACCGCCGTGCTGACGCCGCCCGAGCGCGACGCGCTGTTCGCCGTGCTGAAAAGCCTCGCCTCCGACGGACGAACCGTGCTGTTCGTGACCCACAAACTCCACGAAGTGACCGCGATCACCGACCGGATCACAATTCTGCGGGACGGCCGCACCGTCGTGAGCCTGCGTACCGCCGACACCGACGCAGGCGAGATCGTGCGGGCGATGACTGGCCGCAACATCAATGTCACGGTGGAGAAGCGTCAGGCGCAGCCCGGGGAAGCGCTCCTCAAGTCCGTCGACGTGACGATCGCGTCGCCTTCTGGGAAGCGCGTGGTCGACGGTGTGAGCCTAACCGTGCGAAGTGGCGAGATTGTAGGTATCGCAGGCGTTGCCGGCAATGGCCAGAGCGAGCTCGTCGAGGCGCTTGTCGGCCTCCGCACTCCCGACAGCGGCCGCGTGGAGATATGCGGGCGCGATGTGACGGGCGCCGATGTGGCGACGCGCCGAACCGCCGGCCTTGCCTATATCCCCGAGGATCGCGGCGCGGTCGGCTCCGCGTCCGGGGCGACCGCCGCCGATAACCTTGCGATGGGATTCCATCGCACGGCTCCCCTCGCCAGCGGACCCTTCGTCGATCCGTCGGCGTTCGCCGAGCGGGCGCGCGCGCTCATCCGGCGCTTCGCCATTCGAATCGCAAGCGAACGCGCGGACGTTGGAACGCTATCTGGTGGCAATCTGCAGAAGATTGTGGCTGCGCGCGAGCTCTCCCATGAAGCGCCGGTGCTGATCGCCGAGCAGCCGACACGAGGGTTGGACGTCGGCGCCACCGAATATATCCACGAGCAGCTTGTCGCGGAACGAGACAACGGCCGTGCCGTCCTTCTGGTGTCGGCGGAACTCAGCGAAATTCTTGCGCTCTCCGACCGGGTGTTGGTGATGTTCGAAGGGCGCGTTTTGGCGGACCTCCCACAAGAGAGGGCCGACGAGCAGAGCATCGGATTGCTCATGGCGGGACGAGAAGCGGAAGCCGGATGAGTCGTTTCTCGGGTACGCTGTTGCTTGGCCGAGAACGCCTGCGCGTTCGGGCAGTGGCGCTCGCAATGGGTTTCGCCGCCCTGGCCGGAGCGGCGCTCATTCTTGCCTCGGGCTACGATCCACTCAGCGCCTATGCTGAGATCGCCAGGGGCTCGCTGTCGCTCGCGGCCCTGCCGGACACCCTGAATTGGGCCACGCCGCTAGTCGGTATGGCGCTCGCCGCCGCTATCCCGCTGCGAGGCGGCATGGTGAATCTCGGCGGCGACGGCCAGCTTGTCATCGGCGGCCTTATCGGCGCGCTCGCGCCGCTCTTTCTTCCGGGCGCCGGCGCGTTCGGCGCCGCAGCAGGGCTCATACTTGCAGGGTTTGGCGGCGGCCTCTACGCCGCATTGGCGGCTTGGGGCGAGGTCCGGCACGGCGTCCCGATGCTGATCTCGAGTCTCCTCCTTAGTTACCCCGCGATCGGTGTCACGTCCTACTTCGCGCGCTTTCCCCTTCGCGATGTTTCGACCGGGCTGCCGCAAACTCTGATGGTCCCGTCTGACGCGCGCCTCCACGTCCTGTCCGGGCCGCTCAACGTCGGCAGTGTCCTCATCGCCACGATCGCGCTCGTCGTCGTCTTCGCCGACCGGCGGACCAGCGGGGGCTACGAGTTGCGCATGCGGGGCAAAAACGCGCGCTTCGCTGGATACGGCGGCGTGCGGCTCGGACGTCAGGCGGTTTGGACCATGTCCTGTAGCGGCGCGATTGCTGGACTTGTCGGGGCGATCATCGTGCTTGGCTCGCAGTTCCGGTTCATCGACGGTGCGCTGGTCACGCCAGCCTACACGTGGTCTGGACTGATGGCGGCATTGCTCGCTAACGGTGAGCCCGTCGGGACGATAGCCGCCGCTCTCTTTTTCGCCGCCCTGCAAACCGGGGGCTTCGCGATGCAGCGCGAGACTTCGGTGCCACGTGTGCTGACGCTCGTGCTGCAGGCGATCGTCATCCTGTTCCTCGCCATGCGCCGGGGACTCGGACGACGGATGTGATCCAGAGCCTCTTTACCCCGTTTCTGTTCCAATCCGCTGCTCAGGCGATCACGCCGATCCTTCTCGCCGCGGTCGCCGGCGTCATTTGCGGGCGGGCCGGCGTGTTCAATCTGGCGCTTGAGGGCCAGATGCTCGTCGGCGCCTTCGCCGCGATCGTCGGCAGCTACTTCGGACATAGCGCGTTTGCCGGGGTCGCGGCAGCAATGGTCTCAGCGACTGTCTTTTCGCTGATCCTCGGCTACGGCGCGACGATCTTCCGCGGCGATCCGGTCGTCATCGGCATCGGCATGAATCTACTCGCCTCTGGACTGACGGCGTATCTCCTGCGGGTCATATTCGGCGTCAGCGGCACCTTCAGCGACCCCGGCGTCGTCGGTCTCGGTCGAATCACAATTGCGGGGCTTGCCGGCGTTCCGCTGCTCGGCTGGGCCTTCGCACGCCAGTCCGCTGTAACGTGGGCCGCTTGGGCGCTCACGGCGCTGATCAGCGTTGTTCAATTCCGCACGCCAGTCGGACTGCGGCTGCGTGGCGTAGGCGAGCAGCCGGAAGCGGCGAGCACGCTCGGCATCGACGTCGTCCGCTACCGGATAGTCGCGGTGCTCGTCGCCGGCGCGCTCACCGGTCTTGCCGGGGCGCAGCTCTCGCTTGGCGCGGTCAGCGTCTTTGCGGAGGACATGAGCGCGGGCCGGGGCTGGATCGCCGTCGTCGCGGTCATGCTTGGCCGCAACAATCCCCTTTACGCCGCGGCGGCCTGCGTGCTCTTCGGCTTCGCCGATGCGATAGGGGTTAACCTGCAGAGTCATGGCTTACCCAACCAGCTCACCGATATGGCGCCCTACGTCGTAACCCTGCTCGCCCTCGTCATCACACATCGCCGTAGAATTATTGGCGCCGCGTAGCGACCGGGAGAATTAGCGGCCTTTGATCGCGGCCAGAAAGTTCGTCTCGAAACGTGGACGATCGATGTCCATACACACGTCCGCATTCTGCAGCGGAGCGGCCGTCACTCGTCGATCGGCGATCGTCTGTCCGCGGGTGAGCTTTCCATGCAGCTCCACGTCGACAAACATGCGCTCCGTCCTGGCCAGAGTCGGGTCTTCGGCGACCGCGACCGCAAGCGGATCATGCAGACCGCAGCCCCTGATGCCCGGATACATGCGCCGGTAAGCGTTTACGTAGAACGCGGTCATCCGCATCAGCGTCTTCGCCGCCTCGTCGCCCTCCCGAGCGACTTCGTCCATGTTCTCGGTCGAGAACAGAGTCGTCATCGTGACGTCCATGCCGACCAGGGTGATCTCGGCGCCAGACCGAAGCACGATATGGGCCGCTTCGGGATCATTGGCGAAATTCGCATCGACCATCGGAGCCGTCGGGCCATGAATGCCCGGATGAAAAATCGTCGACCCCATGATGACGACCTTGCGGACGAGCCTGGCGATCTCGGGCGCTTTGGCGAGCGCCAGCGCGACGTTAGTGACCGGCCCGACCGGACACAGTGTGATTTCGCCGGGGTTCTCTTTCGCCATCCGGATGATGAGGTCGCTGGCGTGCTCATCGGTCGCCCTGATCTTCGGCTCCGGAAGCTCGACGTCGCCGATCGCATTCGAGCCATGGACGTGATCGGCGCGGCGGACGTAGGGGTCAACCAGCGAGCGAGCGACGCCTTTCGCGACCGGAATCTCCGGCCGGCCCAGCAGCTCCAGCATGCGCAGAGTATTGGTTGTGGCTAAAGCGGTGTCCGTGTTGCCGAAGGTTGTGGTGAGCGCCTCGAGTTCTATCCCTGGCCGCCGGACGGCGTAAAAAATCGCCATGGCGTCGTCGATCCCGGGGTCGACGTCGATGATCATTCGGCACGAGCGGTTCACCTGGATGCCTCGTCACTTCGCGGCTCGACCAGCGCAGCGCCGGTAGCAATTCCACCGCAACAGGCTTGTCAGGCAAGCGGTGTGCCCTCCACGCGTGTGCAACGCGCCTGCTACCAAGCAACCATCTATGCCGCAAGAGCGCGCCGTTCCTGCAATGCGGCGAGCAGAAATCAGCTTATTCGCGACCTTCAGGCGCCGCTGCGGCGGGCGGGGCGACAAGGCAGCGATCCTCTCCGGACCATTGAGCCGCAACTCCAAGGCTTCTTCGTCGCAGCGACAGGCCGATCTCGATGACAGCGTCGTTCGAGCGCTATTAAGCGGAACCCCGAGTGCGACCGGCAGCCGCGCGTTCAACGAATCCCAGCCCGTCGTAAACCAGGATGGCGAGCAGCGCGACGATGACGCCGCCCTGCAGCACGAAAGCGGTGTTGGAGCTGTTGAGGCCCGCAATGATCACTTCGCCAAGCCCCTTCGCCGCGACCGTCGAGCCGATCGTCGCGGTTCCGAGATTGATGACCACGGAAACGCGAACACCGGCCAGGATGACCGGTAGGGCCAGCGGGAGCTCGACCGAGGCAAGCCTGCGCCAGGCGGTCATTCCCATGCCGTCAGCCGCCTCGAGGGTGGTCTGTGGCAGTTGTTTGAGGCCCGCGACCGTGTTCTCGAATATGGGGAGAAGCCCGTAGAGAACAAGCGCGATCATCGTCGGCTTCACGCCGAACCCGACCGCCGGAACGGCGAGCGCCAGAACCGCGACCGGCGGGAAGGTCTGCCCAATATTGGCGATGCTCCGGGAGAGCGGCAGGAACTCGGCCCCGGCATCGCGGGTGACGAAGACGCCCGCCAGCAGCGCGAGGATCGTGGCGATAAGACTCGAGGCTGCGACGAGGGCCAGGTGATCGAGGGTGAGGTCGAGCAGACTGCCCTGATTGTAGATTGCAGGCGCGCCATTCTCGGTCAGCGGTTCGAGCATCGGCTTGAAAAGCTCGGGCTTCAGGACAAGCGCGAGCAGAAGCGCGAGCGCCGAGATCCGGGCGATGTGAGCCACCCAATTCATGGCGTGAGCCGCGCGCGAGCGAGAATGGCAGAAAGGGCAATGCGCCGGCGCGGCGCGCCTCCGGCGGCGACGACCGGCAGCCTGTCGACCCCGCGCGCGATGAGCTCGGACAGCGCATCGCGCAGTGAAGCGTCCTCCGCCATCGACGGCCCGTCAGCCTCGCCCGGTTCCGCAACTTCGCCGACCTTCGTCAGTGACAGCAGGCGGAACGGCCGGTCGCTGTCGCCGACCAGACGCTCGACGAAACCCGGCGCAGGTCTCGCCAGGACCTCAGCCGGCGTCGCATATTGCAGCAGACGGCCGCGATCCATGATCGCGATGCGGTCGCCGAGCTTGATCGCCTCCTCCATGTCGTGCGTCACCAGAACGATCGTGACGCCGAGCCGGCGCTGCAACGCCAACAGGTCCTCTCGCGCTTTCGCGCGAATGATCGGGTCGAGCGCGCCGAAAGGCTCGTCCATCAGCAACACCGAGGGCTCCGCCGCGAGAGCGCGCGCGACGCCGACGCGCTGCTGCTGTCCGCCCGAAAGCTCGTGCGGAAACTTGCCCGCGTCGAACGCGGCGTCGAGCCCGAATAGCAAAAGAAGCTCCCTGACCCGCCGCTCGATGCGCGTGGCGTCCCAACCGAGCAGATTGGGGACCGTGGCGATGTTGCGCGCGACGGTCCAGTGCGGGAAGAGACCGTAGCCCTGAATCACATAGCCTATGCCGCGACGCAGCTTTTCGCCAGGAACCGTCTTCGTGTCGCGGCCGTCGATGCGGATCGAGCCGCTCGTCGGTTCGATGAGCCGATTGATCATGCGCAACAGGGTCGATTTGCCGCTGCCCGAGGTTCCCACCAGCGTCACGATCGAGCCGCGCTCTACAAAAAGCGACAGGTTCTCGACAGCGGGGCTCGCGCCGAAATAACGGCTGACGCCGTCGATCTCGATCACCTGCGTCGTCCCGCGATGAACTCGACAAGCGCGTCCATGAGGATGGCGGCGACGAAAGCGAGGGCAATCGTGGGGACGGCGCCGAGCAGGACGAGGTCAGTTGCCGACTGGCCGAGGCCCTGGAACACGAATTCGCCGAAACCGCCCCCGCCGATGAGGGCCGCCACCGTCACAAGACCGATGTTCTGAACGAGCACCACGCGGACGCCCGTCAGGACGAACGGGGCCGCAAGCGGAAGCTCAACGCGTAGGAGGCGCTGGCGCTCGGTCATGCCCATGCCTCGCGCCGCTTCGACGACACCGGCCGAGATCTGCTGAAGACCGACCACTACGTTGGCCACGACAGGGAGAAGCGAATAGAGAAAGAGCGCGATCATCGCGGGCGCTGCGCCGATCCCGCGGATTCCGAATTGTCCGAGGAGCGGGAATCGCGCCGCAAGCAGGCCAAGCGGCGCCATCATGAGACCGAACATGGCGATACTCGGAATCGTCTGGATGATGCTGAGGACGGGCAGGGCTAGATCACGCAACGTCGGCGCGCGCTGACACGCAATTCCGAGCGGCAGTCCGACCAGCACCGCCAGCGCAAGGGAACTGAGAGAGAGTTCGACATGCCTTGCGCCATCCTGCCAGAAGCTGTCGGCATGCGTCGCATATTCCTTCATCACCGAGAGGCCGCTCCACAGCCCGGACATGAGGATTCCGCCGACGATCATGGCGGCAGCGGCCAGCGCGGCGACGCGCGCCGAAGGCCCGAGGTTGAGCTTGGCTATCGGGTCCGTGATGAGAATGGTGAAGGCAAAGACGAGGATCCAGAAGCCGCTCGCTGGCGCGACCCGTGCGAGCGGATTGTCCAGTGACACAAGGTGCGCGGGGACAAACCCGATCACGACGAGGACGCCGACGAGCGCCGAGGCGCCTACGGCGAGCCTCATCGTCGGTCGCGTGCGAAGAAGGGCTAGCAGCACTGCTGCGAGGATCAGCGCCACAAGCGGCGCGGCGATGGCGCCGGGCAAGGCGTCGAAGACGCCGAGCGCCTTTCCGGATACGATGCGGTTTGCCTTCAGCGTCGCGAAAGGCTGGAACAGGAGGCCGACAGCGGCGAGCGCCGCAAGCACCACCCCGAGCTTGTCGACGCGCTGGCCGACGAATTCTGCGGCGGAAGCGCTTCCCCTGCTGGGGAAGGCTTCGCCAAGCAACGTCATTTCTTCACA
>Ga0187871_10001205_pt1 | contig 22877 bp, 18 predicted proteins | sample June2016WEW_16_1_FD_132988 | JGI IMG/M metagenome (GOLD analysis project Ga0187871, IMG submission 132988) | Peatland microbial communities from SPRUCE experiment site at the Marcell Experimental Forest, Minnesota, USA - June2016WEW_16_10 | ecosystem: Environmental > Terrestrial > Soil >...
GGCGAAGCCGTTCAACTGGTCCACCATGGTGTTGATGGTGTTCTTGAGTTCGAGAATCTCGCCCTTCACGTCGACGGTGATCTTTCTCGACAGGTCGCCGCGCGCGACCGCCGTGGTCACCTCGGCGATGTTGCGCACCTGGCCGGTCAGGTTCGAGGCCATGAAATTGACGTTCTCGGTGAGATCCTTCCAGGTGCCGGCGACGCCGGGCACGTTGGCCTGGCCGCCGAGCTTGCCTTCGGTGCCCACCTCGCGCGCCACGCGCGTGACCTCCGAGGCGAACCGGTTCAGCTGGTCCACCATGGTATTGAGCGTTTCCTTGAGCTGCAGGATCTCGCCGCGCACGTCCACGGTGATCTTGCGCGACAAATCGCCATTGGCGATCGCGGTGGATACCTCCGCGATGTTGCGCACCTGAGCGGTGAGGTTTCCGGCCATGGAGTTCACGGAATCGGTGAGATCCTTCCAGGTACCCGCGACACCGGGCACCTGCGCCTGTCCGCCGAGGCGGCCCTCGGTGCCGACCTCGCGCGCCACGCGCGTCACCTCGCCCGCGAACGATCGCAGCTGGTCGACCATGGTGTTGATGGTCTCTTTCAACTCCAGGATTTCCCCCGAGACCGTCACCGTGATCTTCTTCGACAAGTCGCCTTGCGCGACGGCGGTCGCCACCTCGGCGATGTTGCGCACCTGGCCGGTCAGGTTCGAGGCCATGGAATTCACCGAGTCGGTGAGGTTCTTCCAGGTACCGGCAACGCCCTTGAGCTGCGCCTGGCCGCCGAGCTTGCCCTCGGTGCCGACCTCGCGCGCGACGCGCGTCACCTCGCCCGCAAAGGCGTTCAGCTGGTCCACCATGGTATTGATGGTGTCCTTGAGCTCGAGAATCTCGCCCTTCACGTCGACCGTGATCTTCTTCGACAGATCGCCGTTCGCCACCGCGGTGGTCACTTCGGCGATGTTGCGAACCTGACCGGTCAGATTCGAGGCCATCGAATTGACGTTCTCGGTGAGATCCTTCCAGGTGCCGGCAACACCGCGCACGTTGGCCTGGCCGCCGAGGCGTCCTTCGGTGCCCACCTCGCGCGCCACGCGCGTGACCTCCGAGGCGAACGCGTTGAGCTGGTCCACCATGGTGTTGATGGTTTCCTTCAGCTCGAGGATCTCGCCCGAGACCGTCACGGTGATCTTCTTGGCCAGGTTGCCGCTCGCGATCGCGGTGGAAACCTCCGCAATGTTGCGCACCTGCGCCGTCAGGTTCGAGGCCATGGAATTCACGTTATCGGTGAGGTCCTTCCAGGTGCCCGCGACTCCCGGGACCTGCGCCTGGCCGCCGAGGCGGCCCTCGGTGCCCACCTCGCGCGCGACGCGGGTCACCTCGCCCGCGAACGCGTTGAGCTGGTCGACCATGGTATTCATGGTCTGCTTGAGCTCGAGAATCTCGCCCGATACATCCACGGTGATCTTGCGCGACAAGTCGCCGCGCGCCACGGCCGTGGTGACTTGCGCGATATTGCGCACCTGCGCGGTGAGGTTTCCGCACATCGCGTTCACCGAGTCGGTGAGATCCTTCCAAGTGCCGGCGACTCCCGGCACCAGCGCCTGGCCGCCGAGCTTGCCCTCGGTGCCCACCTCGCGCGCGACGCGCGTCACTTCCGAGGCGAACGAACGCAGTTGATCCACCATGGTGTTGATGGCTTCCTTCAACTGCAGGATCTCGCCGCGCACGTCCACCGTGATCTTCTTGGACAGGTCGCCGTTCGCGACCGCGATGGTCACCTCGGCGATATTGCGCACCTGAGCGGTGAGATTCGAGGCCATCGAATTCACGCTCTCGGTCAGATCCTTCCAGACGCCGGTCACTTCGCGCACCTGCGCTTGACCGCCGAGCTTGCCGTCGGTGCCCACCTCGCGCGCGACGCGCGTCACCTCGGAGGTGAACACGGAGAGCTGCTTGATCATGGTGTTGACGATGTTCGCCGAGCGCAGGAATTCGCCCTTGAGCGCCCGGCCATCCACGTCGAGCGGCACCGTCTGCAGGAGGTCGCCGCGCGCCACCGCCGTCACCGTACGGGTGACCGTGGTCGTGGGCCACAAAAGATCATCGATCAGCGCGTTGACCGAGCCTTCCATGTCCGCCCACGCGCCTTGCGACAATCCGAACTTGACCCGGGTGCTGGTCTTGCCCTGGCGCCCGACGACCTCGCCCACATGCTCGAGTTGTTGTGCGATGCGCTCATTGGCGGCGACGATGGTGTTGAAGGTGTCGCAGATCTTGCCGGCCACGCCGATCTTCGAGCCGGGCAGGCGCACCGAGAAATCCCCGGCCTGCATGGCATTCAGAGCGTCGAGCAGCTCGCTGAGATTGAGTTCGGGCGAGGCGATTGCAGCCGCCTTGGCGGAATGCCCGTTCGCTTTACGTTTGCGCGCGACGCTTTGACTGGATTCCATGTGCCAACCTCTGCTGTCGCCGCACGACCGAATTCGCGCGGCAACCATTTGCTACGTTCGAGTGATCGGAGTTGGACCGGCGGCGGGAGCATCACGGTGAGCCATCATGGTGAGAGAGATGCGCCCCGCGAAGCCGCTCGCCGATACCCCCCACTCGTCGATTTCGTCCCGTGACCAAAACAATACTATTATGTTGCGTTGGGTATACATGCTGCGGGCTACCCGGCGCCGCCAAATCTTCGCGTACCATCCGAGAAAAGTCCATTGCGGCAGCGTTACGGTTCGTTGTAAGAATTACAAGTCAATACGGAAGCAGGTGGACGATGAGAAGAGAGCTATTACCCGAGGATGTCGACTTCGCCGTCAAGGGCGGATCGGTGTACGGCTGCGGCGGCGGCGGTTTCGCCGATCACGGTCGCACGCTCGGCAACATCGCGACATCGATCGGCCGACCGGAACTCGTGAGCGTCGATGAACTCGACCCGGACTCGCTGGTTGCGACCATGGCCGCGATCGGTGCGCCGGGCGGCCTTACTCAATGGGAGATGCGAGGCGTCGACTATCTGCGCGCCGTGCAGCTGCTCCAGGAAGCATCCGACCGGCCGATCGTGGGCTTGATCATCGGCCAGAACGGCATGTCGAGCACCTTGAATGCGTGGCTGCCGGGCGCAGCGATGGGGCTTGCGGTAGTCGATGCGGTGGGCGATCTGCGCGCTCATCCCACGGGCGACATGGGATCGCTCGGCCTCGCCAATAGTCCCGAGCCGATGATTCAGACCGCGGCCGGAGGCAATCGCGAACGCGGCAGCTACATGGAAGTCGTGGTGCGGGGCGCGACGGCGCGCGTCTCGCCGGCGCTGCGGACCGCCGCGAACGAGGCCGGCGGTTTCATCGCAAGCTGCAGAAATCCGATTCCGGTGAGCATGGTTGCCGAACGCGCCGTGCTCGGCGGCATCAGTCAGGCCCTGCACGTCGGGCGCGCCATCGTGCGTGCGGAGCCGCGCGGCGGCGACGCGGTCACCGAGGCGATCTGCGAGGCGACCGGCGGCACGATCCTCGCCGAGGGCAAGGTCGTTCGGAACGGACTCGTCTATACCAAGGAGGCGTTCGATTGCGGCACGATCGAGATCGCGGCGCCGGGGGGCAACATCGTTGCGCACGTGCTGAACGAGTACATGGCGCTGGAGCGCGACGGAGAGCGGATCGGCACCTACCCCGACATCATCACGACCTTGACGCCGGACGGAGTTCCGGTGAGCGCGGGACGGCTCACCGAGGGCATGCGGGTCCGCATCCTGCATGTGCCGAAGACTCGAATTGCACTGTCCGCGAGCGTGTACGACCCGTCGGTCTACCCTCCCGTCGAACGGGCGCTCGGCATCGAGATTGCGCGCTTCGCGATCGACGGGAAACGGCCGTGACCGAGCTGCGCCCTCATGAGTTCGGCGGCAAGCCGTTGCGCTGCCGAGGCTGGCGGCAAGAAGGCCTGCTGCGTCTGCTGGAGAACGTGCTCGCCGTGGGCGAAGATCCGGAAAATCTCGTCGTCTATGCGGCGCTCGGTAAAGCGGCGCGCAACCGGCCCGCTTATGAGGCGATTGTGCGCGCGCTCAAGACCCTGGCCGATGATGAGACCCTGATCGTTCAATCGGGCAAGCCCATCGCGGTGCTCAGCACCCATGCGCGTGCGCCTCTCGTGCTCATGGCCAACTGCAACCTCGTCGGCCGCTGGGCCAACGAAGAAGTGTTTTACGATCTCGAGCAACGCGGGCTCATTTGCTGGGGCGGACTGACCGCGGGCTGCTGGCAGTACATCGGGTCGCAGGGAGTGCTGCAAGGTACCTACGAGATACTCGCGCGCGCCGCCGCGCGGATGGGCGCCTCCGATCTCACGGGCCGTTTTTTCCTCACGGCCGGACTCGGGGGCATGGGTTCCGCGCAGCCGCGCGCCGCAACCATGTTGGGCGCGGCGAGCATCACGGTCGAGGTCGACCCGGAGCGCGCGGCCAAGCGGCTCGAAAGCGGCGCCGTACACGAAGTCACGGACTCGCTCGCGCGGGCGCTCGAATCCGTCGAGCGCGCGCTGTCCGAGCGGCGCGCCTGGGCCGTGGCGCTCGTGGCCAACGCCGCCGACGCATACCCCGCGATCGCCGCGGGTCCGCTCCGACCGGACGTGGTGACGGACCAGACTGCCGCCCATGATTTGCTCTACGGGTACGTGCCGCAGGGCTATTCCCCCGCCGACGTCCGCCGCGCGCGCGAGCGCGACCCAGCCAAGCTGACGGCCGACGGTGTGCGCTCGATCGGCGTCCACGTCCAGGCCATGCTCGAGTTCCAGAAACTTGGCGCCATCGTATTCGACAACGGCAACTTGATCCGCAGCCAAGCGGTGCGGGCCGGGGTGACCAGGGCATTCGATATCCCCGTATTCACGGAGGCCTTCCTGCGGCCGCTGTTTTGCCGGGGAATCGGACCTTTCCGCTGGATCGCGCTCTCGGGAGAGGGCTCGGACATCCGCACCATCGACGACCATTTGCTGACTGCCTTCGCGCATGACCCGTCCGTCACTCGCTGGATCCGCACCGCGCGCGATGCCGTGCCTTTCGAAGGGCTGCCGGCGCGCATCGCGTGGCTCGGTCACGGTGCACGCACTTCGCTCGGGCTCGCGGTCAATGACATGGTGCGCGCCGGGACGCTGAAGGGACCGATCGCCTTTACCCGCGATCACCTCGATGCCGGAGCCATGGCTCACCCCAAGATCATGACCGAGAACATGCGCGACGGCAGCGATGCCATCGCCGACTGGCCGCTGCTCAACGCGCTGGTGAATTGCGCCTCGCAGGCCGATCTCGTCGCCATTCATTCCGGCGGCGGCGGGTATGCCGGCTTCATGACCAGCGCCGGCGTCACGCTCATCGCGGACGGAACCGCCGCGGCGGCGGAGCGCTTGCGGCTGACGTTGACCAACGACACCTCGCTTGGCGTGCTTCGCTACGCGGATGCCGGATACGAAGAGGCGCAACGCGCGGCGGACAGCGCCGGACTCAAGCGGCTGAGTCCTTGACGTGCGGGCCCCGTGCGCGCGTGGCTGATCGTTTGCCGCATCCTGATCGCGCTCGTGGCATGCGCGGCGATCGTGGTCGTCGCGGCGGTGGGCTTTGCCGCCGGCGTCGACGCCGGCCTGTTCCGCGGCACGGTGATTCGGTTCATATCGGCTAAAGCCGAGCGGCCCATCCAAGTCGCGGGCGCGCTGCACGTTCACCTGCTCGCCCGCCATCCCGATCTCGTGGCCGAGCGCGTCACCATCGATAACCCGGCCTGGGTGCCCTCCGGCCGGATGGCGGAGATCGGGGAAGTCTCGATGATGATGGACGTACCGTGGTTCGACAGAGCGTTCGGGATCGTGAGCCTATCGATGAAGTCCGCGACACTGCATCTGATGCGCGATGCCGCCGGATACGCGAACTGGCAGTCGACCAACCCGGATGCACCCCCGAGCACGGACAAAATGCCGATTCTGCGCCGCCTGTCGATACCGGATGCGCGCGTGCTGCTCGATGATCGGCGCAGGCACCTGCAATTCGACGGAGTGGTCTCGGCGCAAGGCGCCGACGGCGGCGCGGCCTCGCGTCTCACGATCAGCGGCAACGGGCAGCTGAACGGGCACGGCGACTCGTTCGAGATCACCTCGGATCCTCTGGCCGCAGCCAGCCACGAGATCCCCTATCATTTCGTCTTCTCCGAGCACTCCAGCGGCTCGGAACTCAAGGGCCACGGCAGTCTTCCGAAGCCCTTCAACTTCAACATCATCGATGCCTCCTTCGAGGCCGCCGGAGCCGATCTCCGGGACCTCTATTTCCTGACCGGGGTTACGCTGGTCAACAGCGGCAAGTACCAGCTCACGGGAAACATCCTCCGCAGAGACGCGTTCACTCGATTCGCAGATCTCGCGGCGACGACGGGGCAAAGCGACGTCCGCGGCGCCGTCGCGGTGGATGTATCCAGCGGACGGCCCAAGCTCAACATCGACCTCGAATCGCAGTTCCTGAGGATGGCGGATTTTGGCCTGCGAGCGGCCGGCCGCGCCCCCGAGAGCGGAGAGCCGCCGCTGCTCCTGTCGAATGCCATGCTGAGGCCGTCGACCCTGCGGCTCGGTGATGCCGATATCCGGTTTCTGGCAAAGCAACTTCAGGTCGGCCGCGTGACGCTCGGCGGCGTAGCGGCGAAGGGAACGCTCGAACGAGGCGTGCTCACAGTCGCACCGCTTACGGCGGAACTTCTCGGCGGCAAGCTGCGCTCGCACGCACGCCTGGACGCGCGCACCGACGACCCCAAGGCCAGCGTCGACGTGACGGTCACCGATCTGCAGCTCGCCGAGATCAGTCGCAAGGACCCGTCGGCCCCTCCGGCGACCGGCTTGCTGCAGGTGCACGTCGCGATCACCGGCGTCGGCAAGTCCCTGCATCAAGTCGCGGCGAGCGCCAACGGCGGCGTCGTCGCCATCGTACGGCAGGGAACCGTCCGGGAATCGCTTGCCGAGATGACCGGCGTGGACTTGCGCGGCTTGGGCCTGGTGGCGACGAAGAGCCGGAAGGAGATTCCACTGCGATGCGCCGTGGCGGAATTCTCGGATCGCGCCGGAACCCTCACGGCCAAGCGGCTCCTCGCGGACACCGACCCGGTGCTGATCACCGGCGAGGGACAGATTCACTTCGATACCGAGACGCTGGATCTCGCGATCAGCGGTCACCCGAAGCGGATGCGGTTGTTTCGGTTTCGGGCGCCGGTCTTGGTGAAGGGCACCCTCACCCATCCATCGATCGACGTTCAAGCGCGCAAATTGACGCTCGTCGATCCGGGAAACGCGAAGGACGCGGATTGCGCGGCGCTCGAGTCCGCGGCGGCGCCGTCCGCGGCGGCGCCGCAACGTTAGTGCTCAGCGGCTGTAGTGCTCGGAACCGTGATCGGCGCGCCTGATCGGCTTATCCATAAGAGGGTTCCCGCACCGACGGGCGTGTATGAACGGCGCATGCTGCTGGATCGTCAATCACCGGAGCCTCACCATGAAGACCGACGCCCAACTTCAATTCGATGTCAACGAGGAATTAGACTGGGACCCGTCGATCCACGCCGAGGACATCGGTGTTACGGCGCATGACGGTGTCGTGACGCTCACGGGCCACGTGAACACGTTCGCCGAGAAATGGGAGGCTGAACGTGCTTCGCAGCGTGTGGCGGGCGTCAAGGCTCTTGCCGTGGAAATTGACGTTACGCTCCCCGGTTCCAGCAACCGAAACGATGCCGACATCGCCCGCTCGGCCGAAAACGTTCTGGAATGGAACAGCTATGTCCCCAGGAACCGCGTCAAGGTGCTGGTCGAAGGCGGCATGATCACGCTGTCGGGAGAGGTGAGTCGCGATTATCAGCGGCGGGCAGCCACCGACTCGGTACGCGTGTTAATGGGCGTAAAGGGAGTCACGAATCAAATGACCCTCCCGTCGGGCGTGCCATCGGACACCGTCAAGAGCGACATCGAGGCGGCTTTGCAGCGGCGCCTTCCGGATGACGCGAGACACATCTCGGTCGACGTGGAAGGCGGCAATGTCACCTTGACGGGCACGGTGCATTGTTGGTCCGAGCGGGATCGGGCGCGCCATTCGGCCTGGGGTACCGCCGGAGTTCGCAGCGTGGATGACAACCTGACGATGAGGTTTTGAATTCGCCGACCGCCACGATGTTCGATTGGCTCGAGATCTGCCTCGCTGCAGCTACGACGATTCTTGTCGCGTGCGCATTCACCCCGCCGCTACGGACGTACCGCTCCCTCTTTTTGGGAGGCGGTGCGCTCATGGCGATCACCATGTTATTCCCTCGGCCAGGAAATCAGCTCGGACAATTTCTCTTCGCTCAAACATCCGGTTCGATGCACCTCCCATCGGAGTTATTCGGAATTGCATGGTGGATCCTGGGCGCCTGGCTCATTAGAAGCCTGCTGACGCTGGTCCTCCGAAGAACGATTTTCCCGAACGACTACCAACCCCACGCGCGGCGCCTGTTCGCCGATCTCGCATCCGGGATGCTCTACATCGTCGCCTTTTTCGGGATCATGGATACGGTTCTGAAGCAGCCCATCTCCACATTCTTGGCGACCTCCGGCGTACTTGCCATCGTATTGGGTCTGGCACTGCAGACTACGCTCGCGGATGTTTTCTCGGGGCTGGCGATCAACATCGAACGCCCTTTCGGAGCGGGTGATTGGATCACCATGAATGACACGGTCGAAGGCCAGATCATTGAAATCGATTGGCGGGCGACGCGTATCCGGACCTACGCCAACGACATGGTCGTGATCCCGAACAGCGTCATCGCAAAGGCCATCGTGACCAATCACCGCCGGTTGAACGAGCCCTATCTATCCAGCCTATCGCTCGAGATCGATTCGGCCGTCTCGCCCGCCCGTGTGATCAATGCGCTTGAATCGGCTGCGAGCGCAAGCCGGGGAGTCTCCTCCGGCAACAAACCGGCCGCCTACGCATGCGGTTTTGTCGACTCGCTCGTGACCTACAAACTTTACTTTGCAGTCGAGAGTTATTTACTGGCGCCGGAGGTCCAGTCTCAGGTGATCACAGGGGTGACAGACGCGTTGCGAAGCGAAGGGATTCAGATTGGGTCGCTGCCCACGGATATAAGGATTGTCCCGAATGACCCCGTGGCGGCCGCACTGAAGGTCGTGCACCGCTAAGCAGCGGCCTGCCGCTGCACCAGGCCGGGATCGATCGTGTCCTTGCCAGCCAGCGCAAAGGCGAGCGTCGCGGCCGAGGGATTCAGGCTGTCGACCATCGAACTGGGCATCAGGATCGTGGCTCCCCGTTCCTTGGTGGTCTCATAGATGATATTCATGGCGCGCAGCTGCAGCGCGACGGGATGCCCCGCGTAGATGGCGGCCGCTTCGACGAACTTGCCCGCTATCGCAGCCTCGGCCGAGCCGAGGATGACGCGCGCCTGCTTCTCGCGTTCGGCCTGCGCTTGCCGCGACATGGCATCCTGGAGAGCTACGGGTATCGCCACATCGCGGATCTCGACCGAGCTCACCGATATGCCCCAAGGGGCGGTCTTTTCGCCGATCTCGAGCTTGAGCTGCTCATCGGCTTCCTTGCGGTCCGACAACAGCGCCGCGAGCATCGACGAGCCGATCATCTCGCGCAGCGACGTCTGGGCCACCCGGTCGATGGCCTCTCGAAAGTTGGTGATCGCCAATGCGGCCTTTTCCGCATCGTGCACGTGCCAAAAAATGATCGCATCGACATTGACCGGAACCGTGTCCTTGGTCAACGCCTGCTCCGCATTGAAGGCGGTGGTCTGAATCCGCCCATCGATGACGGCCACGACCCGATCCACGATCGGCAGGATGACGAAGAGTCCGGCTCCCTTTACGCCTTGCAGCTTGCCCATTCGCAGAATGACGAACTTTTGCCAGACGTTCGCCATCTTCAACGAAGAAGCAATCAAGGCTGCCACCACGACGAAGGGCAACGCAAAATAAATGTTGGTCCGGAAGGCCGTCGCGGCGCCGGCGGCGACACATACAAGGCCAAGGAAGGCGGCGATTGGATTCATAGTGAATGCCTCGATGGAATCTTGGTCGGTCTGCGGTGGGCGGGGGATGAAATCGATCATGTAGCGGGCGTAAAGCCTGATGACACCTGATAGGACGAGCTTAGCCGCACGGCGTGCGCTCGTCGGTACGGTAGCGCCCCGACAGCGCCACTCGAACATGCTTCCATGAGCATTCGGAACTGCAAGCGGAGAACCTTGATGCACGGCGGCGGCATTTTTGTCCTGCATGTCGTGAAATGCGTCGCGGCGGGTGCGGTGTGCGGGCTCGGATTGCTGAATTCGGCGGCCGCCAACCCGCCCGACAGCCGGGAGAGGTCTGCACTTTCCGTGATTGACACTGCGCGATCCATGTCGGCGATGGGTCCGTCGGCCGCTCACCATGAGAGCGCACCGACCACGCATCTCGACCTGCGGGCGCCGAAAGACTATGCGCCGGCCATCAGGCCCGGCGAGGCGCTCGCCTTCGCTGCACCCTCGCCCTCTTCGATCCACCGCATGGATGTCGATGCCGGCCGGCTTCCGCCCGCCCTGGGCACCGATACCCCCAATTCTCGACCGCCGAGTCCGATGGAGGCTCTTGTGGGCCGCGTACGCCGGGAAGGACTGCCGTTCGCGCGTCTGTGGGAGTCCAAATCGGCTTTGCTCAGCATCGGACTCAGTTCCAAGGGCAAACCGGGTCTGTGGCTCACACAGAAAACTCGATAGCTCTGCGGCGACCTCGTATCCTGCGCAACCGCCGCGCCGGCGACGCAGGTACGCTAGCGCACCGACTAATGACTCTCGTCGTGCTCCAATGTCCAGTGCCGGAGTTCGTCATTAGTTAGGAGAGGAACATGGATCTGCTCATTATCGTGGTGGTGCTGCTGTTATTGTTCGGCGGCGGCGGCGGATTGTATTGGGGCATGGGCGCGGGCTGGGGGCTCGGTCCGGTTGGATTGATCGTTGCCGCCCTCGTGATTGCCTACCTGGTGTACGGCTATCGCGGCCGGCGAGGCAGCGGACTTTAGCGGGCGCGGGGAATCGAGCTAAACGAGTAGCCCCTTGACCCGGTTGGCCAGTACCTCCATTGAAAATGGCTTGGTCAGCACATGCATTCCGGCATCGATGTGGCCGTGACTGAGCACCGCGTTCTCGGCGTACCCGGTGATGAACAGCACTTTCAGCTCAGGGCGGAGCTTGCGGGCCGCGTCCGCCACCTGCCGGCCGTTCAATCCGCCCGGAAGCCCAATATCGGTGATCAGCAGATCGATGCGCATCGCCGATCGCAGCACCTTCAGTCCCGCGTGACCGTCCCCGGCTTCGATCGCCGTATAGCCGAGTTCCTGCAGTACATCGATGACCAGCATCCGAACGATGGGCTCGTCATCCACCACCAATACGGTTTCCCCTTGGGTGGTATGGGCCACGGCGGACAGCTCGGGTTGCATTTCGGCCGTCTCGGCTTCCCCGATATGACGCGGCAAATACAGACACACCGTCGCGCCGTGTCCCACTTCTGAGTAAATCCGCACTTGGCCGCCGGATTGGCGCGCAAAGCCGTAGATCATCGACAGCCCCAGCCCGGTCCCCACGCCCAGGGGCTTCGTCGTGAAGAAGGGGTCGAAGGCTCGCGCAATCACCGCCGGCGTCATGCCGGTGCCGGTATCGGTGACGCTCATCGTCACGTATTGGCCGGACGGCACATCGCGCTCGCGGGCGCCGCGCTCGTCGACCCACTCATTGCTGGTCTCGATCATCAAGGAGCCGCCTTCAGGCATCGCATCGCGGGCGTTGATACACAAATTCAGCAGCGCGTTTTCAAGTTGATTCGAATCGACCCGGGTGGTCCATACGCCCGCGGCGCCGGCCACCTCCACCCTGACGGAGGGACCGACCGTGCGCCGGATCAAATCCTCCATGCCGGCAACCAAGCGGTTGACGTTCGTCGGCATCGGATCCAACGTCTGGCGCCGTGCGAACGCGAGCAGGCGATGGGTGAGTGCGGCCGCTCGCTTGCTGGCGCTCTGAGCCGATGCGATGTAGCGCTGCGCGTCGGTCAGCCGGCCTTGCCTCATCCGATTGCCGAGCTACTCCAGACTCCCCGAGATGGCCGTCAACAGATTATTGAAGTCGTGAGCGATACCGCCGGTCAATTGTCCGACCGCCTCCATCTTCTGCGACTGCCGTAGTGCATCGAGGGCCGCGGCGAGTTCGGTTCGAGCCTCTCGCTCTTGCGTCACATCCCGCGCGCTGCAATAGAATTTTCCCGCCTCCGACACGGCCACCCAGGAAAGCCAACGGTAGTCCCCGTCGGCCCGCCGGAACCGGCTTTCAAAGTGCAGCACCGGCTCGCCGGCCGCAACGTCTGCAAGTCCCGTGCGGACCTTTTCCACATCCTCGGGATGAATCAACTCAAAGAGCGATGTCCGGCGAATCTCCTCGTCCGTCCAGCCAAGCGCTCTCTCCCAGGCGGGATTGGTGCTCTCGAAATAGCCCGACGCGCCGAGAATGCCGAGCAAGTCGATGCTCACTTCCCACAGGCGTGCGCGCTCGGCATCCTGGTCGTCCATTGGCGACGCAAAGGCGGCGTTGCAATCAGCCTCCCGCGTCTTCCCGTTAAGAGGCGTCGAGGTCGCCATAGATCCCTCGTGCATCGCGCTTCGCGGGGTACGCGCTGCGGCAAGGCGATTGGTACTTAAACTGCTCGAGTCCACAAATGCCTCCAGGTCCATCATCTCTCGGTGTGGCGCCATCGTCCGAACATGCTTGAAGGCCATCGCACGCTAGCCGCGCAAGGGATCGACCGTCTGTGCGGCACCCCACATAAAGTCCGTAATTGCTGCGTTGCACAAGATACCACCGCAACGCGGCCCCACGCGGGGCTTCCGCGGGCCTCCCCGCAGGCTACCGCGGCATTTGCATCCGAGGCTGTGCAACCCCGAAACGCGCGCGTACTTTCGCGATGATCTGCCGGTCGGTCATCTTGTCTTCAGTGTCCACGGCGACGACTCGCGCACCGAGCTTCGTAATTTTTCCCCGTACGCATCGTGCGGTGCGGAGGCCGTGAGACCGGGGAATGCGCTCGCCGGCGACGCCGGATTGCCGTTACGAATGCTCGGTGTGTGAAACCAGGGCATATATGTCTGTTCTGCCAGTGCGGAGCTCATCCGTCACGCTACCGCGATGTCGACCGGTGGTCTGTGCTGCAGCGTACAGACGCGCCGAGCGGGCGAGCTACGTGGCAACCTGGTCGGGGAGCAGCCGACCGTATTCCTTCTTGACTACCGCGTAACACTCGCAGGTTCGATTCTCGAGGCCCGCGCGGTCGAGCACCGAGATGCGCCCGCGCGCGTAGCGGATCAGTCCGGCACGCTGCAGCTTCAGAGCGCTTTCCGTAACCCCCTCGCGACGCACGCCCAGCATATTGGCGATCAGCTCCTGCGTCATGACCAGATCCTCGCCGTGCAGCCGATCGAGACTCAACAGCAGCCAGCGGCATAATTGTTGATCGAGCGTGTGGTGCCGATTACAAACCGCGGTCTGGGCCATTTGCGTGATGAGCGCCTGCGTGTATCGCAGCAAAAGATGCAGCACCGGACCGCTCTGGTTGAACTCATCCTTCAAGGTCTGCGCCTTGAGCCGAATGGCCTGACCGGCGCTTTGCACCACGGCCCGGCTGGTGGTGGACTCCCCGCCCATGAACAGGGAGATGCCCACGATACCCTCGTTGCCCACGATGGCGATTTCAGCCGATTCGCCGTTTTCGGTTACATACAGCAGTGAAACGATGGCGGTGGTGGGAAAATACACATGGCTCAGCGTAGCCCCGGATTCGTAAAGCACCTGGCCGAGGCGCAGATCGACCGTTTCCAGCTGCGCGAGCCAACGGTCCCACACCAACGCAGGCAGCGCGCCGAGCAAGTGGTTCTTTCGAGGATCGATGGAAATATTGGGTACGCCTCCATGGCGCGGGAGCGGGGTGACGATGCCCCAGACGGTCGAGACTCCGTGGTCGTGCCTCCTGGCGTGCCCAGTATGTCTGATACCGCACATAACGCAAGGGAGCGGCGGTAAGGCGCGCGGGGACGCCAATGCTCATCGTTGGATGCGATCGTAGACGGTTTTTACGGTCTGATAGCAAGAACAAGACGATGCCCGGAGCCCCTTCACATCGAGGATCTGGATTTTGCCGCGGCGGTAGTCGATCAGCCCGCGCCGCTTGAGCGCGCTGGCGGCCTCGGTTACCCCTTCGCGCCGCAGCCCAAGCATGTGCGCCAGAAATTCATGCGTCAGCGGAAACTCATCCGATGCCACCCGGTCGCGGGTCATCAGTAGCCAGCGTGCCAGACGCTCCTCCGCCTCATGGAAGCGGTTGCACGCCGCAGTTTGCGAAATCTGCGCCATCAAGGCGTAGGTGTATCGAAAGAGCGCCTGGCGCAACGCCTGATTCCGGTCGAACTCGATGCGAAAGGGTGCGGCAGGCATGCGTAAGGCCCGGCCGGCGCCCTGCACCAAAGCGCGCACGCCCGACACGCCCATCCCCAGAATGAAGGGCATACCGGTCATACCCTCGTTGCCCACCATGCCGACCTCGAGGGTACGGCGCTTATCGACCGCGGTCAGCAGGGAAATGAGAGAGTCGATCGGGAAATAGACGTGGCCGATCCGTCCACCCGCTTCGTAGAGTATCTGCCCGAACCGCAGCAGCACCGGCTTCAATTGATCGAGGCGCCCATAGTCTTTCGCTGCGATGCTCGCAAGCACTTGATTGCCCACGGGCTGTCCGGACGCCGACATTCGCTCCCCCCGCGGCTGCGCCATGAGATCAGCGTTTACCCTCGGTCACGTGGCCGCGACCGTCGCGCTCCTCGTTTCCGGTGAAATGAGCCTTATCGACACGCTTCGACGGCTCGGCCTTCTCACCGCGGGCCGGCATCGGACCCTTGTAGCCGTGCTGCGGATGAAATCCGTTATTGACGTTGCCGCGGAAGCCGCTGGGACCGTGAAACCACGGGCCGGCCCCGATGAAGACGCCGCCCGTGAACCACTCCGGACCGTAATATCCGGAAGGAGCGCAACCGTAAGGAGCGGCATCGTAGTAACCATACGGACATTCGGGGGCGATGCCGATGTCGATGCCGATCTGAGCCCGCGCCTCGGGCATGGCGATCATGAAGCATGATCCGGCAGCCGCCAGTAGAGTAAGCTTGAATCCACGCATGGTGCACCTCGCTTTTTCCGCCGTCCATCCGAAACGCTCGAATCCAGCGATACTGGCATGTAGCTGCCCGGCGATCTGTTCGCTGACGTACAGAGAGCTGATGACAAGATGGGTTGCGCGGGCGCCCGGCGCTTAAAGATGCATGACTCCGACTAAGTGCGATGCCGCACAGACCATGTTATTCGGGGGCGCTAATATCCCCGCTTGAGCCCGCCGGCTCGTTCGCCCGTGGAGATTTGCAAACATAGCCTCACCTGAGCACAAAAATCACTTGCTGGCCGCGCTGCCCGGTCCCGTGCGCAAACAATGGCTGTCGCAACTCGAAGCCGTCCAGATGCCGCTCGGCGAAGTCCTCTACGAATCGGGCATCACGCTGAGCCACGTGTATTTCCCGACCACCGCCATCGTTTCGCTCCTCTATGTCATGGAAGACGGCGCGTCCGCGGAGATTGCGGTCGTCGGCAACGAGGGAATCGTGGGCATTTCGTTGTTCATGGGAGGCGGCTCCACCCCCAGTCGGGCCGTGGTTCAAAGCGCGGGGCTGGGCTTCCGGCTCAAGGCGCGAACATTGACGGACGAGTTCAATCGCGCCGGTCCGGTGCTGCACCTGCTGCTCCGATATACACAGGCGCTGATTACTCAGATGGCCCAGACAGCGGTTTGCAACCGTCACCATTCGCTCGATCAGCAATTATGCCGCTGGTTGCTGCTGAGCTTGGACCGGCTGCAGGGTGACGAGCTCGTCATGACCCAGGAATTGATTGCCAACATGTTGGGGGTGCGCCGTGAAGGCGTCACCGAGAGCGCCCTGAAGCTGCAAACCGCCGGACTGATCCGCTACGCCCGCGGGCACATCACGGTGCTGGATCGCGCGGGCTTGGAAGCACGCTCCTGCGAATGCTACGCGGTCGTTAAAAAAGAGTACGACCGGCTGCTGCTTTGACGGCGACCCGTCAGGGACTTTCCAAGCGAGCGCAACGCAAGGCCCTGCCTCCCGGCCTCTGCTCGCGGGGAATGGTCGCGACGCTTGCTGCGCAGTTCCTTTCGGCCTTGGCCGACAACGCGCTCCTCTTTGCCGCGCTCGCGCTCGTCCGAAAGCTGCATTACCCCGGCTGGAGCGGACCGCTGATCCAAGAGTTCTTCGTGGCCGCCTACATCCTGCTCGCTCCCTTCGTAGGTGCATTCGCCGACGCACAGCCCAAGGGGCGCGTGATGGCTTTCGCGAATGCCGCCAAGTTCGTCGGCACCTTGTGCATGTCCCTGCACATGAATCCGTTCTTGTGTTATGCGCTGGTGGGCTGCGGCGCGGCCGCCAATTCACCCGCCAAGTACGGCATCCTGGGCGAGCTCGCTTCGCGCGAGCAGTTGATCAAAGCCAACAGCCTCCTGGAGGCGTCGACCATCGCGGCGATCTTGCTCGGTGCCGCTGCGGGCGGAGTGTTGGCGGATTGGAGTGTAGAAGGCGCCCTCTTGGCGATTACCGGCTGTTATGCAGGCTCGGCATTGAGTGCGCTGCTGGTCCCGCGCCTGAAGCGCAAGTCCACGACCTTGAACTTCTCGATTACCGGCAGCTTGAAGGATTTCGGCTCGCAGACCCGATCGCTGCTGAAGAACCCCAAGGCGCGCCTCGCCGTGACCGGCACCGCTCTCTTTTGGGGCGCGGGCGCCGCGCTTCGCTTCCTCGTGATCGCGTGGGTGCCTGTCGCGCTCAAGATAACGAAAAATCGGGAGCCGGGATTTCTCACGGCGATGGTGGCGGTGGGAATCGTGATTGGCGCGGCGCTCGCGGCGCGCTTCGTGCGGCTGGGGACGCATCGGCGGGCGTTGCCGGCCGGGGTGATGATCGGCATCGGCGTGTCTCTGCTGCCCTTCGCGAAATCACTCCCTTGGGCCTATGCCTTGATGGCATTCGTCGGGGCGTGCAGCGGATTCTTCGTCGTGCCGCTCGATGCGCTTTTGCAACGGCAGGGCGACGACGGCGACGGGGTGGGATCGGCCATTGCGATTCAAAACTTCTTCGAGAACTTGAGCATGCTCGCGCTGGTCGCCGGCTACACCGCCGCCTCGTTCATGAGGGTGTCCGTGAATGACATTGCCGTCGGCTTTGGGCTCTTCATCGCCCTCTCCATGGGGGCGCTGAACTTGATGCGCCGCTGAACGTCGAACCCGATTGCCGGCCTCGTCGATACCCGCAACCGCTCCCTGCTGGAAATCGGATCACCCGGCTTTGCGCGTGATCTCCGGTTCGTTCATCCGCGGATCCCACTTCCATTGGCGGATCTCGGGCATGTCTTGGCCGTGCTTGCCGATGTAGTGCTTATGTTCGATGAGCTTGTCCTGCAGCCGCTGCTTCAAGTAGGCGCCCCGAGTGCCCAACTCCGGGAGTCGATCGATCACGTCCATCACCAAGTGAAACCTATCGAGATCGTTCTGCACCCGCATATCGAAGGGCGTGGTGATCGTGCCCTCCTCTTTATAACCGCGGACATGCAGGTTGCGATTGGTGCGCCGGTAGGTCAACCGGTGGATCAGCCACGGATAGCCGTGGAATGCGAAGACGATGTGCTGGTTCCTCGTGAACAGCGAGTCGTAGTCGACTTCATTCAGCCCGTGCGGGTGCTCCGTGCAGGACTGCAGCTTCATCAGATCGACCACGTTGACCGTCCGGATCTTGAGCTCCGGCAGATGCTCGCGCAGGATCGACACCGCGGCGAGAACCTCCAGCGTCGGTGTGTCCCCGCAGCAGCCCATCACCACGTCCGGCTCGCTGCCTTGGTCATTGCTCGCCCACTGCCAGATGCCGATGCCTTCCGTGCAATGGGTGACCGCGGCGTCAATGGTGAGCCACTGCGGAAGCGCGTGCTTGCCGGCGATCACCACATTCACGTAGTTTCTGCTCCGCAGACAGTGATCGACCACCGACAGCAGGCAGTTCGCATCGGGCGGCAGGTATACGCGGACGATGTCCGCCTTCTTATTGATGACGTGATCGATGAACCCGGGATCCTGGTGCGTGAAGCCATTATGATCCTGCTGCCAGACATGGGACGCGAGCAGGTAATTCAACGATGAGATCTTCCGCCGCCACGGCAGCTCCAGGCAGACCTTGAGCCATTTCGCGTGCTGGCTGAACATCGAGTCGACGATGCGGATGAAGGCTTCGTAGCTGTTGAACAGCCCGTGCCGTCCGGTCAGGAGGTAGCCCTCCAACCAACCCTCGCATTGATGTTCGCTCAGCATCGAGTCCAGCACTCGTCCCTGGGGCGCGAGGAACTCGTCCTGCTTCGTTTCCCGCGCGTCCCATTGCCGGTTGGTGACTTCGAATACGGCGCCCAACAGGTTCGAGAGGGTCTCGTCGGGCCCGAAGATGCGGAAATTGCGCTCTGTTTCATTCAACTTGGATACGTCGCGGAGGAAACTTCCCAATACCTGCGTATCGCATTCCTGGACGGCGCCGGGCTCCGATACCTGCACGGCGTGGTCGTGGAAATCGGGCATTCTGAGATCATGGAGCAACAGCCCTCCATTGGCATGCGGATTGGCACCCATACGCCGATCGCCCGTCGGGGCGAGCTCTGCCAACTCGGCGATCAAGCGACCGTTGCCATCGAACAACTCTTCCGGCTTGTAGCTTCTCATCCAGGTTTCGAGCAGCGGGACGTGCTCTGGATGGTCTGGATCGACCAGCAGGGGTACTTGGTGCGCCCTGAATGTACCCTCGATCTGCAGCCCGTCGACGATCTTCGGTCCTGTCCAACCTTTGGGCGATCTCAACACGATCATCGGCCATCGCGGCCGCGTGCCATTCTTTTCGTGACGTGCGTACGATTGGAATCGCCGGATGTCCTTAATCGCCGATTCCATCACCATGGCCATGCGCTCATGCATCGTCGCCGGATCATCGCCTTCGACGAAAAGCGGGGCCCACCCGCACCCGCGCAAGAACTGGTCCAACTCGCCCTTCTCGATGCGGGCAAGCACGGTTGGATTGCTGATCTTGTATCCGTTGAGATGCAGGATCGGCAACACGGCGCCGTCGGTCGCGGGGTTGAGGAACTTGTTGGACTGCCAGGAGGTAGCCAACGGGCCTGTTTCCGCTTCGCCGTCGCCGATCACGCAAGCGACGATGAGTTCGGGATTATCGAACGCGGCTCCGAAGGCGTGGCTCAGCGAGTAGCCGAGTTCACCACCCTCGTGAATCGATCCGGGAGTCGTCGGGGCTACATGGCTCGAGATGCCGCCGGGGAAGGAGAATTGCTTGAAGAGTTCTTTGAGCCCCGCTTCGTCCTGGGTCACGTTCGGGTAGATCTCGCTCCAGGTACCTTCTAAGTACACGTTGCCCACGATCGCCGGACCACCGTGGCCGGGACCGGCCACATAGAACATATTCAAGTCGAGCTTTTTGATGACCCGGTTCAAATGGACATAGATGAAATTCTGGCCGGGCGTCGTGCCCCAATGGCTGACGACCATCGGCTTCACGTCGGAGAGTTGCAGTGGACGCTTCAGCAGCGGATTGTCGAAGAGGTAGATCTGTCCGACCGAGACGTAATTGGCGGCCCGCCAATAGGCATCGATCTTGCGGAGCATGTCGGCCGTTAGCGTATGCGTCGACATTTGTTGCTCCCGCCGGTCGATCAGGTCGTCCGGTCCCAGCCCATGCGGACCATCGTGTCGATGCAGTCTTTCGGCAGGAACAGCCTCCACCTCTCGACGTTTTTCGCGGAACGCGCGGCGTCGTTGCCGTCATCGAGCTGCACATCAACCTTGCCTGCGCAGCGCGACGGGCCGCCGTTCCCGTCGGGTTCGACGAGAGGCTCATCTTCGTTCTGCATCTCGAGATTCATCGCGGATGGCCTGCCGGGGGAACGATGCAAGAGTTACACAGCGGTCCTGTTTTCTCTGTGCGGTAACCCGCTTAGCAGAATTCCGAGAGTTCAAGCCCGATACCGATATTCCGCGTTCTGCAGGTTTACTTTGCCGGCCCAATATCCGGGCAGTCCGTAATGGTCATGAAGTTTCGCTTCGGCGTCCCGATCGAACTGGGTTTTTGCCCGATACGGCGGCGCATCCCTCACCGCAGCACGGGTCAGTTTCACGGAGACGGTGTGATCGTCCCAACTCATCCCCTCGATCCATTCAGGGGCAATCAGGACCTGGTGACCCAACCACCAATTGCGGGTATCCACAATTAGATACCTGATGGCCCAGTTCTCTTCATCGATCAGAAAGCCGCATACATGGCCCACGTCACCGTCGGGTGCACGAATGTGAGACGACGTCACCGTCTTGCAGCTTCGCAGATGGTGGTCGTCATCCTCGGCGCGTGATGCGTCGGCCTCGGCGCCTTGCCGCCAATAATAGGGATAGCCGTAATACGCCGAGAGTCTCGTTTCATACTGCCGGGATATGGGCCTGCCGGTGTCTATATCCGGACTGTCCTGCACCCGCTGCCGGGTCATTGAAACCGGTAATAGCCTGTTCAGCCAATTCGGCGCGCAGACGGACATCGTCGAGATCAACACCTTTCGACTGGCAAGCCACGCGCCCGTTTCGACCACGAAATAGCGCACGATCCAGCGCTGGTCGTCGAAATAAAAATCCTTCACCTTGCCGATAGTGCCGTCGGTCGCCCCGATGGAGTAATCCTCGAGATCATCCATCGTGCGCAACATGGGCTTGACTCCTTATCGGCGAACGAGATTCGAACACCCAAAGGCCAGCCTATGCGCATCGAGTACGCGTGTCTGTTCGGTGTCGCACACGAATACGCCGCTGCAGCGGCACCAAGATCCCAGGGCGCCCTCGCCGCGTCATCCGCTCCTTCGGTCAGGTGGCAGACGACTCAGATTATCGGACGTGCTCATCGCGGCGCGCCAATCCGCGAGCCATCCGACGCTCCGATCCGTCGTGCCGCTCGGGAAATATTCCGCGCCCAGCCATCCGGCATATTGCGCATCGCGAAGAGTGCCCAGCATGTCGCGGAATGGCACGCCGCCCGTGCCCGGCTCGTGGCGGCCCGGAGCATCGGCGAACTGCACATGGCCGACGTAGGGCAGCGCGCGCTCGAGCTCGTTCACGAGATCGAGTCCCATGCGCGCGGCGTGGTAGGCGTCGAATTGCAGTCCGATCCCGGGTTGAGACCGCGCAACGATGGTGCGGGCGAGATCGAAGGAACCCACGAGATAATCCGGCACGTCCGAGAGGTTCAGGGGCTCGATCAGCACGCCGATCCCCTTGGCGTGCAGAACATCCGCGGCGAGGCGCAGATTGTCTTCATAAACGCCGAGATATCGTTCGCGCTGCGCCTCGTCCGGCAGCAGCCCCGCCAGGACGTGCACGAAACGTGCGTCCAACGCCTCGGCGTATTCTGCGGCCTGCGCGAGCTGCGCGCGAAACAAGGTCTTGAGTTCCGGCCGCCCCGCAATTCCGAAGGGATGCTCCGCGGGGATCACGGGGGCGTTGATGAGCACCACCGGCATGCTCGCCGCTGCGGCCGCCCGCGCCAGGGCCTCCGGCGGCTGCGCGTAGGGAAATTGGATCTCGACCCCATCGAAACCCTGCGACCGCGCCGCCTCGAATCGCTCGAGCAAGGGCAATTCCCGAAACAGGGTGCTGATATTGGCCGCGATGGGCAAAACCCCGCTCACGAGCGGCCCTCGGCATACAGCTTGAACAATGCGGCAAGGTCTTCATGAATCAATCCACGTTCGGCCGCCTCGCGGTAGACCTCGAGCGCCGCGGCACTCATGGGCAAAAGCGAGCCGTGCTCCCGCGCCAGGTCTTGGGCCGCGCTCAAATCCTTCAGCATGAGGGCAAGCTCGCCCAGAACCGGCGTGAACACGCCTTGCGCCATGCGCCGCCCGAAGATCTGCAACGGAATCGAGTCCGCAAACCCGCCCGCCAGCGCTTCGGGAATGAGCTCGAGATCGAGCCCACTTACCTTGGCGAGCTTGAATGCCTCGCTGATGGCGACCAGATTGGTCGCAACGATGAGTTGATTGCAAAGCTTCAGGGTCTGCCCGGCGCCCAGCTCGCCGACGCGCGTCACCTTTTGGGAAAAAGCCGCGAACAGCGCGTCGAGGCGGGCGATGTCGCCGGCCCGACCGCCGCACATGATCACGAGTTTGCGATGCTCCGCGCCGGTCGCCCCTCCCGACACAGGTGCGTCCACCCAGAAGGTCCCGCGTCGGCGCTTCAGCCGCTCGGCGAACGCGATCGTCGCGCTCGGACCGATGGTCGAGAAATCCACGGCCAATGGCGGCATCCGGTCCGCCTCCGCCGCGCCGCCGGGCCCGAACAACACGTTCTCGACCGCCGACTTGTCGGTCACGCACAGGCACAGAACATCGGCGCCGTCCGCCGCTTCGGCGGGCGTCGACGCTGCCGTCGCACCCGCTTCGATCAGAGAATCGAGCTTGCGGCGCGTACGATTCCACACGCGCAAGCGAAAGCCGGCGCTCAGCAGATGACGCGCCATCGGTGCGCCCATGAGACCGGCGCCCAAGAAACCCACCGTCCGAATGTCTTTCATGAATGCGCTTGGCATGGCGCTTCGTGCCGCCCCGCGTCTCGTTGAGGTGCGGCCGATTATACGGAATTCGATCCCGCGAAC
>Ga0187871_10001206_pt1 | contig 22861 bp, 16 predicted proteins | sample June2016WEW_16_1_FD_132988 | JGI IMG/M metagenome (GOLD analysis project Ga0187871, IMG submission 132988) | Peatland microbial communities from SPRUCE experiment site at the Marcell Experimental Forest, Minnesota, USA - June2016WEW_16_10 | ecosystem: Environmental > Terrestrial > Soil >...
AACTTTCGCCACTCGGCGCAGTGACTACTCTCTGCTCTCCCTCGGCATAGACGTCCCGCCTTCCGTTGCCGTTGGTGTCCAGCACCAGCGCCGTCCAGCCTTGCGACTTCTGCGTGTCGTGCGTTTGGTCCCAAATCTTCGTGTTCTACCAGCCCACCACTCCGCCACTGCTGGTCCACAGCGTGTCATTGGCATCCTCGCCGAATAGCAAGTGGTGCGTGCCGAAGCAGGTATCTACCATGGAAATTTGCTCGGTCGCGGGATCGTACATTTCTAACTGGCGGCCCGAGCTCTCGACGGGAGTGAGCTTTGCCGAAGGATGGCTGGACCCCTCCTTGCAGAACGCGGGGTTGTCGCTCGGACGAATTCGAGCCGTGAACCACACACGCCCGCGCTCGTCGAACATTGGGTTGTGAACCGTCGTGTGGCTGTCCCAGATCGCTTCATCGCCCCACACCGGGGACGATCTCAGCGGCTTCGGCTGCCCAGGCGTGTTCGGGTCGCGATATAGAGTCTTCACTCGGCTGATCGTATTGTGCACGGGGTCGAGTACAGGCAAATAGTCGCGGCTCTCCTCGGGCGATCCGTAGATCAACCCATTGGCGTTGAGGCTTGGATTGCGTTTGTCGGTGGAGATTTCGTCATGCAGATAGGCCTTCGGATCAGCCCAGTCCCACTGGGTGACTACCACGTTGCGTTCGATGCCCTGTGGGCGCGGAGGCGCTTCCGCGGGAAGTTCGCCGTTCGCGATCCGAGTGGTCCAATCACCAAACAGCTCGGTGGCTCGTTTGGCGCCGAGTTGAGACAATCCGTACATCATCGCCGTGCCAGCCTGTCCGGATTGGAGACGGCGGAGCCAAGCTTGCGCCGGGTCGAGGTCATCGAACATTGCTGGAATCGTCCGCGTATATAAATTGCCGAGTTGATGGCACGACTCACAGCTATCGGTCTTGATCAAGTGGATCCACTGGCCCTGGCTCTTGACGCTCGATGAAATGCCGTTTCCGGCGGCGTCCGTGCCGGGAAATTCGGTTTTCGCGGGCACTTCCAGTAAGGCATACCAATAGTTTGCGGGATAGTACCGTGCGGCAGTCTTTGCATCGGCCGCCACGCTCGGCTTCAGGTCTACTGGTTGGCCTGGCTCAGTCTGCACTTTCGGTGAATCCACCAAGCCATACCCGCGCGCCCAGACGGTATAGTTGGCCCTGGGCAGGTCGGGTATCAAATAGCGGCCGCGATCATCGGTCACGACTTCCTTTATATAGCGCGTGGGCAGGTCGGTTGTTTCGGCGATGACCCACACACCGGCCTCTGGTCCCTTCGCGCTAGCGACGACGCCCCCGATGTCATGGCTGTTGATGTGGATTCCGTGGTGGCCAGCCTGCCTCGGACTCGTCCTGCCGAGCGAGACAGTGAGCAATGCGGCGACGCCGAGCAGCGTCAGTCCTGCAGACAAGACTCTCCTGGTCATAGTAGTAGGTGACCTCCTTACGCTTCGAATCCTGGCAACAGCATTGTGGTCGCCACCGAAAGTTCGCAAATGCGTAGGAGAATTGCCGTTACTTTGCTGGTTCTCGGATAATATACGCATGGTTGTTCCCCACTGGCAATGATTCGGCCTGGACCCCTGAATCGAGCGGGCCATGGGTTTCTGGGACGAAAGCCGGAACCTGTTGACGGCCGTGTGCACAGATCGTTCGGGTGCAGATGCCGATATCTGTAACTAAAGGCTCCCTATCGCCCTATGCGCCCGATTGTGGGCCCAAGATGCGCCTGCTACACTGACTCTGATACAGACGTAGCGCAAGAAAATCCGCGAACCAGCGCGCCGAGCAGCCGGACTGAGTTCGTCAAGCCGATACGACGAGGTGCTGGAACGTAACGTGATCCCTGCGGTCCCAGGTCGTCGCGGTCCTCGCCCAGAAGAACCTGCTCGCCCTGCGGCAAGCGAACCGCTTCCTGCCAACGCCGGTCTCAATTCAGCAGCGGAAGAAGTGTCCGATTCCTGGCACCGCTGCCTAGTGGACTATCACGTCGACCCCAGGAGCCGGAGCGCACCGAACGTCGTCACGCCGAGCGAACTGCAAGTTTCCAAAGAGCCCACCGCGGATGTGATCGCGCAGGCCAGGGAAGAAATCGACCGCCTATATGCGATTGTGCGCCAGCTGGGATACGTAGTGCTGCTGTGCAACAAAGATGGCGTGGCGGTTCATCACCGCGGCGATGAAAGCCGCTCCGACGATTTCAAGAACTGGGGCATCTGGCTCGGCGGCGTGTGGTCCGAGCAAATCGAAGGCACCAACGGCATCGGGACTTGCATCACCGAACAACGGCCGGTGCTGGTTCATTGCGGGCAACACTACCGTTCTCGCCACAGCAAATTAACCTGCGCCGGAGCGCCGATCTTCGATGCTGTGGGCAAACTATCGGGCGTACTGGACATTTCCGCCGTGGCTTCGGAAGGGCCCGATCGACCGCAACAGTTGGCGCTCGCCGCCACCATCGCGTCGGCGCGGGCGGTGGAAGAGCGCCTGTTTCGAGAATACTTCCGTTACGCCTGGATCATTGCAGCGAGCCCCACGGGCGAAACCGTGCCGGGATTGCTCCTCGCAGCCGACGAAGACCAACGCATTGTCGGCGCGGACCGCGCCGCTCGGGCGGCCTTTTCACTCGACGACAAAAGCCTCGCTTCGGGCATGCATCTGTCGGCGCTCTTCGAATTTAATCCCGCGGTGTTCCGCAAGCGTTCTGGCCTGGACATTCCCGTTCAGCTGCCACGCACCGGCGATCGTGACATATGGCGCGTGTTGTTGACGCCGCCCGTAGTCCGCTCAGGAGCGTCGCGGAATTGGCCCGAGGCCATGCTCCATACCCGGCCCCGCTTGAGCACCTTGAGTTACGTGCTCATGCCGGAGACGGCGGATCCAAGCCGCGGAGGTCTCTCCCCCGCGGTAAAAAATCGAATTTGCGATTTCATTGAAGAACATCTCGGCGAGAAAATCAGCTTGGGTGCTTTGTCCTCGATGGCGGGGCTTTCTCCCAATCACTTTGCGCGGGCCTTCCAACAGTCGGTGGGGACGCCGCCACATCGGTACTTGCTGCGCCGCAGGGTGCAACACGTAGAACAAATGCTCCGTGAGACGCAACTGCCGCTGTCGCAAATCGCCCTGGCGGCTGGCTTCTCGGACCAAAGCCACCTAGCGCGGCACTTCCGGCGATTGACAGGCATGCCGCCGAGTCTGGCCCGGCGCTGGTCTTGATAGCGGGCCCTGCCGCTCTCAAGTAAGCGATTCATTTCACTGCGGTTACATGCGACGCCGTGAGCTTGCCGCGCCGCACCCCTCGGATACTTATCCCGCCAAGAATTCAGCAAGAACGTACCGAACCAAAAGGATTCGTTCAAGACCGGTATCCTGCCGCACAGGCAATATCGTCCCAGGGGGGAGATATGACTTGGGAAAACGGATCTAAGGTGTTCGCGGAATGCGTTCACAAAGGACTCCTTCGCCAGGATCGAGGCAAAACTAGCCGCGGTTGGGGTGCTCTTCTACGGCAAGCGCGCCACAAAGAGCGCTTGCGCATCGCGCGGGAATTGCACGACACCTTGTTGCAAGGATTCCTCAGCGCCTCGATGCAGCTTCGTCTTGTCGATGAGTGGCTTCCTGCCGATTCGCCGGCTAAGCCAATCTTACGGCGCGCTTTGGACCTGATACGCAAGGGCCTCGACGAAGGGCGAGGCGCCCTGCTGGGCCTGCGCTCTCCTGCGTTGCCGGACAACAGTCTCGAGAAGGCGCTGGGCGATATCCGCGACGATTTCGCGCCCGGCAGCCGGGCCCGCTTGCGCATCGTCATCCTTGGCGAGACTAGATCCTTGGTACCGTCGGTTCAGGAGCAGATTTATTGGATAGCGCGAGAAGCACTCCTAAATGCCTTGCGGCACTCCGCAGCGAGCCGGGTCGAGGCGGAAATTGAATACCTGCCTCGCAAGTTGCGCGTGGTCGTTCGTGACGACGGCGCTGGCATTGATCCAGAGGCGCTGCGAACAGGGCGGAACTCCCACTGGGGCCTGACGGGTATGCAGGAGAGAGCGGCGAGCATCGGCGCGAAGGTCCGCGTATGGAGCAAGCGAGGAGAGGGCACGGAGGTAGAAATCTCGCTGCCGATTCATGGGCTGGTCAAAACCGCCTAGAGCGTCTCGGCAAAATCGAGTGTTATGCCGCGGGATGCGCTCCGTTGACCACTTTATAGCGACTGACTGCCAGTGCGACGGTACAAAGGCATACGGCCACTACACTCCTAGAGCAGGGTTTCCGCCACCACCCGTCGTCGTTAGCGAGGATTTTCGCGTTACCGACTCTCCTGCACGACCCGTCCGTTGAGCGGCTGAGAAGGCCGGACATCATGAGGATAAAGCGCGTCGAATGCACCGATTTGCTCTGCCGATATGTCCACCGGAGTCTTGAGTACAAACCAGGTGACGCCCTCAGTACAGGGCGGAGCCGTCAGCGACCCCATGTACATGTAATAGGAGGTGTCGCGGGGCAGCAGGCCTGCGGGATTGACCTCGACCCCCGCGATCACCTCCTCTTTGCCCGGGGTGGGGGGCATATGTTCCCAAAGCTGGCGAACGGTAGAATTCGCGCTGCCAGCCTGGAGAAGAACTGCCACTCCAGCAATCTTGGCGTCGCTGGATTTGTGCATCAGGTGGGCTACCATATCGAAGGGCTTGCCTTGAATAGACTCTTCGCTGGGATGGTGAAAGTGGAATTGCGTCAGTTCATAGCGCTGGTCTCCAACAAACAGAAAATTTCCGTTCCCCGGAGGGTAGTTCACGCGAACTGCCGTGTAGCCGTTGTTGATGATTTTGAGCGGGCCGCTTTTGTATTCGAATCGTATTGCGGGTAGGTCGGCTTTCTTCACATTTCGAATGTCAATGGGAGACTGTTCCTTGCCGGCGTTGCAAGCAGCGTACTCCGGGTCCAAGTCACCCCAATGTTCGGGCCCGTTTGCCCCGTCGTAGGTCCAGGGTGTTTTCCATTGCGCCCGTGGAACCGCAGGCACTGAGACTAGCGCGACAATCAGCAACACAAACGCTATCCAAGCTTTTCGCAAATTCCACCCCGCTTCGAGCTCAACGAATTATCTGCGTGGCTAAAGATGCCGCCGGATCCATCGCCGTCAGTCTGCCAGTTAACATGAATGGATAATTCGTCTACCATCAAAGTATGAATGTTGTGCCGCAACCGGAAACTGCAATCTCCCGAATTGCGGCTGCCATCGGCGAGCCAGCCCGAGCTCGGATACTGTACTGCCTGATGGACGGTCATGCGCGAACGAGCACCGAGCTTTCCGTGGTGGCTCACGTGAGTCCGTCAACCGCGAGCGTACACCTGAATCGGTTGATGACAGAACACCTGGTTAAAGTGCTCGTCCAGGGAAAGCATCGTTTTTACAGTCTGGAAGGGCCTAACGTGGCCAACGCGCTTGAAGGATTGAGCGTCCTCGCAGGCCGCGCGCGCGATAAGTTCGCGCCAAGCACGCCAAGCCGACTACGCGCCGCACGGACTTGCTACGATCACATGGCGGGCACAGTGGGTGTAGCGCTCCACGACCGCTTCCAGGCGCTAGGGTGGCTTTCCGCGGATTCGAAGGGCGACGACAAAGCATATGATCTCACCTTGCGTGGAACGAAGGCGTTTGAGGCTCTCGGTATTGACATTGAGGCAACCCGGAGGCTGCGCCGGCACTTCGCGTGCGCGTGTCTCGATTGGAGTGAGCGCCGGCCTCATGTTGGCGGAGCGCTGGGGGCGGCCCTCCTGAACGTCGCACTGAAAGGAAAATGGGTAATCCCGGATCTGGACAGTAGAGCATTAGGGGTCACAAGTCTTGGGCGACGCGAAATGTTGACTCGATTCGGCCTTCAGGTCTGATTGTGCTCGAGTGGCGCATCGGAAGTTAGCGACAATTTCATTTCCAACTTCCAGATCGCCAACTCATTCAGGAGTTCGACGCGGATTGACAAACGCAGCGATTCTCTGGTCCGTGCGGCTGCCTTCATCGCCAGGGTCTTTTTACATTTACTCTCTCGCCAGAAGAAAATCACCTTTGGGCGGGCCTCCCGGCACCCACCAAACTTCGATGCGGGACGCCCAAAACGGGGCGGTAATTGTCGAACAGCGAATCCATAGGCATCATTCACCGCTCGCTATCACTGGGGCGCTGCGTGCGGCAGCGAGCCCCCCAGGCCACCAGTTCCAATCGCCAGCAACACGCAGAAGCGCAGGGCCGATCACGATGCGAACCAGCGTCGCGTCGATAAACACGGCTACCGCCAGCGTAAATCCGATCATCTTGACCACCAGGAAGTTTCCGAAGGTGAATGCCGCGAATACCGCAATCATGATTGCGGCGGCGCTGGTGATCAGCCCGGCGGTTCTGGCTAGCCCCTCGGGGATTGCATCCATTTCACTCAGCCCGCTCCTCCTCGCTTCGAGGACTCGGGCGACCAAAAACACCTCATAGTCCATGCTCAGTCCGAAGACGATGGCGAAGGAGACGATCGGCACAATGGGGAACACGCTGCCCGTTCCCTCACGAACTCCCAGGAAGCTACTTCCGTGTCCGTCTTGAAAGACCAAAACCAATGCTCCGAAGGAGGCCGCAACCGAGAGCAAATTCAGAACGATGGCCTTCACGGCGGCAAAGAGCGATCGGAACCCGAAAAGAAGAGCCAAGAGCGTCCCCCCCACCACCATCCCGATCACCGAAGCGAAGCGGTTTCCGACAATCGTCTGATAATCGGCATTTAGCGCCGGGATGCCTCCAATGCGTAGGGCGCTGCCGGGTACTCCCGTGAGAGCCGGCGCGCCGGCCTGCCGCAGCTCCCGAACCCAGTTGACCTGATCGCGCAGGGAAACGGAAGGGGCGGGTAACACCTCCAGCAGTGCCGCCCGTCCGTCGGGACTCAGAAACGTTCGACGGGTCTCACGCGAGAGGCTGCCGAGGGAAGAGCGATTACTCTCCGCCATCGTGGTGATGGAGATCACGCGGTCGCAACGAGGGTCACTGGCGATCCGCTTGGTGAGACGATCGAGCGTATTCCACCCCGAGTCGGTTTGCGTGATGGAATCCGTCGGAACTTCGAGAATCACGCGCAACGATTCAACAATGCCAGCCCGGTCCATTTGTTCCAGGGTGTGAAGCGCGTGAACCGATTCCGCCGCTGGCGGGAGCCAATCCCCTTTGGGAAGGCTGGTATTGAGCCGTGCGGCCTGCGAGGCGAGCAGAAGCAAGGGGGCGCCTGCCAGAAAGATGGCAAGCCAGGGATGGGCGACAACCACCTTCCCCCACTGCCACCAGCGACTTCCTTTTGATGCGGATCGATGCGAATCCAACCTCGCAGTAAAAGGCAACCGGCCAGCATCGATCCGCGGACCGAGAACTGCCAACACTGCCGGAACGAGGGTAATTGCAAGCAAAACGCTCGTTCCTGCCACCAGGAATCCGGCCACGCCGATGGATCGGACTTCGCTGATGGGAACCGTCAAGAGTGCTAGAAATCCGATGGCTACCGTCGAGGCTGAAATCAGGAGTGTATGACCTGCCTGACGTGCCGCGATTGCCGAGGCTGTGACTGCGTTGTGCCCGGAGGAGATCGCTTCCCGGAAGCGGCTGACCATGAGGAGCGCGTAGTCGATCCCCAAGCCGAGCCCAAGCATCGCGGCCAAATCCTGAACCAGAATCGACAAGTGCCAGCGCAGGGCTAAGAATCCTGCAATCGCCAGAGTGGCCGCGATGGCAAGCTGGCCGACGGCCAATGGAATCACGGCCGCCACCAAGCTTCCGAAAGCCACCAGCAAAAGTGCGAGGGTAGCCGGAATCACCAGACTTTCGGCGTGTTGCACGTCATCGGCGCTAGCTTTCCGAATGTCGAAATTCAGTGGCGTCTGGCCTGTCAGTTCGAGTTTCACCGCCGGATAACGGCCCCGCAATTGATTTTGCAAAGAGTTTGCCCGCTCGTGAAGCTTGGGGACGAGCGACTCGACGGGGCCCTCGGTCGACGAGAGTCCCACGAGAACAAAGGTTCCGCCTCCCGGGCATAGGAAAATCGGATCGCGAAACTCGAGATGGGAAACGACTCCGGACACGCCGGGCTCGTCTCTCAGTCCCTCCACAATGGTTGCCAGTGCTTGCTCACCCTCCTCGGAATCCGCAGGCGGGAGCCCCTGTATCACCAGAACCACACGATCAACAAATGGCGAACGAAAACGACTGGCCAGCTCCTGAGCGACACCTTCCGCTTCGCTACCTTCGACGCGGGTGGCCGTCTCCAGATGGCGCTCGGCGTGAAAAGAGAAGGGAAGAAGCACAAGAACCGCGGCAAGGACTGCCGCGGCGGGCCAGAAACGGCGCACGAGGACGAGATTCATGCAGAATCTTTGCTAGTAAGGATATTCACTTCCTATGTCCGGCCAGCTTCGGAGGACTTCAGACGCCAAAATAAGCACGCGGTGCGCCACCGGTTTCGCATCGTACTTAAGGATACACCTCACAGCGCTCATTTACCCGCCGATCTGAATCTGCGAAAATTGGTTGAAGCTTCTATCGGTTTGGGAGGATGAATGCGCAAACTCGCGTTGCTCGGGCTGATTGCTGCCACTCAGCTTGCTGGGGCCACAGACCCCCGCGTTGGCACCTGGACGCTGGTCTCCGCGCAGTCTGCCATGGATCCGCCCAACAAACTCTCCATCACACCTCTCCACAATGGGGCGCACGTGGTGACTTCAGGCGACACCCACGTCGATTTCACGGCGAAGTGGGACGGACATGAAACGTCGGTACCAGGCAATCCAGCGTTTAATCAAATCGAGTTGCGCAGGATCGATAAGCATCGAGCCGAGGTCAAAGAGAAGAAGGATGGATCGATCGTGGCGACGCTTCGTGACAAAATTTCGAATGACGGTAACGAGTTAACGACTACGACTTCAGAGAAAAGCCGTGCCGACCGGATCACCGTGTGGACGCGGAGTGGAGGCGCGAAGGTCGCTGATAACCTGTTCGCCGGTGAGTGGACCGAGGATCTCAGTAAGACGCGTATGCGGCAAGGGATGGTGCTCAAGATCCAAGCAGACGGACAGGATGCGGTTCGCTTCTCGGGTGAGTTCAGCTACACGGCCCGTTTTGACGGCAAAGAATACGATCTGAAAAACTCCAGCAACGACACCGTGACGCTCGAACTTGTTGATGCTCACACTGTCGATTCGATTTACCGTCGAGACAATCAAGTTGCTCAAAAGGATCGGTGGGTGGTTTCCGCCGAAGGACAACAGCTGGTGCTAACCACGACAGGCGTGTTGGAAAGCGGTCAGCAAGTAAAGGAAAGCCTGGTATTTCAGAAGCAGTAACGATTGTTGCTCCGACAACAATGGCGCGACGCTCAACGGCTTCACGGCTGTTCGTAAAAGCGCATACGCCGCTGCATCCGCGCTGGCGAAATACCTACCGGCAGGTGGCCTGGGCATTGAGCTCACGAACCGCAACGGAGATGATTCCCTTTCGGTGCATGAATTTCAGGATGCCGTTGACCGTGTCCTCGAGAGACGGATCGGCCTTGCCCCACTCGGAAGCATTCCGAGCGGTTTGATAGGAGGAGCTGTCATAGCGTTTGAATTCCATCGCCGAAATATTGTCGACTGAGCCCACCAGGAAGTCGAGCAGCGGAAAGAGCAGATCTTCCTTGGTGCATCTCCTGATAAGCTCGGGAACGAAGTCGGGAAGGCTAAACACCTCGAATTGCCGCCCGGTCGACTTTGTAATCAATCCGGTAATATCCAGCATGTTCGCGTAATCGTCCCGCGTAACATGGTAAGTCTTATTAGCTGTGCCAGGAGAAGTGGAAATCGCAACGATATTGTTAGCCACAATGTCAGCAGGAACGAAACTAACCTGGTTCAGAGCATTAACTCCGATGCCGTGGTTCACCATGAACGCAACCAAGCGAACGGCTATATCGAAATTGTTGCCTCCGCCTGTAACGGAGGGGCTCACGAGAGCAGGCCGGAAAATCCGCGTTTCAAGTCCCTGGCGGCGCGCGTCTGCAACCACCTGTTCCGCTACCCATTTGGACTGACTGTATCCGAAATCGAGAAGCTCCATATTCTCGTTGAAGTCGGTCTCATACAGGACTTTTTTAACCGCCCAGCCAAACACGAAGGTAGTCGAGACGTAATTGAGTCTCTTGGGCTGTCCTTCGAAGGCCAGTCTTAAGACCTCGTTCGTTCCCAGCACATTGGCGTCGCGCATGCGGTCGTAGTTGAACAGGTAGTTTACGGTTGCGCCGTTATGGAATACGGTGTCGATTTCATTGGCGAGGAAATCCCAGCATTTCTGCGTCAGACCCAGCTTTGGCTGACCGAGATCTCCGCAAACGGGGATCACGCGAGCCTCGAACATCTGCATGAGACCGGCCGGGCAAGACCCGGTCGATTCCATCGCCGCCCTCAGTCTTTGCCGGCCCTGATCTTCGCTGGAAGCCCTGACGAGAACGTGGATGGTCGCACACGTCTGTTCCAGCAGACTTTTCACCAGGAACGGTCCGATAAAGCCGGTGCCCCCGGTGAGCAGAACCTGATTCAGGATCGGTATCTCGGGCAATAACGCAGGCGCCGTCGGCTCGAAGATGAGCTTCCGGTCGTTGCTCATCATCAGCTTTTCCGCCGCGCGCTGCTCTTCACGGAAAGCTGCCAGGGAATGCCGCAGTAGAATCAGCCCGTCTTCGGGGGTACGCTCCAACTGTTCGGCAAGCCGAAACAGCTCGGCCACGCTTACCTGCTGAAGGAGACTGATGTCGACCTGCCTCGCCAGCATCTCGGCGCCTTTATCTTTTAAAAGCTCCTTGATTTCGTGGATGAACACCACGAGATCCAAAGAATCCAGCCCGGCTTCGATGAGGTTGTACGGTTCCGTGCCGGTCAGGTTGTACCGGGTTTTCAATGCGTCGAAAGACGACTGGTTTGCCGAAGTGGAGGTTGAAGGTCCGGCGTCTTTTTCGCGCGAAAATTCCGAGAGAACGGTAAATTGACCTTCCAACCACATCTGCTTGGTTTTATGGCGCATGATCTTGCCCGAACTGGTTCTCGGTATCGCACGAGGCGCAATGAAGGAAATCAGCGCCACTTCCACGTTGAGGTAATTCCGGACCGCGGCAGCAATCATCAACGCTTCCGGAAGCGCCTTACGGTTTTTCACTTCAGCAACGATCGCCAGTGCCGGCTCGCTGTCTTCGTGAATCTGGAACGCGGCGACGCAATTGGTCCGAATCAGGCCGGACGCTTTCTCGACGACTTTCTCGATGTCCTGCGGGTAATAGTTTTGCCCGCGGACGATAATCATGTCCTTAAGACGGCCGCAAACGAAGAGTTCGCCGCCTTGGAAGAAACCCATGTCGCCCGTCCGAAGGTAGCCATCGTCATAGGGACTATCGTCCACCAGCCGGGCACGAAACATCGTGAGCGTCAGTTCCGGGTTATTCCAATAGCCTAGACACTTACTGTCTCCAGCGACCCAAATTTCGCCGATATGACCTGGCTTCTGAGCGACGTGCTTTTCCGGATCCACGATTTTCACCGTGAGGCCCGGTAGTGGAGTTCCACAGCTCACAATCTGAGTAGCCGCGCCGATTTCGGAAACCTCGGTGGTCACGCGGGCCTTCCCTAGAGTAATGGCGTTCTTGTTGACTGAAGTGATATGGCGGCCACGGAATGAAACCGCCAGAGTATTCTCAGCCAGCCCGTAAGCGACAAAAAAGCTCTCCGACTTAAGTCCATGGCGCTGGAACGCCTCTAGAAACCGCGTGTACGTATCGGGTTTGACGGGTTCGGCGGCAACCAGCAATATCCTGAGCGAGCTAAGGTCGCAATCTTTCAGACTCTCAGCTGAAAGGCGCCCGGCTCGCAAGCAATAGTCGTAAGCGAAGTTGGGCGCCGCCGAGGCGCTGGCCCGGTATGTTTTTATCGCGTCGAACCACAGGGCCGGGCGCTGAATGAAGTCCGTGGGGGCGAAGCCGTATGTCGTGCCGCCTTTAAGCGCGGGATAAAGGTAGCAACCGATAAGCCCCATATCGTGATATTGCGGAAGCCAGGATACGACTACCGGTTCGGCATGGTCGATTACGAGCGGGCAGTTGTGCAGTATGTTTTCGTGCGTGACCATCACGCCTTTGGGATCTCTCGTCGAGCCCGACGTGTACTGGAGAAACAGGAGGTTCGAAGCGCCGTTGAAAGTTTCGTCCGAAATGGTATCAACGAAGTCTTCCGTCACGATCCACCGAAGACCGGAAATGTAGTCGACGTCCAACCCGGATCCCGAGACTCCGCTTCTGGCGAGATTTGTCTTCAGGGATCCGTGGTAGTCCCTGCTCGTTAAAACACCGGCCGCATGGCAATCCTTTGCGATGTGGACCATTTTGTACAGAGCGGCCTGGAAACCATGAGAAGTGGGGGGATAGACGGGAACGGGGATCAATCCGGCGCGCACGCAACCAAAAAATGCGCAAATCATTTCGAGACCCGGCGGGTAGGCGAGCAGAAGCCGGTCCTGCGCCGCGAAACGATGATCTCTCCGCAAATGTCCGGCGATCACCTTCGTCCGGTGGAGAAATGACTCGTATGAGTAGCCATCGATCAGATCGCCGTTTAGGTCCAGGTACGAATAGAGAAGCTTGTGTGGGTGCTTATCTCCTAGCCTATCCAGCTTGTCTAAAATCGACGCTATCATAGTTGAGCGGATCCTCCGAGGTTGAATTAGAAAACCGCGAGAAACAATGGATGCAAGTCCCTCCGAGAGCCGAATGCCCGAGACAAGGTGATCCTGCTGGGCCCGCCGGGGGTTTGATCGCTCGATTCCAAGCGTCTTCGGTCCATCGTGACATGTCGGGCTATGTTAACAGAGCGCGCAAGCAACGCCACTGCGTGATTGCTTAAGAGAACATGGGTACCTTACTGGCTCCGTCGGGATCCGAATGCTCTGGTTTCCCTTAGGTTTTCGAGCTACCATAAACTTCCGATGCTGCCCATGGCGTTTTCTGGGCCACAACATCCGCTGCTGGCCTCGGCGACCCGCCAGCAACCGCGCTCCGGATGCGTTGGGCCGACTTGAGAATCGTGCGGAGGCGCTGGTGACGTCCGAGACAGAGGCGGTTATTAGTCTGAAGCCGGACATAGAGGATCTTGTACCTTCGGAGGCCCCGCCGCGGCCGTCCCCGAGCGACCCGGTAAACGGGTCCTCATTCCCCAAAGTCCTACGCCGCCGCCTCAACGAGTACTTTTCCGATCGCAACATTTCTCCCAAAGCCGACCGCGCGATGTGGGTCAAAATCGCCTTGGGTCTGACGGTGCTGGCGGGCAGCTGGATTGCTCTGTACGTGTTCAAGCCGGATTCTTGGAGGTTCGTGGCCCTCTACCTTTTGAGTGGCCTCGCCCAGACATTCCTGTTGCTAAACATCGCGCACGACAGCAACCACAACGCCATCTCGTCGGTGCCGTCCGTAAACAAAGTCCTGAACTATGTTTTTGATGTTTGTGGAATCAACTCCTACATGTGGCGTATCCTCCACCATCGAGGCCATCACTCCTGCATCAATCTCCATGGTGAAGACGACGCGCTTACGGGACGCAGCATCTTTCGGTTTACGCCCCACGAACCCCGCGCGCCCCTGCAACGGTTCCAGCACATCTATGCACTGTTCTTCTACGCGCTCTTTTCTCTCGATTATATTTTCGTAAGGGAATTTGAGTGCTTTTTCTTTCCGTCCCACGAATATCTGAAACGCACCAAGCATTCGGTGCGAGAATACGCCATCCTCTTTGCAGGTAAAGGATTCTACATCACCTACATGCTGATTCTCCCGGTCGTGCTGCTGGGAAAATCGCCTCTGCTGGTCGCCTTGGCTTTCGTGCTGGTCCATTTGATCGTCGGGTTGACCGTATCCCTGGTATTCCAGACCACACACACGGTCGACAGCACTTACTTTCCTTCAAGCCGCAGCGAGTTTGACAGCGGCGTCTATCACATCTTCGCGACAACCGCCGATTATGCGACGGGCCACCCGCTCGTAGCTTGGCTTGTAGGCGGGCTCAACCATCATATCGTCCATCATCTGTGCCCGTTCGTATGCCACACTCACTATGCTCCGCTGACTCGGATCGTGGAGGAGACCGCGGCAGAGTTTGGCGTTCCCTATCGGCAACATCCCACTATGAGGCGCGCGATCCTGCACCATCTGATACTTTTGAAGCAACTCGGAAACGAAAGTTGATTTTCGAGCGCTTAATTACGCTACCTCTTCAGGCGGACCCCATGGAATTCCCCACGGCCCTACGCAAGTGCATGGGCAGCGAGGCGTGACCTCGCCCCCAACCGTACCGGTCGTCTCCCGATTCCGCTCATTTGCGGATTCGCGCGGGATGGCCCGCGATCCCGTACAGGTTTTGTCAAAGTACACCGAACTCTTCGGCGACACATTCCGGTTCTATTTGGGCGGTCTCAAAGAGGCCATCGTAACCACCAATCCGATCGTCATTCAGCACGTGCTGAAGACCAATGCGGAAAATTATCAAAAATCCGAAATTCAGGTGAAGCGGATGGGCTACTTCCTGGGCAAGGGTCTTCTTACCAGCCACGGGGAAGTCTGGCGCACGCAACGGCGTCTCATCCAGAAGGGTTTCGATCGAAAACAACTGGAGGTTCTGTCCTCGATCATGCAGGACTCCCTCGCGGAGTCGCTGCGGGATTTCGACAAACGAGCCCGTGTCGGCCCCGTCGATATCTACCCCCACCTGATGAAAATGACCTTCGGGATGGTCGCCAGGTCTCTGTTGGGCGCCCGGCTGAAAGACGAAGACATCGACCTTATCAGCCGGACCATCTTGACCATCCAGGAATTTATGGTTCGTCAAACCCTTCAGCCTTACCTGAATCCGTGGTTTGCCGTCTCCGGCGAACTGGGCAGACACGAGGAAATGCGGGCCCGCGCCGACGGTATTCTGATGGACTACATCAAGAGGCGGCGCCAGGAGGCGCCCGGTCACGATTTGCTGCAGACCTTGATGGATGCTCGTTACAGCGACGGCGGAGGCATGAGCGATGAGCTGGTCCTGAGCGAGAGCATGCAACTCCTGGTCGCTGGCCATGAAACATCGTCGAATGCTTTATCGTGGCTTCTCTATCTTCTAAGCTCGCGTCCGGATTGTCTCGAAAGGCTGCGGCAGGAATTCGATTCTGTGCTTGGCGGAGCGCCTCTGAGTTACTCCGACGTCCCGAAGTTCGAGTTTGCTGCGCAAGTCATTCAGGAGGCGCTGCGCCTTTACCCACCGTTTTGGATGGTTGACCGAATGGCTCTCTCAGACGACCGTGCAGGGGATCTCGCCATACCCCGAGGGTCCACGGTGATTGTGTTCGTTTACGGCGCGCACCATTCGCCTCAGTACTGGGCGAGCCCGGAGAGCTTCGACCCGGAACGTTTCGCCAAAGCCAACGAGAAACTTCACACGCCTTTCACCTATCTGCCCTTCGGAGCCGGGCCGCGGGGCTGTATCGGAGGTAACTACGCCATGCTGCAGATCCTCATGATTCTGAGCGCTCTGCTCAGAAAATACGATCTTCAGCTAACTCCGGGTCAGACGATCGAGGCACGCCCCATGGTCATCCTGCGACCGAAGCATGGAATCCGCATGACCTTCACCGAGGCGATCACACGCGACGCCAGCAGACTGTTCGATTGTTTGCCCTAACCGACGCCTTCTTCACATCCATCCACTGTCCCGACAAAACTTTTCCAATGATCATGATATCGGAAATTTCTGGCGCTTTCGGAGCTTTCAGCACCTAAGGCTTCACCACAAAAACTTCAGCTGAAAGTGGACTTGAGCGGGCTCAGCCGATGCGGCTGGGTTAGACCGTGGCTCTCCGGACCGACGTCGTAGAGAGGACAACTGGGCGTGAACGGCCACAACAGCGACAACGCCCTCATTCAACGTTATTTGCGTTGGCAACCGGTTACCACGCTCCGCGGGGCCTCGACAGCGCGGCGAAGCCTACGTCGGGCACGAAGCTAAAGTGTTGCGCTAAGCTACCAGCCAACGGTCTGGAGGAACACTTTGAACGGTCTCGAGTTTGATATAGTGCGCGATAAATTCGACGTAAACCGGATCAAACGGAGGTCTCGCAAATGCGACGACTGATCGTCGTGTTCTTGGCGATTGGGACAGGATTGCTCCCTCAGGAGCGAAGAGTCGAGCCTACCTGGTTATATCGCGATGTGTCCGTCCTCCACAATCACGAAACTGACCTGACCAACAAGTCGTGCCATTACACTCCGATCTTTGGTGAGGGAGACGTCGAGTCGCGATTACCCCAGAGCGTAGTCCGCTTCGGGGAACTGACGGTCGATGCGCACGGCGCTTGCGAGGCCGTCGAGTATCCGCGCCAAGAAGAACTTTATTTCGTGCGCGACGGGAGCGGAGTTCTGCGCTACGGTGACGAGTCTCATCCCCTGGCCCAAAATGATTTTACGTATCTGCCCCCGACGGTCCGGCACAGCGTCTCCAATCCGTCCACTCAACCTTTCCGGCTTGTGGTCACCACCGTCAGAATCCCTCCCGACACAGCGATCTCGCAGCCGGAAAAGATAGTGGTGGCTAACTTGGGGGAGTTGACGGAGCAGACGGTAGAGGGGCATCCAAAGTCGGTGCTCTACAAGCTTCTGATTGGACCTCGCACGGCCGCACGCGACCGTATCAACGCGGCCTACACGGTCGCTGACTTTTTCCTGATGGACTTCGCATCCGCAGGCACAAATTTTCCGCACCATCACGAAACGGCAGAAGAAATCTATCTCGTGCTGGACGGAGAGGGGCACATGGCGGCGGGTGGGGGAATGGACGGAGTTGAGGGACTGCATCCTGCCAAATCGGGAGACGCCTATTATTTTCGTCCTAATTGCACGGTCGGCTTCTACAACCAGAATAAGCCTGCTGCGAAGGCTCATATTCTTGCGGTAAGAGTCTTCGTCCGGATGCCGAAGAATCCGGATTGAGCTTATGATCTGCACTGGCGTTTTGCGACTGTCGAGGCTCAGGAGCTAAAGTCTTGCGATATTCCGGCCTTGGCGCACGATCGGGTGCATGTAGGTGGCCCCACGGAGGAGATGGATTATGAAGAAGACTTTTTTACTTTTCGTTGTGCTATTGAGTGCGATGTTGTTCAGCGGACGATCATTGCTGGCGCAGACGGACCCGGAAGGAATCTGGCAGGGCTATGACGGGGAGTGGAAACATGTGTCCCAGCAATTGATTGCGCTGGCCGAAGCCACGCCAGAGGACAAATTCGCGTGGCGGCCCGCGCCAGGGGTGCGCTCGACCAGCGAAGTGTACATGCACATCGTGGATGCAAATTTTTATCTACTGAGCGTGACAGGGCCAAAAATGCCGGCCGATTTGAAAGAAGGGATGGATAAGACGGTGACTTCGAAGCCGGACGTGATCGCCTGGCTCAAGCGTTCGCTGGAGGCGGTGAAGGAAGCGCATTTAGCGGAAACGGCAAAGGATCTGCAGCGCAAGGTCCACATCGAGGATCGAGACGCGACGGTAGACGGGATGTACCTGCGCATCATCGTGCACGCGAACGAGCACATGGGACAACTCGTGGCCTATGCGCGCATGACGGGCGTTGTGCCACCCTGGTCGAAGTAGCGGGGCTGCTGGGCCCTTGCGTCCCAGGAGCTGCGTTCAAGGGCAAATTGAAAGTACGGGACTTGTCCATAGAGTGCAGAAGACGCACTCAAATAGAGGAAGTAGTGAAAGAAGTCTAATGCCCTATTTTGTTTAGTGACGCCGTTTTATCGGTACGAATCTTCCGAAGTTCTCAACAATGTGATGCGCGACAATGGCGGTGATATTGGAAATTGAACTTAAGCTTGAGCTTAACGAATGCGGTCGAGTCAGCCCGTGGCTGAAGGCTCTGCGCGCTAAACTATTGCCGAATATCTAAGGCGTCAGTCGGAGGAAATCCAGGATACCTCGGAAGAAATAGGTTCATTCCTGCCGCAACGAATAGAGCTATTGCGAGGGTGATCAGCAAGGAGGAATAGGATCCGGTCATATCGAAGGCACGACCTAGTATCACCGGGCCGATGGCACCTGCGGCGGCATAGAAGGTCCACGTGAAACCGTACAACGTGGAAAAAGCACGCAGCCCAAAATAACGAGTCAGCAGGTAAGGAGTAATCGCGGCTTCTCCACCGGCACCGATACCAAGAAGCGCCGCCGCGAATGCACCCGCCGCAAAACTATTCGCTCTGGCCAGCATTACAACGCCGGCCGCAGTAACCAGGTTCACCACGAGGGCGACCCGAGCTCCGAAAAACCGGTCGAGCAACCAGCCTGTGCCGATCCTGCCTAGTACGCTCGAGCCGCCAAGTATGGACGCACACAATGCTGCCGCCCCGGGCGTAATTCCCCGATCTGTCAGGAGCGCCGACAGGTGAGTGATTGCACCGTTCATGCTGATCGAACTCACGAAAAGAACGGCGACGATGATCCAGAAGGCGAACGAGCGCGTCCCTTGCTGCCAAGTGAGTCCAGAATGAACAACCGGCGCGGACTGTTTTTGCGACGGACCACGGTCACCGATGTAGCGCCAACTGAGCGGCAACCCCAGCAGCAACGCAAGCGCGCCGAGCGAAACGTACGCTGCCCTCCAACCAAATCGAGTGACAACGGATTGCGCAATGACCGGGAGGATCATGGCGCCTAAGCCGGCTCCAACCATGACGAAAGCGAGAGCCATGCCCAAGCGCCGCTGAAACCACGTCGAAATGGACCGCGCATAAGCCAGGTGGGCGGCGCCGTTGCCGACCACGCCGATAACAAAGCAGGTCAGATAAAACTGCCAGAGCCTGGAACCCAGTAGCGCCAGCGAAACAACTCCGCAGCCGAACACCGTCATGCAGGGAAGAATAATGCGGCGAGGGCCGAATCGATCGATCAAGCGGCCGATCAGAGGGGAGGACAACCCTACGGTCAGAGCAGCGATCGCGAAGCCAAGTGAAACGGATTCGCGATTCCAGCCGAATGCCGCGCCCAACGGCTTCACAAAAACTGTGAACGTGTAGACGAACAGCGAGCCGAAACCCGCCATCACGCCAAGACATGCCGCCAGCACGACACGCCAGCCGCAATAGCTGAGATTCGATTCGTTCTGGCTGGAGACCAGCTGGTCGCTTTCTTTCGATGGCTCGTCGATCACGAGCCGGTGACTTTCCCGATGGCGGATCCCTGTTTCGCGGCGATGGCTTCGAGAGGTTTCTTGTAGTCTCGGCCGACGTATCCCAGCCGGGCCGTGTGCTGACCAATTTCCCGATAAACATCGGGATCGTGTGGCTGCCACGTCGCCAGACCATCCACATACCGATTAAACATGCAGAAGGCGGCCGCGATCAGAACCGTGTCGTGGATCTCCTTGTCGGTCGCACCCTGCTGGCGCGCTCGTTCTACATCAGCCGTTGTCACTTGCTTCCCACCCTTTTGTACTTTTCCAGCGATGCTCAGCAGCGCTTTCATTTTCGGCGACAGAACAGTTGACTCGAAATCGCGCTTCATTGCGGCTATGAATTCGTACTCTTTTTCGCTACCTCCAAGGTGCTGCGCTGCCGTCGAACCATGACAGTGTTGGCAGTAGTAGCAGTCGTTCTCGGAAGAAACGTATGTCGCGATCATTTCGCGCTCGGCCGGAGTGAGGGAGTGCGGTCCGGTCAGGAGCACTTGCACGAGCTCGCAAAGAGGTTTTGTCGTTTCCGGACTGAAGACCATCGGGCCCCGAATACCAGGCAATCCTTCCGTCAAAACGATATGCGCCATTGCATTCTCCCTTAAGCCTGAGCGGCTTTTGGCGATTCCCGGAATCGATCTCGCACGTAGCCCTGGTGTGCAAGCTGCTCGCCCATTTCCCGGTAAGCTTCGCGTTCGCGCGGTTGCCACGTCGCCAGTCCGTCCACATACCGGTTGTACATGCAGAACGCAGCCGCGATGAGAACCGTGTCGTGTATTTCCTTGTCGCTCGCGCCACGTTCTCTGGCCAGCGACACATCCCCGGCACTGACTTGCTTTCCACCTTGCTGCACCTTGCCCGCGATGGTCAGAAGTACCTTCAGCTTGTCTGAGCCGCCGGCACCCTCAGGATTCACCTTGATCTGTTCCACCAGGTCATAATTTCCATTCAGATGGGCCGCCGCGGCCGCACTATGCGAGAGTTGGCAGAAGTCGCACTCATTGCGATAAGAGACGTGCGCGGCAATCATTTCGCGTTCCGCGGGAGTCAGTGTGTTGGGCGCGCGAAGCAAAACCTCCGCTAATTCAAGAAGGGGCTTAGCGGTATCCGGGCTGAAGGCGAGCGGACCAACGATTCCAGGCATTCCCTCGGGAACTTGGATGTGCGCCATAGTGTCTCCCCATGCTTGTTTCAGAAAGGCTCCGAGAGTCTTAAGGCCCCCCAGAACTCCGTACAATACTGTGAAAATACTACGGAGAACAGCAGCCATTTCTGTCTTCTAATTCTTTTCAACTATTGTTCGGTGGGGAGGTAGTTCGTATCCTCGGCCGGTTTTGCGGGTGTGTTTCACGGCTCGGTGCCGTGAATCTCTGGTCAACGATTGAACGAGTGAGCCTGGCGAAGATGCTTCGCAAAGGCCAAGGGATGGGTCTGCGTTCACAGTTGCCAGAGCGAGTTCCAACAAAATGAAATCCGAGGTGAACCGCTCATGTCATCCGCTCCGATGAAGATATTCTCGAGATTGGTTCTTGTGATGGCGTTTGCGCTGGCGTGCACGGCCGGAATTCGGGCGCAGGACATTTCCGCAAGCATCCAGGGGACAGTGGCTGACCAAAGCGGCGGAGTGGTGAGCGGCGCGAAATTGACAGCCATCAATACCGACACGGGATTTCAGCGGGGCGCGGTGAGCAATTCGCAAGGAGTGTATGTGCTGGTGGAATTGCCGGTTGGACGTTACCGCGTGGAAGCGGAGGCGCAGGGATTCAAGAAGTACGTGCAGGAAGGAATTACGCTGGACGTGAACCAGCAGGCAACGGTGGCGGTGCGTCTGGCAGTGGGAACGGCGGCGCAGGAGATTCAAGTGACTTCGGACGCGCCGATGATCGAGAGCACGTCGACCAACCTGGGGCAGACCGTGGGAGAGCGGGAAATTCTGGATCTGCCGTTGAATGGCCGGAATTTCACACAGCTTGGATTGTTACAGACGGGGGTGGTACCGCTGACGCCGGGACTGCTGGAGGCGGGAGGCTCGGCGCGCGCCGGGCAGGCATACGCGGTGAACGGGCAGCGGCCGGAATCGAATAATTTCCTGATCGACGGAGCGAATAATTTCGACACGGTGGACGGCGGATTGGTAATGGAGCCGCCGATCGACGCCATCGCTGAATTTCGCATTTTGACACATACGGCGAACGCGGAGTTCGGGCACAGCACGGGATCGACGACGAACATCATCACGCGTTCGGGAACGAACGAGTATCACGGGACGGCTTGGGACTTTTTCCGGAACAATGCCATGGACGCAAAGAGTTTTTTTGCGGACAGCGTGGAGCCGCTGCACCGGAATCAGTTTGGGGGCGTGTTCGGAGGACCGATCAAGAAGGACAAGACGTTTATCTTTGTGTATTACGAGGGCGTCCGCGACTCGCAGGGAGAAACGACTCTGGCGACGGTGCCGTCGAATGCAGAGCGGACAGGAAATTTCGCGGATCAATGTCCGCTCAATAACGGGACGTTTAATGCGCAGGGATTGTGCATCGACAATGTGTCGGGGCAGGTGAGCGCCAATGGGCAGCTCATCAATGAATTCAGCGGGCAGCCGATTCCCAACAATCAACTGCCTTTCGTCAATCCGATTTCGCAGACCCTTCTGGCGTACTATCCGCTGGCGAATGACGGGCCGTTTACGTACGTCGGGACGCAGACGCTGACCAGCAATACGGACCAGTTCGGCGTGCGCGTGGATCACTACCTGACGAACCGGGACACGTTGAACTTCCGCTACAGCTTCGGGCAATTGAGCCAGATCGATCCCCTTCCGACTGGAGGGGCGAACGTGCCGGGATTCCCGGTGGGAGAGAATCAACGCGACCAGAATTTTGTGGCGCAAGAAACGCACACGTTTTCGCCGACGCTGGTAGGGCTCCTGCGGGCGTCGTACCTGCGAAACAAATTTCTGCTAGGGACGAATATCAATCACACGACACCGGCGAGCCTGGGATTTGATTACGAGCCGTCGCTGAACGAGGCCATCGGGCCCCCGTTCATCCAGGTGGGAGGGTATGCGTCGATCGGCGACCCCATTACCGGGCCGCGGAACACGTATCAGAACACTTATGATTTTTCGGGTTCGCTGACATGGATCAAGGGACGGCATGAGTTCAAGTTCGGCGGCGGATATCAGTACGACCAGATCAACGTTCTGCAAGGGATTGCGACGAACGGATTTTTCGTGTTTGCCACGTTCCCGGTCAACAACGCGTTTGCGAGTTTCATGTTCGGGCAGCCGGTAGTATTTCTGCAGGGAGGTGGGAATTTCTATCGCGGCTTGCGCGGGCAGGGGTTCAATTTGTACGGGCAGGACACGTGGAAAGTGAGCCGGCGATTCACGGTGAATTATGGATTGCGGTACGAGGTGCCTTCGCCGTACACGGAAATTCACAACTACCAGAATTTGTGGATTCCCGGGCGGCAATCGGTGGTTTTTCCGACGGCCCCGGAAGGATTGTTGTATCCGGGTGACCCGGGCGTACCCGAC
>Ga0187871_10001209_pt1 | contig 22836 bp, 19 predicted proteins | sample June2016WEW_16_1_FD_132988 | JGI IMG/M metagenome (GOLD analysis project Ga0187871, IMG submission 132988) | Peatland microbial communities from SPRUCE experiment site at the Marcell Experimental Forest, Minnesota, USA - June2016WEW_16_10 | ecosystem: Environmental > Terrestrial > Soil >...
CCGATCTGCGCGGTCGCGTTGTTCGCGGTCGTGACGAGCGGGAAGAGCGCCGCGGTCGTGGCGTCGGTGACGCCCGTGTTGTATGACACGGTCGGGCCGGACTGCTGGAGGCCCACGATGTCGAGGGACCCGCGTAGCACCCGCACGTGCACCCCGACGTCACTCAGGTCCACGATCTCGGTACCGAGGTTGAGCTCGGCCTGCGAGTGGGCGCCGACGGCGTATCCCTGGAACTTCGCCGGAGCGACGTAGCCCGAGGAGGAGAACGTCGAGACGTTGAAGACCGCCGGCGTCGCGGTCGGGTTGTAGACGCTCAGCATCGCGCTCGATCCCACCGTGGTGTCGAAGCCCGCGGCGAACCAGTTGGTGATGCCCGTCGAGATGCACGGCGCCTCGCTCGTGCGGTCTTTGGTCACCTCGACACCCACGACGCCGCCGCCGCTCACCTGCGCGCCGACACCGAAGTAGTCGCCGTGTAGTCCGGCGCTGGGGTCGAACCCGTACTGGCGATAGGCGCCCAGGGTCACCTCTCGCGAATAGGTGTCGCCAGTATTCGAGGCGTCTTCGATCGTGACCAGGTGGGATCGGCCCGTCGTGTTCAAGAAGATGACGCGCCCGGACTCACCGAGTTGATCGCTCGAGAACCCGGTGCAGTAGAGCGCGGTCGACTCGGCGTTGCCGTTGAGGGCGAGCGCGCTCGGGAGTTGCGACGGGTCGACGCTCTTGGTCACGGCACTCACGATCCCGACCGCGATCAACGCGAGTGCCAGGACCACGAGCAGCGAAACGCGACGGAGGCTATTCACTGTGCTCCTTCGCGTGGCGCGCCCGGCGCCGTCCGGTGAAGAGCCACTCGAGTCGTTGGACCCACCCGAATCCGAGCCACAACAGGAGCCACATCAGCAGGGTGAACGCCGCCAAAAGGGCGTTGAGCGGCAGCGTGCGAAGCACGAGCTTTCCCTCGAGCGGGGTGGTCGATATCGTGTCCGTGCCGCCGCCCACGTGAAAGATCGCCGTCCCCGTGGCGTCGATCGTGCGAGGCAGCGAGTGACCGTTGAGGTCGAGCCCAAAGGCGCTCGCGGGGGCGTCACCCACGTGCACGAAGGAATTGGGTGTCAAGAAGCCCGCGTTGGACGTGGTCGAGAAGATCGGCAGCACCTCCTTGGAGTAGGGCTGATACTCCGACACGATCCCGTGGAAGAGCGAGTTGGAGAACACTTCGACCGACTTGGTCTGCAACTCGAGCGCCAGGTCACTCTGGCGGCCGAGGGCGGTCTCCAGCACGCTCGGCACCGGATGCAGCGGCACCGTCTGGACTCCCTGCAGCTCCGGGGCGGATGAGTTCATCACGACGATGGTCGAGATCCCGGCCGGTGCGAGCAACTGTCCGAGTCGCACCGTTTCACCCTCCAGCGCCGACTCGACGGCGTTCAAGATGACGTTGCTCGTCCCGGAATCGGGTGTCGTGAAGAGCGACGTCCCACCGGGTAGCCCGTCCGTCGACGTCGCGGCGGCGAGACCGGGCGCCACGGACCATCCCGCGAGGGGTAAGACCGACGGGTCGGCCAGCCACAGGACGCGGTATCCCCCGGCCGAGGACGGGGCCAGCGTGCTCAACGACTCGGCGACGCTCGTCGTGGGTAGGTCGAATCGGCCACTCGCGAAGATCGCCGCGAACGGCACGGCGGCGACGACCAGTGCGGTCACGGTCAGTCCGGCGGCGACTTGACGCCAGCCAAAGCCCGCCTGACGCAGGTCGTTCTCGAGTGCGCTCACGCCGAGACCGATCAGTAACGCGAGCATCACCATGTAGAGCGCCAGCAGGACATCGAGGTCCGGCGCGAACGAACCCATCCAGTGACGTGCGTCGAGTTCGGCCACGACCAGTGTCAGCGCCGCGATCGACGCCGCCTTGGTGGCGATGCGGCGCCGTTCGCCCTTGCAGAGCAGTAGCCCGACGAGCGCGGCACCGGGCAGCAGCCAGCCGGCCCACGAGAGTCCGAATCCCCCGTCGGCGCCACGCAACAACTCGGGGAACGACGGGACTGACCACGGACCGCGCGCCAGTCCGAAGACGCCGAAGGCGCGCGCGCCGGCCAGTCCCACGTCGACGGTCATCGGCAAGAGGAGGATCGCGACGTTGAGCCACAGCGCACCGAGGAATCGTCCCGGGCTCGCGGCGTCGACGCGCTCGTCCGGTTCGAACAGTCGCGCCACGAACACGCCCAGGACGATCAGCGTCACCGCGATCAACGTCGCCGGCGCCATCGCCGTGAGGATCGCGATGAGCATCACGGCGATCATGCGCTGACCCGACAGCGTGGTTCGCCATCCGCGATGACCGAACGGAACCGGCTCGGTGTACGGCTGCGTCCGAAAACCGGGGACGTCCATCAGCTCGAAGAGACGACGGACGATGAAGGGCAGCCCCGCCACGACCAGTAGGACGTCGATGCGCCCCTGGGAGATCATGTCGAGTCCGAGCGGAAGCGCCATGTAGGCGACCGCGGCGATGACGCGGGCGCGATTCGAGACTCGACCGCGCAGGAGACGGCTGACACCGATGGCCCCGATCGGAATCGCGAAGATCAACGTCGCGCGAGGCAGGATGCCCATCCGACCGAGTACGAACGTGCCCGCGATGGCGAGCACCGCGTAGCCGGGCATGCCTGGCGAACCGGTGCCCACGCCATTGGGTGACCACGACGCGAAGAAGTGACGCCACATGAGCGACCACGAGTCGAGCGGCGCGAGCCGCCCGATCAACGGGAGATGGGTCACCACGAGATTGCGCGAACCGATGAGCCACAGCGCGATGACGACGAGTACCACGGTGGCCTGTGAGCGAAACGACGTCAGTATGCGCGCCGGTCGACTGCGCAGTTCCATCATCGCGCTGTCGGGGATCTCGTCGAACTCCTCGTCTTCGGAGAAGGCCGCGGCGAAACCGACCGCGTCGGCGTCGAACTCGTGGTCTTCCAGGGCCTCCGGCGGGAGTATCCCCCGGGCGCGGTCGAGTCCCTCGCGCACCAGCGTCACGAAGAAGCGCTTCAGTCGGCTCGCCCCCCCGACCTGTAGACGACGAAGCTCCTCATCCGAAAGGACCTGGAACTCGTGGCGTTGGCGTCGGCGCTCACGGATCCGACGTCGATGATGGAAGAGCCAACGCCACGATCCGAGAATCGCGCCGGCGCGGTCGCTGTCGCGTCCGACGATCGCGAGTCCGAACTCCATCGTGTCCATGACCAACAGGGCGAACAGCGTCGTCAGCGCGTATCGCCGACCCCAACCGGTCGCGACGACCAAGAGTTGGTGGCGGCGCTGCAGATCCTGGCGACTGGCTCGACGTGTGCCGAGCGCGCTGACCGGACGCTCCCCGGACGCGACGGTCTCGCGGTGCGCGACCTTGGCGTTCGGCGCCACCACGATGCGTGCGCCGGCGATCTGCGCGCGCCAACAGAGGTCGAGGTCCTCACCGAGAACCGTGATCAGGGGATCGAAGCCGCGCAACGTGGCGAAGAGGTCGCTGCGCACGAGCGTGACCCCGCCGGGTGCGACGAAGACGTCGCGCTCGAGGTCCTGTTGACCGTGGTCGATCTCCCCCGGTTGAATACGCTCGTGCACGACCCCGAAGCGGTCGCAGGTCTGACCGACGTGCAGCAAGACCAACGGGTCGTTGTAGGAGACGAACTTTGGGGTGACGACACCCGCGTTGGTGCGAAAGGCCGCTTCGACCATCATCTGCACGACGTCCGGTTCGAGTCGGACGTCGTCGTGACAGAAGAGGAAGAAGGCCGAGCCCTCGACCATGAGCGCCGCTTCGTTGCACGCTGCGCCGAAGCCGCGATTCTCATCGAGCAGACGGACGAAGGCGTTCGGGGCGACCGCGGCGACGCGCGCCGGGACGTGTTCGGTCTCCCCGTTCGCGACGACGAGCAGGCTTAGTTCCTCGTAGTTCTGGGCCGCGAGAGAAGCGACTGCGGCTTCCAACCCCGGCCCGGAACCGGTGGTAACGATGACGGCAACGACGGCCGGAGCACGAGATTCCATCAGTCCAATAAGGCTACTTGGCCCCTCAGGGTCGCCTCGGCCGCTTTCGCGAGAGTCTCGTCACGATAGTTCTTCGTTTCCTACGATTCAGCGCGACGACGGCGCATTTCTTCGATCACGTCGTGTAGCGACGTGTCGAGTGGAATCGTCGGGTGCCACTTCGTCGCTCGACGGATCTTTTCGTAACTGCCACACGACACCGGCACTTCCACCGGTCGAATCAACGATTGGTCGGTCACGAGGCGAACGTGCGGCGCGATCGTCGCGACGAGTCGTTGCGCGATGTCGAACAGCCCCACGTCGACGCCCGACGCGATGTTGTAGACCTCACCACTCACCCCACGTTCGACGAGCAGACGATAGGCGCGCACGACGTCACGCACGTCGCTGAAGTCGCGCCGCGTGGACAGATCCCCGACGACGACCTCGTCGGCGCCGTCATCGAGGGCCTGGAGGAGTCGATCGACGATCGCCGGCACGACGAAGTTCGTCGACTGGCCCGGCCCCACGTGGTTGAAGGGCCGCGCGATGACGACGCGCTGGCCCCGTTCGCGCACGGCGTCGTGGGCCACGTGTTCGGCTTCGACCTTGCTCGACGCGTAGGGATTGGCCGGGGCCACGCGAAACGACTCCACCAACGGAAGGTCCTCCGGCCGCACGACGCCGTAGACGTCGGCCGAACTCACGAGCACCACGTTCGCGTCGGGGACGGCGGTACTGGCGGCGTCCAGGACGTTCCTCGTGCCGAGCACGTTGACGCGCGTGTATTCGACGGCATTCGACCACGACGCGCCGACCGCGGTCAACGCCGCGAGGTGATAGATCGCGTCGGGCCGTACTTCGTCCAAGACCGCGAGGACACTCGGCGCATCGGTCACGTCGCACTCGCGGTCGACTCCTACGGCCTCGTCGCCTTGGGCGCGAAGATGCCTGAGCAAGTGGCGACCGACGAAACCGTCGCCACCGGTCACGAGCGCCTTCATCGACCCGCCGCCATCTCGTAGGCCTTCACGTGTTGTGCGATGGTGTGCTGCCAGGTGAACATCTCGGCACGTGTCCTTCCTCGGCGAGCGAATACTTCGCGTTCATCGTCACTCATCGCCAATCCTCTCGTAAGGACGTCAGCGAGCTGATCGGCGTCGCCGGCGCGCGCGAGCAGTACCGTGTCGCCCGCGATCTCTGACATCACGGTGTCCGCTGACGTCTCGACGATCGCTCCACACGCGAGTGCTTCGATGACCGGCATGCCGAATCCTTCGCCGCGCGAGGGGTAGGCCACCACCCGAGACTGACGAATGAGCGACGGCAGTACGCGCTCGTCGACGAATCCCAGTCGACGTATCCTCGACAGCGCCCCATGACTCGCGATCCGCGTTTCGATGTCCTTCACACCCCAGCCGGGTTGCCCCGCCAACCAGAGTTCGACGACACTGTCGCGACGAGCGATCTCTTCGAACGCGTCGAGCAGAACGTCGATTCCCTTTCGCGGCTCGAACGTACCCAAGTAGAAGATGTACGGACGGTCGACCGCGAAGCCGTGCGCGCGCATGAGTTCGACGTCGTCGCTCGAGTCCGTCGTGAACGTTTCGAGATCGACGCCGAGCGTCGCCACCACCACCGGTGCGTGGGTGGGCACGTACTCGTCCAACTGGCGCGCCGTGAACTCACTGATGGCCACGAGCACGTCGGCGTGCGTCGCGGCGTACGCAATGGCGCGTCGAAAGAATGGGACCTTCGATCGTTCGTGCCATTCGGGATTCGTGAAGAACATCAGGTCCAAAATTGTGACGACCGTGGGTGTCGAGCAGTGGCGCGGCATCGTGTAGTGCGGAGCGTGCCAGACGTCGACGGCGCGGGCGGTCGAACTCCGCCCCGCGACGAGCGCCTCGTAGAGAAGGCGCGACGGTCGTTGATCGGGCACGATCGAGGAGACGCGCGCGGTCGGTGACCACTCGCGCCAACGCGACGAATCACTGCGTCGCGTGACCAACGTCGTGTCGATCCCCGTCGCCGGCACTCTCCGGGCCAGTTCACCGATATAACGACCGGCCCCGGCCATGCGGGGTGGTACGGCCGAGACGTCGAGGGCCAGTTTCACTGCCACGCCGCCAGGTGATCGAGGGCGACGTTACGCCACGTCAGATCGGCCACGGACGCTCGTCGCGCCAACTGCGCCTCCTGGTCGACGCCCTGGTCGAGGGCCGCGAGGAGGCCTTCGGCGATCGACTCCAGGTCAAGGGGGTCGACGCGAATGACGAGGGCGTTGTTCGCCACGCTCGGGGTCGTGGTGCTGGCGACCACGCGCGCGCCGGCGTTCAGTGCCTCGACCGGCGGGAGCCCCCAGCCTTCGGCGCGCGGCACGTAGGCGAAGACGGAGGCGTCGCGATAGAGACCAAGGAGCATGTCGCGAGGGACCGTGCCGAGCACGACCGCGTCGCTCGTCGCGACGCCGCCCCAGCCACTCGGACCGGCGAGGACCAACGCACCGAGGTCCGGATTGATCGCGTACGCGGCTCGGTGGGCCGTCAGCAGGCGTTCGATGTTCTTTCGCGGTTCGCGAGTGCCGGCGTACAGGGTGAAGGGACCGACGACGTCGTGCCCGGCGAGGTACTCGCGGACGGCAGATTCGCTCGCCGCGTTCGAGAGGTCTTCGTCAACCCCGAGTCGCGCGCTGTGGATCCGCGACTCGTCGATGCCTTCGTCGACGAGCCGCTCGGCCAGTCCGGGCGAGGTGACGATGACGCGAACGTCCCGACGATCGGCGATCACCTGGAGGCGTCGGTCGTGGAATCGAATTCCGACCGGGGTCGAGATCCCCGGTTCGTCGCGCCACAGCAAGTCGTGCATCGCGACCGAGTGCACCGCGTCCTTCGACCCTCCCGCGAACGGACCGGCCATCGACGTGGCGTGCACGACGTCTGAGTCGTCGGGCACGCCGAGCGGCCAGAGTGACCAGACGCGCGACAAGAGTCGCACGCCGCACGGTGCGTTCACCACGCGCAGTGGCAATGCGTCGTCGGTCGCGGCACCCCGCGGCGCGAGCCCGACGACGTCGAGGTTCGGATCGTCGAGGGCGTGCAGTCCCGCCGCGAGACCACGGACGTAGGTCGCGATGCCGCCGGGTTGGGGACGGTTGAGTTGCTCGATCGAGATCGTGATCGTGCGCTTCACGCCGTCCAGCCTCGCACGACCTCGCGATACAGCGAGAGGTAGGCGCGCGCCGCCGTGTCGGGGGCGAAATCGACGGCGCGAGCACGTCCGGCCGCGACCATAATCGAGCGCCGTGATCCGTTCGTCCACACCTCTTCCAGGGTGTCGCGGACCCCGCGGTCATCGACGACGAGTGCCGCGGCGCCTTCGAGCAGCTCCCGGTTGATCTCGGTCGCGCGCGCGAGCGTCGGCACGCCGGCCGAGAGCGCGGCGATCGCGAAGGAGGGGAACCGCGCGCCGTCCGAGAGGTGGAGCAAGACGCGCGCCCTCGCCAAAGCGTCGCGAGCGTCGTGACGAGCACGAATCGTGATCGCCAGGCCGCTCGAGCGGATCTTTTGACCGGCGGCCGTGCTGGCGAGAGCCACGACACGTGAGCCGTGTTCCTCGGCGAAGGCGATCAGCTGCGGCGCCAGCGCGATGAACAGTTCGTCGACACCCGTGATGTTGACGACGAGGTCGGTGCCGTCGAGCGTCAGGTCGACGAGCGGTACCGCCGGCGGAACGACGACGACACGACTGCGCGCCACGCCCAAGACGCTGATGACTTCGTGACTCGCGCTGCGACTCGACGCCACCAGCGTCGCGCCGCGCAGGACCGCACGTCGGAGCTGGTTGATTCGCAGGTGGGTCTGGGTCTCGCCGCGCAGCGGTCGAAGGTCGTCGACCGAGACGATGAGAGGGATCGCTCGCGTCGGCGGCGTGGCCAGGCCGGCCACGTGCACGACGTCGACCGGTGCCAAGAGCCCGTCAATGGAACGTCCGAGACTGCGGCGCCACAGCGGTGACCAGAGCGCGCGCAGGGCGAGGTGCGATTCGTCGCTCGACCGCGCCGAGGTTCGCGAGCGAAACCGCACGAGGTCGCACTCGCCCGTGCGATCGAGCGCGTCGGCGAGGTCGGTCATCGAGTTGCCCAGCGACTCCAGCGAACCGTCCAGGTCCAGACCGACGCGAAGGTTCGAAGGACTCACGAACCAAGGGCGAGCGTTCGCATCGCGCTGGTCCAGGTCGGCCACAGTTTCGTGGCCCACCCTCCGAACTCTTCGGTGCTCGTCGCCACTAGTCCGATCTGTTCGTCGACGTTCAACAGGATCAACGCCCCGCTCTTGCCGAAGTGACCGAAGCTCGCGGCCGGCCACTCCCCCATCCAGTGATGCTTCTCACCCTGCACCTCCGGCCCGAGCCCCCAGGGACAGGGCGAGAATCGACCGAAGCCCGGTACGAACCCGTCGAGCTGCGGTGCATAGGTGGCGATCAGATGGTTGCGCGTCGCCTTCACGATGGCGTCAGGTCGCAGCCACGCCACGGCCATCTTCGCCAGGTCGTTCGTCGAACCGACCACGCCGCTCGACGGACGATCCACCAGCGCGGTGGCGCTCATGCCGAAGGGTCGAAAGACACGTTGCTGGAGCCAGTTGTCCGCGGTGTTCTCGCCCAGGATCGATTCGACGGCGAGGTCGTAGCCGTAGTTGGAGTAGATCCGCTGGGTCCCGACGCCGACGACGGGGTCGTCCTTCTCGAGCCCCAGTCCGCTGCTGTGGGAGAGGAGGTTGGCGAGCGTGGACCCGGGCGGTCCGACCGACTGGCTGAATCGATGGTGCTCCCAATCGCTCTCGACGCCGAAGGCCAGGGACACCGCCATCTTCGAGACCGACGCCCATGGACGGACCTCGTCGAGGTCGCCGATCTCCGCAATGCGTCGCACGAGCCCGTCTTCGAGTTTCAAAAGGATCACCGCGGGCGCGCCGGGCCACCCGTCGATGAGGGAGTTCGTCACAACACTCGATGATACCCACGCGCCCCTAGAGTCTCGAAGGTGATAACGGTTCTCAGCGGCGGCGTGGGCGCGGCGCGACTACTGGCCGCGTTGAGCGAGGCGGTCGATCCGAGCGAGGTCACCGCGGTGGTGAACGTCGGCGACGACCTGACCATGCACGGCCTCACGATCTGTCCCGACCTCGACACGATCATGTACACGCTGGCCGGTCGCAACAACGCCGAACTCGGCTGGGGCCTCGCGGGTGAGAGTTGGCGCGTGATGGAGTCCCTCGAGGCCCTCGGCGGTGAGGCGTGGTTCCGACTCGGCGACCTCGACCTCGCGACACATCTCTACCGATCCCAACGACTCAGCGAGGGCGCGACGAAGACCGAGGTCACGGCGGAACTCTGTCGACGACTCGGCGTGACGGTGCGTCTCTTGCCGGTCACCGATGACGTGGTCGCCACCTACTTCGACACCGAACTGGGACGGTTGAGCTTTCAGGAGTACTTCGTTCGACACCACCACGACGTCGCGGTCACGGCCATCGACATCGTGGGGGCCGAAGAGGCGACGGCGTCAGCAGAAGTGCTCACCGCCCTTCGCGAGGCCTCACGGATCGTCGTCGCCCCGTCCAATCCGCTCATCTCGATCGATCCGATACTGCGCGTCCCCGGCGTGCGCGACGTGCTCGAGCGGCGGCGCGACGACGTCGTCGCGGTGTCGCCGATCATCGACGGCCGGGCCCTCAAGGGCCCCGCTGACCGGTTACTGGCCGAACTCGGTCACGACGTGTCGTGCCTCGGCGTCGTCGATTTCTACAAGGGGCTGGTCGGCACGTGGATCATCGACGTGGCCGACGAGAATCGGGCGGACGACGTTCGTGGGCGCGACGTCGACGTGATCGTCACCACCACGATCATGGCCGAGCGCGAGAACGCCCGACGACTATGTGCGGCGGTACTGGCGTGAACGAACTACGTGTCATCCCGCTGGCGTCGGTCGCGATGGTGAACGACGGTGACGACCTCGTCGCCATGTTCCTGGACGCGTTGGACTCGTCGGGTTTGACGCTCGAAGCGCGCGACCTCATCATCGTGACCAGCAAGGTCGTGTCGAAGTCCGAGGGTCAGGTCGTCGCCTTTGACGGCACCGAGGAACACAAAGTCGCCTTGATCGAGGGTGAGTCCGCGCGGGTGCTGCGACGTCGGGGTCCGCTGCGCATCACCGAGACGCACCACGGTTTCATCAACGCCAACGCCGGCATCGACCTCTCCAACACCACCGACGGCACCGCCGTGTTGTTACCGAAGGACCCCGACCGTTCGGCTCGCCGATTCCGCGCCGAGATCCAACGTCGCTGCGACGTCGAGGTCGCGGTCATCGTCACCGACACGTTCGGACGTGTGTGGCGCGTCGGCGTCACCGACGTGGCGATCGGTTCGGCCGGTCTGAAACCGATCCTGGACCTGCGCGGAACCACCGACGCCACCGGTCGGGTCCTCGAAGTGACCGAGGTCGCGATCGCCGACGAGATCGCCGGGGCCGCGAATCTCGTGCTCGGGAAGGCCGAGGCGACGCCGTTCGCGATCGTGCGAGGTCTCGACGACGCGTACTTCGGCGAGGGATCGATCCAGGAGAGCGCGCTGCGTCGACCGAACGAAGACCTCTTTCGCTGATCAGACTCCGCCGAGTCGCACTTCGCCTGACAACTCCGATCCGGGGGCCACGTGTTCGTTCGCGCCGACGACACAGGTCGCGCCGAGTTCGGAGTCGCGACCGATGACCGCGCCGGGACCGATGATCGACGAACGGATGACGCAGTCGCTGCGCACGACCGCGCCGGGCAGGAGGACCGTCTCTTCCAGGAGCACGTTGGCGCCGACCACGCAGTCGCTGTCGACGACCGAATTGATGAGCGTCGCCGTGGTGTCGACCGTAGCGGAGTGGTGAAGCCACGAGCAGTTCACGATGTCCGTGAACTCGTGCATGCCCTGGCGACCGTTGAGGATGTCGACGTTCGCCTGCAGGTAGGCCTGGGGGGTGCCGGTGTCGAGCCAGTAGGCGCTGTCGACCATCGCGTAGAGCTCGCCGGCCCGCGCGAGCGCCGGGAACGTGTCGCGCTCGACGCTGACTCGTCCTTCGGGGGCGATGTGATCCAGGGCGCGAGGTTCGAAGATGTACGTCCCGGCGTTGATGTTGTTCGTCGGGGCCTCGTCGCGCGGTGGCTTCTCGACGAAGTTGATCACCCGCCCATCCTCGGCCGTCGGCACGACGCCGAAGCGCGAGGGATCGTCCACCGGGTGCAGCGCGATGGTCGCGGCGCCCTCGTGTTGGAGATGGAAGGCCTTCAGTGTCGTGATGTTGAGGTCGGTGAGGACGTCGCCGTTCACGACCAGGAACGTCTCATCGAAGCCGAAACGCGTCGCGGCGAAGCGGATGGCGCCCGCGGTGTCGAGGGGCTCGGGCTCGACGGCGTAGTCGACGCGCACGCCGGCGATGACGTTGCTCGGGTAGGCCTCGGTGAAGCTATCGGGCAGATAGCCCAGCGAGAGCACCGCGTCGGTGACGCCGTGGCGGCCCAGCCACTCGAACACGCACTCGATCATGGGAACGCCCACCAGGGGCAACATCTGTTTCGGCGTCTCGTAGGTGAGAGGACGCAAACGAGTTCCTTTGCCGCCGACCAGGATGATCGACTTCAAGGTCAGCTCTTCTTGACCGTCGTAGTGGTGCTCTTGGCGGGCGAAGTCGTCGTGGTCGTCGATCCCTTGACGGTCGTCGTCGTGGCGGGCGGCGTCGTGACCGTCGTGGTCGGAGTCACGGTCGTCGAGTCGGCGACCATCGCCTGGTCGGTCTCTTCGCGCGGCGCCTTGGGCACGACGCCCGACGGATCGAAGGCCATCGAGACCCGAAGCTCCGGCGCGAACTTGATCGTCGCCGGGTTCGTCGTGATCGTCGGCTTCTTCTGTCCGAAGGTCGACCAGTAGGCGTAGGTGACCTTGCCGGCCTGTCCCGGGTAGAGCGCGCCCTTGCCCGAGGGACAGGACTGTCCGTTGGTGTAGGACGTCGCGGGATTAGAGGTACCGGACGCGTTCTTGGGGATGTTCATCTGGCTGGTCGAGATGATCAGACCGGGATACTCGTCGCCGAACTGCGCGAGCGTCGCGTTGTTGCCGGAGTCGGCCGCCGAGACCGGGCTGATCTTCAGTACGTCGGCCGGTAGCGCGTACATCCCCTCGCCCTTCACGGAGGTGTCGGTCGAGAGGTAGGGCAGGTCCTTGCCGCAGGCCTGAATCGAGAGTGCGGCGTACCACGTGGTGCCGATCTTGGGCGCGACCCCGGCCGCGTGCTTGGCCGGGTGCTGATACTCGTAGCGGGCGAAAATCGTCGCGACCAGGCCGAGGATGACGATGACGGCGAGGGCTCCGTAGAAGTTCCCGGGGCGCGTCTTCTTGTACGCTTTACCGCCGCCGGAGGCTCCGACCCTACTTACCCATCTGCCCGTTGCGCTTTTAGCCACGGGGACAACGCTACTTGAGATTCACACATCGAAAAATGCACTTCGTAGGGGCGGAGGGACTCGAACCCTCACTGGAGGCGGTTTAAGCGCCTTGCCTCTGCCAATTGGGCTACGCCCCCGTAGACGTTGTTGCGTTGTAACCGTAACTCAATCTAAAGAGTTTCTAAACTCCTTGGTTTCGCTATACCCGTAACTAGGCTTGACCCATGATTCGCGTGCGTCGTCGGGGCACGACTCGATCAACCCCCCTCATTGTGCTGGCGTTCTCTGTCGCGGCGTTGATCGTCACGCCCGTCGCGGCGCACGCGTCGAGCATCTCTGAGACCCAGGCCATGATCGCCGCGCTGACGAACCGACTGTCGCGACTCGAGAAGACCAGTGAGATCACCTCGAACCAGTACGACGCGGACAAGGTGAAGTTGGCGACGATCACCAAGAACATCCAGAATCTCCAGGGCAAGGAGCGCAACAAGCGCGCCGACATCAAGGTGACCCAGAAGGAGCTCGTCAAGGACATCGTGCGCGCCTACGTCCTCGGGGCCTCGGACGCGCAGATCCTCGCGCTGTTCAACCTGAACGCGACCCAGAGCGACGCGCGCACCGTCTACGAGAACGAGGTCATCGGGAACCTCAACCAGCTGAAGCACACCTACCAGAAGGAGAAGACCTCGCTCGATTCGACGATTCGCCTGGTCGGCATCCAACGAAAGGACGCCGGTCGACAGACCTACGCGATGTCCCAGTTGCTCGCGCTCAACATCTACAACACCAACACGACGCGCGACACCCTGAACAAGATGACCGTCGCGTTGAAGGGTGAGATCGTCGCTTACGAAGTGCAGCAGGGCGTGATCGCCGCGAAGGATCACAACCTGGCTGCCGAAGAGACCGCGATCACCGCGGCCTCAGCGGTCGGCGGTCAAACGGCCGCCAACCAGGTGACCGAAGCCATCCAACAGGCGGCCCAGACGATCACCCTGGTCGACGTCGGCAGTTCGGCCCAGGGTCTCGCCGCCGTGCACTACGCCGAATCCCAGATCGGCGTGCCCTACGTCTGGGGTGGTGAGACGCCCGGCGCGGGCTTCGACTGCTCGGGGCTCGTCCAGTGGGCCTGGGCCAAGGCCGGTATTCAGATCCCGCGCACGACCGAATCCCAGTATCCCGCCCTGGTCCACGTGGCCTACAACGACCTCCAGCCCGGCGACCTCTTGTTCTACTACAACCTCGACGGCGACCACGAGATCGACCACGTCGTCATGTACGTGGGCAGCGGTCCCTGGGGCACGAGCACCGTCATCGCCGCGGCCCACACCGGCACCGACGTGAGCCTGGCGCCGGTCTTCACGGCCGGTCTGTACGGAGCGGCCCGACCGTAGGTCAGGTGTCGCGTACGGCGTTGGAGCGAGCCGAGAGGGCACTCGATCCGTCGGCGTTGGTGGCGCGCACCTCGAAGGAGTAGTGGACCTTCTTGTTGAGCCCCTTGAAGGTGCACGAGGTCGAACTCGTCGTGCAGCTCCTCGCTTTGGGCAGCGACACGACGGTGTAGGACGTGACCGTGGCGCCTCCGTCGTTGGCCGGGGCGCTCCAGCGCACGGTGATGACGCCCTTCGTATCGGTGGCCGTGACGTGTCGCGGCGCCGAGGACACCATCGTCGGCGCGACGGCGGAGGAGTTCACGACGAAGAGCTGCACGTTGCTCTGCGCGTCGGTGTAGGAACCCTGGACGCCGCATCCTCCGTCTTCACTGCACGACACCTCATAGATCGTGGCCGATCCTCCCTTGTTGAGTTTCGACGTACCGGGAACCTCGATGGGAACGGACCACACGTTGGAGGTCTCGTTGACTAAGAAGGCCTGAGCGTTGCTATCGGCGTCGGCGTACGTTCCGCCCGCACTACACACGCCGGGCGCACTGCACGAAATCGTGGTGAAGGCGGCGCCGTCGTTGTCGTTGAGGCCTCGGATACCCGGGACCTCTGAGGCGGGGCTCCACACGTGATTCACTTCGTTGACGACGAACGGTTGAAAGTTCCCCTGGGCGTCGGCGAATCCACCGATGCCGCTGCAGTTGCCCGCGGTCGGACAGTCGACGTCGACCAGATTGTTGTTGAGGCCGCTTCCAAGGAGTTGCGTTGCGAAGAGTTGTGTCGCGTTGCCCCACGTCCCGCCAACTTCGTTAAGGAGGTAGGCCTGAGATTGACCCGCCGCGTCCAGATAGTCGCCGCCGGCGACGCAGTCTCCGGGGGCGCCACACGAAAGCGCTGTCAACGACGCTTCGTCGGAACGGCTCAACGCCGCAACTCCGGGCACGGCTTCCATGGGACCCCACGCGCCATCACTCTCGCTGATGAGAAATGGCACCACCGTCGTGCTCGACGCACTTGCGGTCTCGACATCGCCCCCGGCCACGCACGTCGTCACCGAAGGACAGTCGAGGCCCCCGACGAAGGCGTCGCCACTCGGGTTGAACTGGGCCGATCCCTGGACTTGCGAAGGGGCGGCCCACACACCGTTCGTTTCGGTGAAGACAATCGGTTGGGCGGTTTGGGTGACGTGATCAACGTAGGAACCGACGCCCACGCAGGTGGTACTTGACGTGCACGACAACGTCGTCATGAAACTGGCGTCCTGGGACTTCAACGTCGTGAAATCGGGTACTTCAGTTGGGAACCCCCACGTGCCACTTGTCTGACTGATGACGAACGTGTGCACGCTTTGCGCGTTGTCCGTGTAGGAACCTTCCGCGGTGCAACTTCCGGCCGACGGACACGAAATGGCGAGTATCGCGGCCATTCCTCCTACGTTGAGCGCCGCGGCGACTTCGGTCGCGCTCGACCACACGCCGTTGGTCTCTTGAGAGACGAACGCCTGCTCCGCGGACGAACCGTCGGTGAACTCGCCTCCGCTCACGCAGTTGCCCGACGACGTGCACACGATAGGACCAGTGGAAGCGGTGGTCTGATTCAACGTGGTCAGTCCGGGCATCTCGATGGCGTTCGACCAGTACGAGACCGCGCCGGCGAATGAGAATGAGAGGAGAGATAGCGAGAGTACGGCGACCGTGGTCGAGGCCACCATGAGCGAGCGGCCGCCGTGCAACGAGCGACGAATCATCGTCGGTAGTACGGACGTGACACGCGAATCGATCATGGCCAACTCCTCGCGTGCGTACCAGATTGGACGCTCATCGTGACACTAGCAACGGTCCTACGTGAGACCTCACGAGGTTCTTCGTGGCGAAACGCGTCGTCGGATGATTCTCTTCACCTCCTCGAGAGCCGACGCAGAAAACGCCTCAGTCGCGACGCGGTACGAGCCAGTCCGCGACCAACTCCGGGGCCCGGTCGCCCCACTCCTCGGCGGTGATGGCGTAGCGCGCGTGGTCCTCCCACGCGCCGTCGATCTCGAGGTAGCGCTCGGCGATCCCTTCGAATCGGATGCCCAACTTCTCGACGACGCGTCGCGAGGGGGCGTTGCGCGGGATGATGTTCACCTCGATGCGGTGCAGCTTCAACGACTCGAACGCGTACTGCAAGAGCACCACGACCGCCTCGGGCATCAGGCCCTGGCCGGCGACGGCCTCGTCGATCCAGTAACCGACGAAGGCCGACTGCAGCGGTCCGCGCTGGATCGACGACAGGGTGATCTCGCCGAGGAAGCGACCGTCTTGGAAGATGCCGAAGCCGAAGCCCGTGCCCAGCTGACGTTCGCGTTCTCGGATCGCACATCGACTCACGAAGCTGCGCTGGTCGTCGGCCAAGTGCGACGAGTGCGCCGATCGGGGCTCCCACTTCAAGAGCCACTCCCGGCACCTGGTGCGCACTTCGTACCATCCGTCGTAATCCTGTTCGGTCATGGTGCGAAGCACGATCCGGCGACCGTGCAGGGAGATGGGCGAGTAAATGGCCGTTCTCGTACTCATCGTGGTCGAGTCCTCACTCACCCATCGTTACAGGTCGCGGGGTGACGCGCACTTTCAGCCACTCAAGAGCGACGCGGTGATGCCGTCGAGGATGTCGTTCTCCGAGGTGAGCAGTTCGCTCGCGCCGAATCGGATCATGACCGCGACGAGAATGTAGAGCCCGGCGTGGAGGACGTCCTCGCGTCCGCGCACCATGCCGGGCCGCGCGAGTCGAGCCTCCGGGGACTCACTCGAGAGTCGATCGCGCCAGAGCTCCACGGTCGCTAACGAGAGTCGACGGTGGTGCACCGCCTCGCGGTCATAGACCGCGAGACCGGCGTCGAGTTGGGCCAGGGTGGACACCGATCCGGCCAGGCCGACCAGGCGCACGTCGCCGACGAGTGTCGCGAACTCCGGCACCGCCACCCAGGCGCGGTCGAGTTCGGCTTCGATCATCGCGCGGGCCGCGGCGTCACTCTCGGCGTTGACGACGCCCTTGCCGAGGGCGCGCTCGGTCACCCGCACGCAGCCCAACTGCATGGAGTAGCTCTTCAGCACGCCGTCGATCTCCACGGCGACCTCTGTCGACCCGCCACCGACGTCGACGATCATCGTCGAACGGCGGTCCGTCGCAAGGCCCGACGTCGCCCCGACGTACGAGAAGGTCGCCTCTTCGCGACCGTCGAGGATCTTCACGTCGACGCCGCTTCGGCGACGGGCCTCGGCCAAGAACTCCGCGCCGTTGCTCGCGTCGCGAACCGCCGACGTGGCCACGAGCAGCCCTCGAACGACGCCCGCCTCGTCCATGTAGCGTCGATACTCGCTCAGGACGTCGTAGGAGCGTTGCAACGCTTCGGGCACCAGCGTCTTGGTCGCGTCAACGCCCTGACTGAGGCGGGTGATGCGCGCCTCTCGTCGCAGCGTCTCGTTGCGTTCGTCGACGATCAGCAGTCGCGTCGAGTTGCTGCCGCAGTCCAGGGCCGCGACGATCTCAGCCACGGACGTCCTCGATCACTAGTTCCGGCACGTCCACTTCGTTCGCGACGAGTTCGCCCACGGGGTCGAGCGCGCCAACGAGGAAATTGGCGAGGTGGGCGTGCAGGCACTTGACTCCGACGCGCGTACCACCGACGCCGCCGCTGGGCTGCGCCGCGTCCGCGCGCACCGTGGCGCGTCGACGGCGCTCGGCGTACTCCTCGTGGCTTCGTTCCAGTGCGTCGGCGTCGACGAGCGCCTCGAATCGATGCACTCCCCCGTTGCCTTCGATCCGACTCACGGCGTCGTGCAGCTCGGGGTCGACGAGCCAGAAGAGCGTCGGCATCGGCGTGCCGTCGCGCAGGTGCGGCTCGTTCTCGATGACGACGGGCCGCCCGTCGAGGCGTCGCACGACGACGGCGCAGCGCCCCGAGAGGGGCCGACCGAGGTAGCGCTCAACGACGGCGAGATCGCCGGGCGACGCGTCGTGAAAGCTCAACGCCAGAACTCAAGGGTGCGCACGAGGCGCGAAACGAATGCCTTGGCCGACGAACGATGCGTCGACTTTGTCGTCGACGAGGCCGCCACCAACGAAGAGACCGACGACGGTGACACGAGGGGTTGCAGCCCCGGGTCCCCCGTGCTCTGATCGACGTTGCCCGGGCCCGCACCCGGCAGGACCTGGATCAGACTCTGGCCCGGCGAGACGAGTTGGTACTGCTCGCGCGCCAGGAGAATCGCCGCGGACTTGGAATCGATGGACTTGGCCTCGAACGTGAGCGCTCGCTGCTGGTCCTTGATCGCGTTGATCTGGGCGCTCGTGGCGTTGAGTTCACTCTGCTGGTGCCAGATCGAGGTCAACGGGAACCAACCCACGAGCATCACGGCGGCGGTCACCAGGGCGAGGGGCACCATCCAGTGGTTGCGGTCACGATTCACGTAGTTATTTGTAACTGACACCTGCCGCCCCCGACAAAGACGTTGCACCAAGAAAACGGGCCTGATCCCCGAGTTGTTCCTCAAGTCTCAGCAACTGATTGTACTTCGCCACTCGGTCCGTACGTGCCGGGGCGCCACTTTTTATCTGCCCGGCGTTCGTCGCGACCGCGACGTCAGCGATCGTGGTGTCCTCGGTCTCACCGGAGCGGTGCGAAATCACAACACTGTAACGATTTTCAATTGCTAAACGAACGGTGTCGAGTGTTTCGGTCAACGTGCCGATCTGATTCAACTTGACAAGGATCGAGTTGGCGACACCGAGTTCGATTCCCTTTTGCAACAATGTCGAGTTCGTCACGAAGTTGTCATCACCGACGAGTTGCAACTTCGCACCGAGACGCTTGGTCAACGAGGCCCAACCGTCCCAGTCCTCTTCGGCCATGCCGTCTTCCAGCGAGACGATCGGATAGCGGTCGACGAGGTCGGCCCAGTAGTCGACCATCTCGTCACTCGAGAGCACGCGTCCTTCGCCGTCGAGGTGGTACGCGCCGTCGCGGTAGAACTCCGAGGACGCCGGGTCGAGCGCGATGGCGACGTCGCGCCCCGGCGTGCGACCGGTCGATTCGATCGCCTCGACGAGGATCTTCACCGCGGTCTCGTTGTCGGGAAGGTCCGGACCGAAGCCACCCTCGTCGCCGACGAGCGTCGAGAGACCGCGCTTGGTGAGGAGACTCTTCAACGCGTGATAGGTCTCGGAGCCCCACTGCAACGCTTCGGAGAACGTCGCGGCGCCGATCGGCATGACCATGTACTCCTGGAAGTCGATGGAGTTCTTGGCGTGCGCGCCACCGTTCACCACGTTGAACATCGGTACCGGCAGCACGTGCGCGTTGACGCCGCCGAGGTACTGGAACAGTGGTCGTTCGCACTCCGCGGCGGCCGCTTTCGCGGTCGCCAAGGACACCGCGAGCATGGCGTTCGCGCCGAGGCGCGCCTTGTTGGGCGTGCCGTCGAGATCGATCATGGCGAAGTCCACGGCGCGCTGGTCCTCCGCGTCGAATCCCTCCAAAAGGTCGCTGATCTCGCCGTTCACGTAGTCGACGGCGTTCTGGACACCCTTGCCGCCCCAGGCCTCGCCCCCGTCGCGCAGTTCCACGGCCTCGTTGATACCGGTCGAGGCGCCCGACGGCGACACGGCGCGCCCGGCCGCGCCCGATTCGAGGTGGACGTCGACTTCGACGGTCGGATTGCCCCTCGAGTCAAGGATTTGGCGGCCCAGGACTACTTCGATCGCGCTCATGACGATGCTCCTCTTGGTTTTTCCTTCAAGGTTACTAGGCGTCGAATGTCACTCTGGATGGCTCGCCTCGACTTCGCGGATCGCGTCGCGCAACTCCATCGCTCGCGCACGCAGGACACCCTCTAAGTCGACGCCGGCCCACTGCGCCATCGCGACCAACGCCGCGATCGCGTCACCCCACGACGTTTCGACGTCCGAAGAGGACTCCGCGTCATCCACGCTGTCGTGTCGTAACGACAGCGATCGAATCGCCTCGAGCGCGCTCGCACGCGACCGCTCGGGGTCGCCAGGTATCTCCAGCGACGCGGCCTTGCGCAGCAGTTTCGTATACAAAATGAGCGCCGGCAGCTGCCACGCGATGCCGTCGGTGACGCTCTCGCGCCCCTTCTCGTCGCGCTTGAGTACCTCCCAGCGCTGCGCCACCTCGTTGGAGTCGTTCACCTGCACGTCACCGAAGACGTGGGGGTGTCGACCGGTCAACTTGTCGCGCACCGCGTCGGCGATGGTCGCGAGGTTGAAGACGTCCTCTTCGTCGCCGAGCTCGGCGTGGAAGACGATCTGGAACAAGAGGTCGCCGAGCTCCTCTTCGACGTGCGCCGCCTCCACGGATCGTTCGTCGGCGCCGTCGCGCACGAAGGCCTCGAGCGCGTCGAGCGTCTCGTAGGCCTCCTCGAGTAGGTGCCGGGTCAGCGACGCGTGTGTCTGCTCCTGGTCCCAAGGACATTCGGCTCGCAATCGGCGCATGAAGTCCACGAGGTCGTCCATCGCCTCACCGGCCGTGCGCAGACCGTCGATCCAGAGCGAGGTCAGATGATCGACGTCGTCGAAGGAGGTCAGTTCACTGGCCGCGAGTTCGGTGATCACCTCGTCGTCGAGTCCGACGTGATGCAGGACCGTCACGACCGTGGAGTTGGGGAGACGGTCGGCGACACTCGCCAGGACTTCGCTCGAGTAGGTCTGCAGCACCAGTAGCGGACCCGGGCCGCGCAAGGGTTCCACGTTGGCGAGGGCGTCGACGACGCGCAGGCCGCTCGCCATGGGGTCTCGTCCGAGCGCGGCACACGCGACGTCGATGACCGAGACCGCCGACTCGATCACCGTCGTGACCTCACTCGAGGCTGCCAACAGTTCCACCGTGCGTTCGGCCACGACCGGCGAACCGGGCACGGCGTAGAGAACCTCGCCGTCGGGCGCGCTGCGCGCCAGGGCGATGAGGTCCGCGACGATCGCGGCGTAGAGCGCCTCGAAGGAGTCGGCGCTCTCGTAGAGGTCGTCGTAGCTCGCGATGTCCGGAAACGCCGCCGCGGCCGGGTGGACGCGGGTGCGCAGGCGCACGATCGGTGCATCGCGCACCAGGTCGAAGGTTCGACGGGTCATGAGCTCGGCGTCACCGGGACCGAGTCCGACGACGCGGACGACCGGTGTCACTTATAGATGGACGCGCCGACGTCGAGCGCCGCGATGGCCTCTGATCCGACGGACGCGCTCGAGGGCAAGGCCGGTACGAACACGGCCGGACCGCTCGTCGAGTTGGCGCCCCAGCGACCGAAGGACGGGTCGACGGCGATCGTCGAGGCGTAGAGGATGCTCTCCTTCTCGACGTTGGCCGAGCTGGCGTTCGCGCTCTGGATGTCACTCAGCACCGTCGCCTCGGCCTTGGCGAAGGGCGTCGGCGTGCGTGACGTTGGCGCGACGAACAGCGCCATCGTCGCGTTGTTGTAGGTGATCTGTTCCGGCGTGGTCGGGAACGTGTCCAGCTTGGTTGAGATCGTCGCCGAGCGCACGCCGGTGAAGGAGCTGCTCGACGGTCCGAAGCATCCGTAGGCGCCACCCTTGGTCTTCGAGGAGTCCACCGAGAACTTCTTCGCCAGGTCGGCCACGCTCATGCCGGCCTGCTGGGCCGCGTTGAACGCCGAGATCGCACTCGGCTCGACGACCGCGACGCTCACGCAGATCGTGTCGTAGTCGGCCACGTGCGCCGCGTAGTACTCCTTCATCGACGCCACCGTGAGCGGGATCGTCGAGTTGAGCTTGGCGACGACGTCGAGCGAGGCGGCCTGCGAAGCGATCTCGAAGGTGCGCATCTCGCTCGGCATCGCGGCGAGCGCCTCCTCTGACGTGCCCGGGCACGGGGAGCTCGACTCCGCCGACGCCGAGCTCAACTCGCCCTCCAAGGACGTCTCGGCCTTCGCCAACTGGAGGGCGTTGGGGTGATAGTGCAAGGTCGTGGTGGCGTAGCCGTCGATCGCCAGTCCTTCGACGCGCAGGTTGGCCCAGGCCGCGGCGCCCGTGGCACTCATCGACGCCCCGCCCGCGCCGGGGGCGAAGGTCGTGGGGTCGATCTTTTCCACGTAGCACTCCAGATTGACGTTCGATGAGATCGCCGACAGCTCGGCGCGCATCGTCGCGGCCGAGACGGTCGAACCGTTGACCGAGATACCCGAGGAGTTGTTACTGAGACCGTAGAGGGTCGCGCCGAGCAGGGCGAAGACCAGCAGGGCTACGAGACGGCGCACCTCGCAATGCTAGTGAATCAAGCGTTGGCCTCTTCCGCCACCTCGACCAGGGAACGCAGTAGTTCGAGCAGCGCGCGCGGCGTCGCCCGGTCGTTCGAGACCTCGACGCGCAACTCCTTGGTGCCCTCGTCGTAGGCCCGCGATCCATGGACCCGGCGCAGACGCAACTGTTGGCTGACCGAGAGGTCCAGCGGCGCGACCTTGACCACGGGCTTCGTGCGGATGCCGACGCGCGCGGGGAGTACCACGACCGATCGCACCCCGCGCGCGAGACACTCGAGGCGCAGTTCGCCCAGTTCGAGCAGGCCCTGGGCCGGCGCGGGCAGTGGCCCGTAGCGGTCGAGCCACTCGTCGCGTAGGTCGTTCAGCTCGTCCATCGTCGCGACGCCGACCAGACGGCGATAGGCCTCCAGTCGGGCGTCGTCAGCCTCGACGTAACCCTTGGGCAGGTGCGCCTCGCCGGGAACGTCGAGCGTGACCTGCACGACCTCGGGCACGACGAATCCCTTGGCGTCGGCGACGGCCTCGGCCACGAGCTGGACGTAGAGGTCGTAGCCGACGGCGGCAACGGGACCGGACTGGTCATGACCGAGCAGGTTCCCGGCGCCGCGGATCTCGAGGTCACGCATGGCGATCTTGAAGCCGCTGCCGAGCGCGGTGTTGTCG
>Ga0187871_10001210_pt1 | contig 22822 bp, 20 predicted proteins | sample June2016WEW_16_1_FD_132988 | JGI IMG/M metagenome (GOLD analysis project Ga0187871, IMG submission 132988) | Peatland microbial communities from SPRUCE experiment site at the Marcell Experimental Forest, Minnesota, USA - June2016WEW_16_10 | ecosystem: Environmental > Terrestrial > Soil >...
ATGGAATCCGAGAAGGTCGACAAACTGCTGGAGCGTAACACTATCGAGGTGGCGCCCATCGCCTTCATGCGCGGCCGCACGCTCAACGATAGTTTCATCATCCTCGACGAAGCCCAGAACAGCACCACCGAGCAGATGAAGATGGTGCTCACCCGCACCGGCTTCAACTCCAAAATGGTGGTCAACGGCGACATTACCCAGATCGATCTTCCGCCGGGCAAGCGCAGCGGCCTCATTGACGCGCTGGAGGTGCTGCGCGGCGTGGAAGGCATCAGCTTCGTGCAGTTCGATGAGCGCGACGTTGTCCGTCACAACCTGGTGCAGCGCATCGTGAAGGCTTACGAGCGCTATAACGAAGCGGTGGGCGCCGGACGCCAGCTTAGCTTGAAACTGACCGAACCACCCGCCGAAGCGGCTCCCGATACATGTCTGCCTCCGACGACAATATAGTTTTGTTCCGCCGCGCCCCGGCGGAACTGAGCCGCCGCAACCTGGAACGCTTCGCCCGAACTTTGCGCGGCGAAGTCGCCAAAGGCGCCGGCTTCACCTGCCTCATCGCCGGCGACGCCGCACTCCGCCGCCTCAACCGCGACTTCCTCGGCAAGGACTATCCCACCGACGTCCTCTCGTTCCCGAATGCCCAATCTACCGCATTCCTCGGCGAAATCGCCATCTCCGCCGCCCGCGCCCGCGCTCAAGCCGCCGCAATCGGCCACTCTCTCGAAAATGAAATCCGCATCCTGATGCTGCACGGCCTCCTCCACCTGCTGGGAATGGATCATGAAACCGACCGCGGCCAAATGCAGCGCGCCGAAGCCCGCTGGCACAAGCGCCTCGCCCTGCCGGAGGGCCTAATCGAAAGGAGGGCGGGCTTTAGCCCGCGCGGGACTTTAGTCCCGCGGCTCCGCGCATGACCCTAGCCCTAACCCTCGTCATCATCTTCCTGGCCCTCCTCCTGGGCCTGGTCACCTTCGTCCAAGTGCTCTACCTCGAGAGCCTCCGCCTGCGCACCCGCGATTTCCCCGCCATCAAATTCTTCAAGGAAACTCTCGAAGACAAAATCGGCTTCCCCACCGAAGACGGCGCCGGATCCTTCACCTTGATCAAACACACCGCCATTCTCCTGATCGCCGTCCTCTACTTCCTGGTCTTCGCCGACGGTCAGGCCTGGACTTGGCCCGAAGCGCTCGAAACCGCCGTCTCCTCCTGGCTCACCATGATCGTGATGGCCTACGTGCTCCCGCAGGTGCTCTACCGCCGCACCGGAGCGCAATGGCTCGCCCCACTCGTGCCCCTCATCCGCGCCGTGGGCCTGGTCGCCAAACCGTTCGTCGCGGTGCTCGCCTTCTTCCAGTCGCTGGTCGAGATCGCCGACAATACCAGCGGCGACGAAGAGCCGCCCACCCAGGCCGAAAACATCGAGGCGCTGATCTCCGCCGGCACCGAGGAAGGCCTCATCGAAGAAGAGGACCGCAAACTCATCCAGTCCGTGGTCGAGTTCGGCGACAAGGTGGTGCGCGAGGTTATGACGCCGCGCCCCAATATCGTAGCCATCTCCGCGGACGCGACCCTCGAACAACTGCGCCAGCTCGTTATCGACGAACAGTATTCGCGCATCCCGGTCTACGAAGGAACCATCGATCAGTTCATCGGCTTTGTGCATGTGCGCGACATGTTCGAGCTGGATGAAGACCAGCGCGTCAACCGCACCGTCCGCGAGATCATCCGGCCCATCCGCGCCGTGCCCGAAACCAAGCCGGTCAACGACCTCATGCGCGAGATGCAGCAGGACAACACCCACATGGTCATCGTGGTCGACGAGTACGGCAACACTGCCGGCCTGGCCAGCATGGAGGATCTCGTCGAAGTCATCCTGGGCGAAATCCGCGACGAGCACGAGCCCGATTCCGACGTGCAAGAAGACGGCCAGGGCGGCTACATTGTCTCCGGCAGCTTCGACGTAGCGCGCCTAAGCGATCTGCTCGATTTTCACCCGGAGGAAGATCTCGAATCCACCACCGTCGGCGGGCTGGTTACGGAATGGCTCGGCCGCGTGCCGCACTTGGGCGAATCGGTCGAGCGCAACGGCATCCACATCGATATCCTGGCCAGCGACGAATTGCGCGTGGCCCAGGTGCGCGTGCGACGTTCGATTGTGGGGCAGGCTGGCAGCCTGCAGCCGATTGATAATCGGCCCACTTCATTATGAAATCCGGTTTCGTCTCCATCCTCGGCCGCCCCAACGCCGGCAAGTCCACGCTGCTGAACCAGCTCATCGGCGCCAAAATCGCCATCGTCGCCAACAAACCCCAAACTACCCGCACCTCCATCCAAGGCGTGCTCACCCTCCCCGATGCCCAGATCGTGTTCCTCGACACGCCCGGCATCCACAAAGCCGATTCGCTGCTCACCAAGCGCATGATGGATACCGTGCGCGCCGCGCTCGGCGAACGCGACCTGCTGCTGCTCGTCGTGGATGTCTCGCGCAAGTTCGGCGTCGAAGACCGCCACGCCATCGATCTCATCCGCAAGGCGGATACCCTCACCCTGCTGCTCCTCAACAAGGTCGACCTGCTGCACAAGGACAAGGGCGCCCTGCTGCCCCTGATCGAGCAATACCGCGCGCTGCACGACTTCGCCGGCTACATCCCCATCTCGGCGCGCTCGGGCGATGGCGTCGCCGAATTGCGCCAGGGCATTATCGAGCGCCTCCCCGAAGGCCCGGCCTACTTTCCGCCGGACCACATCACCGACCAGCCCGACCGTTTCCTCGCCGCCGAGCTGATCCGCGAGAAAATCCTGCAAGCCACGCGCGAGGAAGTGCCGCACTCCGTGGCCGTCTCGGTTGAGTCCTGGGAAGATACCCCCCAACTCATTCGCATCTACGCCACGATCTATGTCGAGCGCAGTGGACAGAAGGGCATTATCATCGGCGCGGGCGGCGCCATGCTGAAAAACATCGGCACTCTGGCGCGTCACGAGATGGAGCGCCTCTTCGGCCGTCACATCTATCTCGATCTTCATATCAAGGTGCAACCTAACTGGCGCCAGAAGGCCGGCTTCCTCGCGGCCCTCGACTGGCGTACAATGGCCGGAGCAGATGAAAATTAAAACGTTAGTCTCCTTACTCATAATCCTGGTGCTGGCCGCGGGCGTTTGGGCCGTCGATAAGCACCCTTCCGACGATCAACTCTACGATCTGGTCAGGCGCAAGCTGGCCGACGACGTTGTGGTCAAGGGCGGCGCCATGGAGGTCGAAGTCAAGGACGGCGTCGTTACTTTGCGCGGCAAAGTAGAATACGAACAGCAAAAGCTCAAGGCGGAGAAGGTCGCGCGTAAAGTCCCCGGCGTGAAGCACGTCAACAACGAACTGATCGTGGTGGGTAAAGGCAACCCCCGTTGATCAGCTCCCACAAATTGTGGGGCGGCCAATCTTGGCCGCAGCCGGCTTTCAGCCGGCTCTTCTTCCTTCTGGTCATCTTCCCCCTCCTCGCCCAAGACCTCCCCGACCTCCAAGTCGAAAAAGTAGCCCACGGCTACCGCTTCACCCAAGGCCCCGCCTGGTCCCACGACGGCTACCTCCTGTTCAGCGATATCCCCAGTGGCAAGCTTCTGAAACACGTGCCCGATGGAGCCACCGAAGTCTACCGCGAGGCGTCCAAAGGCGCAGCCGGCAACGCCTTCGACCAGCAAGGCCGCTTGTACACCTGCGAAACGCACGCTCGCCGCGTGACCCGCACCGACAAAAAGGGCAGCATCGAGGTGCTGGCCGATAAATGGGACGGCAAGCGCCTCAACGCGCCCAACGGTATCGTCGTGAGCAAGTCCGGTCATGTGTACTTCACCGATCCGGCATTCGGCAGCCAGCAGGACGCGCGTGAGCTCGATTTTTACGGCGTCTACCACATCGCGCCCAAAGGCCAATTGTCCGTGATCGCCAAACCCGCCGGCCGCCCCCATGGAATCGCCGTGTCGCCCAACGGGCGCATTCTCTACGTCGCCAACTCCGACGAGCGCAACATCCGCGCTTACGACGTAGACCACGAGGGCGAAGTCTCCAATGAGCGCGTGGCAATTTCCAAAATCGACGGCATTCCAGCCGGTATCCGCACCGACGATAAGGGCAATCTGTACGTCGCCGCCAAAGGCATCGCCGTCTACAGCCCGGAAGGCCAACTGCTGACGACCATCCCGCTCGCCGAGACGCCCTCCAATTTCGCCTTCGCAGACCCCGATTTCCAGACCCTCTACGTCACCGCCAGAACGTCCTTGTATCGAGTCAGGCCGCCCCTCCTCTCCAATGCCCGATAACCGCCGCTATCCCCAACGCCCCGTCCTGGGCATCGGCGCGCTCATCTTCGAACGCGGCAGAATCCTTCTCGTCGAACGCGGCAAAGAACCGTTAAAGGGTTACTGGTCCCTCCCCGGCGGGGTCCTCGAAATCGGCGAAACGCTGGAACAAGGCATCGTTCGCGAAGTGCGTGAAGAGACCGGCCTGGAAGTCGAGCCGCTCAAGATGCTCGAAATCTTCGAGCGCATCATCCGTGACTCCCAAGGCGCCCCCGAATATCACTACGTTCTGATCGACTACATCTGCCGCGTCACCGGCGGTTCCCTCCGCGCCGCCGACGATGCCAGCCGCGTCGCCTGGGTCCCACGCCGCCTCCTATCCACTTACCAAATAACTACCGGCACTCTACCCGTCATCGAGAAAGGCTTCCGCCAGCGCCGCAGGCACACCTAGCGAGTCCTTTTGACACACTTGTTCGTGGGGCAGGCCCTCGGCCTGCGGCGGCCTCTCAGGCCGCCTCTTGGTTGTCAATGGGCCTTTCCCTCAACTCTTAACTGCCTCTCGGTTCGCGGCCTTCCGGCGATGGGCCGGGCATCTCAGCCACACAGATATGGAACATCGCGTGCTGAACTTTATCTTTTACCGATGAAAAAACTCCTGCCCCTCGCCCTACTTCCCCTGGCCCTGGCTGCTCAGCACGTGCCCGGCAGGTTCTACGCCGCCCCTCCCGATCGCCCCGCCCTCGCGAAACCGCTGCCACCCGGCACGCAACTTCCCCTTCCAGCCGGTCTCCTCTGGGAAATCGGGCCGCTCAGCGACGCGGAGCGCCTGCCGCGCCCGCGTTTTGGCGCGCGCCAGATCGGGTTGCGCCGTCCCGTCCCCGCCGCCGCGCTCGCGTCCGCAACCGCAACAGCCCTGCCGGACGGGCGTCGCGTCGTCCGTGTCGCCCTTGGCTCCGAAGGCGCCGAAGGATTGCGCGTCCATTTCGAGGATTTTTCGGCCGGTACAGGCCAGGTGTGGGTGTATGCCGGCCCCTCGTCCGGCGCTCCCAAACCCGCCGCCGCCGGCCCCTACACCGGCCGCGGACCGCTTGGCACGGGCGATTTTTGGTCCTCCACCGTTGCCTCCAGTTCCGTAATTGTCGAGTTTGACGTCCCCGCCGGCGCGTCGTCTCAGGGCTTGCCGTTTCGCATTAGCGCCGTCAGCCATCAATGGAGCCAGGTACTTCCGCGGATGGGCACGCGAGACACGGCCGCCTCTTGCGAGCTCGATATTAGTTGCTACCCGAGCTACCTCCAGTACGCCGGTGGCGTGTCGCTGTACGACTTCGTAGCCTACACCGGGGGCGCCTATGTGTGTACCGGCGCCATGGTCAACACCACGGGCCAGATCCCCGAGCCCTACATGCTTACGGCCAACCATTGCATCTCGAACGCCGCGGAGGCCCAGAGCGCCGAGTTCTATTTCGACTACCAGACCAGCTCCTGCAATGGCCCTCCGCCCAACTTTGGACTCCTGGGACCGGAAGCCGTGGGAGCAACCTACCTTGCCGGTGCGGCGGTCTCAGAGGGCGATTACACGTTGCTTCAACTGAGCAGCCCCCCAACTTCCTACTACTTCGGCTGGTCCGCCACCGATCCGCCGATTGGGAGCCAAGTGGTGGGAATCCATCATCCCGAAGCGTCCTGGACCCGCATCAGCTTCGGCACCCGTGCGCCCGACCAGACTGTGGACGTCTCCGGCACCCTGGCGCCGGCCAACCTGTACGACACGGTCGACTTCACCCAAGGCATTGTCGAGCCCGGCTCTTCGGGCTCGCCGCTATTGAACGCGGACGGCGACATCGTGGGCACGCTGACCGCCGCGCCCGCTCCGGGACCCGGGCAATCTGTCTGCGATATCCAGCCCTTTTACGCGACATACGGCCGCTTCTCCACAGCCTATGCCGTGCTGCAGGGCTATTTGAACGTCAACCCGGCGCCCGCCTTTACCGTCGCCCCTCAAGGTCTGCAGTTCACCCAGTCAAATGGTGTTCCAGGTCCGGACCAGCAGATCACCATTACCACGCAGAGTCTCTCGCCCGTCGCATATACCATGGTGACGGCCGATGGCTGGCTCTTACCCGGGCAGAACGGCACTACCGGTCAAGTTTCCGCCGCCTCTCCCGTCGTGCTTGGACTTCAAGTCTACAACGCGCCTCTCACTTTCAGTGGAACCTATAAGTCATCCGTAACCGTTACGGTCGGTACCGGCGCGCCCGTTACGATTCCTGTCACCGTCACCGTCGCCAACACGCAGTCGAATGTTCTGGCCAGCCTGGATTCCGGCGCTCAATTCCTCGACATTCTTTCTGTCCCCGACAATAGTGGCGGCGCCGATTGGATTTTCAACATGAACCTTACCGAGGTTGCCGGGGTCGGCACACAACTGACCGCATTCAAGGTGGGCGGAGTAGATTACTCCAGCATGATTCCCGCGCTTTTTGGCGGCTCCACGATCCTGCCGGCGCAGTCTGTCAACGCCGTGGCTCGCCTCAGCACTAACGACGGCATCCCGACCTTTCCCAGCTTGACGCAGGTCGAGTTTGATGGAGTCGATGCCGCTACCGGTGTGGCCTGGAGTCGGGTTATAACCGGCGTCACTTTCGAGGGGACTCTCCCCACCGACCTCCTGGAGATCTCCATTCCCCAAGTCGTGCGGCGCAACGCGTCTTCGCCAGACTGCCCCTTCCGGCAGCATTTCGTATTCCAGGCGGTGGGAGTTTCCCCGGTGACACTCGCTTTAACGCAGGGCCTGGTTCTCGGCAACAGTCCGTATACGCCAGTCGCTGGCCTCGTGGGATCGACCTATATTCCAGCAGGAGGAACTCTGCAAAGCGACTACTGCTGGCCCGACAACGGAGGGGGGTCTGTCAACGGTGGATCCGGAGTTGTCCAGGGAACCGACCCTACCCTCACTATCCTCGACGCATACTTCACGGCATTTCTCTATCCGGCGGATTCCGCAGTTACTAATCTGGCCGCTACTCCGTCCATCCTCAATCTGACCGCGGCTAACACGGAGCCGGTCGAAGTATCCGTCGACCCCGGCTCGCCGTCCGCCCCCTGGGACGCGTCTGTCTTCTACGCGCAGCCCCCCAATTCGTGGCTCAGCGTGACACCACTGGCTGGCGCGGGACCCGGCACGGTGAAGATCGCCGTCAATCCGGCCGGATTAGCCTCCGGGGTTTACCTCGCCAACCTGATCGTCGAATCGCAGAATGCCATTCCCCAGTATCTGAACATCCCCGTAACCCTGACGGTCCCGGCCACTGAGATCGCCGCGGTCAATGGCGCGTCTTTCACTTGGGGCGCCGCGCCCGGGATGATCGTCAGCCTGTTCAGCTCCGCCATACCACTGGCTACGGGCACCGGGCTTGCAGAATCCGTTCCGCTGCCCACCAGCCTCCAAGGCACCACGGTCACCGTCAATGGCCGGGCCGCGCCACTCTACTACGTCTCCCCCACCCAGGTGAACGCGCAGATCCCTTACGAGGTCCCGCCCGGCACGGCCACGCTGACTGTCCGTAACTCCGACGGCCAGACCGCCAGCCAGCAGATCTATGTCAACCCCGTCGCCCCCGGCGTCTTTCTCAGCGGTGACGGCAAACACATCGCGCCCAACGTTTCCGTGAAGGCCGGCGACTATGCCACACTCTATCTGACCGGACAAGGCTTCGTTTCGCCCACCGTGGCCACCGGAGCGGCGCCTCCGCCGCCTTCCCAGATACCGGTCACCCAACTTCCGCAGCCGTTAGCCAATGTGGCGGTCTTAGTCAACGGCGTCGCAGCCCAGATCACGTTTGCCGGGATTCCCTATTACCTGGCAGGAGTCACCCAGGTCAACTTCATCGTCCCGCCCGGTACGCCCGCCGGCGATCAACCGGTGACTGTCACCCTGGCCGGCGTGCCCAGCAACACCGTGTATCTCAATATCGGCTACTAAGGCTTTCCGCAGAATGGCGCTACCTGTGGGGCAGGCCATCGTTTTTCGTGGCCTGCCGAGTTCGAGGAAGGTGCGCAGACGACAAACAACGATCGTCAGCGCCACGCCGGGCAAAGGAACCGTTCAGTTAATCTGTTAGGTCGATCCGAAGTTTTCTGGAAAAGCAGTTCGTCGATGTCATTCAATGGAACGAGCCGGAAGACGGCATCCTGGCGGTCCGCCACCCCATGGCCGACATGGAGATTCAGACCGGCGGACAGTTGACTGTGCGGGAATCGCAGATGGCCGCGTTTGTGAACGGAGGCAAGATCGCGGACGTGTTCGGGCCCGGCCTGTACACCCTTAACACCCGCAACCTGCCCTTGCTGACCGATCTGTTCAACTGGGACAAACAGTTTGAATCTCCGTTCAAGTCCGACGTGTATTTCTTTTCCACGCGCCTGCAGATGGACCAACGGTGGGGCACGCCCACGCCCATTACGTTTCGCGAAAAGGAGTTTGGTGCGGCACGCCTGCGCGCATACGGGATCTACTCGTATCGCATTGCCGATCCGCAGGTCTTCTTCACCAACGTGTGCGGAACGCGGGAGGTGTACAGCGTCGCCGACCTGGAAGGCCAGCTTCGCGACACCGTTGTCGCCCGCATTACCGACGTCATCGCGCCAGCCGAAGTAGCCTTTCTCGACATGGCGGCGCACCAGGCGGAGCTGGCCGACAAAGTTGCCGCGCTATTCCGCACCTCATGCGCCGCACTGGGACTGGCTCTCCATTCCTTTGTGATCGAGAACCTTTCGCTGGCCGAGGAGTTGCAGAAGGTGCTGGACCAGCGCATCGGGATGAACATGGCAGGCGACCTGGGCCGCTACACCCAATTCCAGGCCGCCCAGGCCCTTCGCGACGCAGCAGCTAACCCCGGCGGCGCGGCCGGCGCGGTCGTGGGACTGGGCGCGGGTGTGGCCATGGGACAAGTTATGATGAACGCCACGAAGTTGGCGGCAGCCGCTCCAGTCCCGTCGAGCGCTGCCAGATTCCGTTTGGAATGCGGCCAGCCGGTTCCTCAACAAGCCAGGTTCTGCCCGGCTTGCGGCAAGGCCCAGGCATAAGGTCGCCCCATGGATTGCCCCAACTGCGGCGCTGCCATGCAACTCGACAAAGGTATGGACTCGTGGAGTTGTATTTAATGTAAGACCGTCTACCACAGCGAGGCGAACGACGAGGGTGTGCACGTGCTTAGCGACACCTCCGGCTTCATCTGCCCGCTGTGCTCCATCCCGCTGGCGCAGGCGGCCATGGATGCACACAAGCTGTTTTGCTGCACCCGGTGCCGTGGAATTCTCATTGCGGTTCCGGTCTTTGTGTCCCTGCTGGACCAGTTGCGCGCGAAACAGGCCGGGGCATGGACCATCGCGCATCCGGCCGACCCCAGCGAACTGCGGCGGCAGATCAAGTGCCCGCACTGCGGCCGCCAAATGGATACGCACTTCTACGGTGGTCCGGGCAACGTGGTGATAGACGACTGCGCGGCCTGCGAATTGAACTGGCTGGACAAAGGCGAGCTGACGCGCATCGTCCGCGCCCCTGAAGAGCTTACCTAATTCTCACAGGCTGAAGCCTGTGCCACCAACTGCCGCAAAGTCATTGACAAGCGGTGGCACAGACTTTAGTCTGTGGCCCCCAATGAGTTGCGCGGATTCTTAGTCATAGTGGGGCGGGCTCGCAGCCTGCGGCGGTCAGGCCGCCCCTTCACCCCATCACCACCACAGCCTTCCCCAAAATCTTTCGCTCTGCCAACTCGCGCAAGCCCGCCGCCGCATCTTCCAGCCGGAAGGTCTTGCCCACCACCGGATGGATCTGTCCACCCAAATACATGGCGGTCAGCACCTCATGCGTGTGCGAGAGAAACTCCGGATGCTGCGCCACGTACTGCCCCCAATGCACGCCCACAATCGAGATGTCCTTCAGCAGGATGCGGTTTGCCGGCACGCTGGGGATGCGCCCGCTGGCGAATCCGATCACCAGCATGCGTCCCTCGCCGGCCATGCACCGCGTCGACAGGTCGAACACCTCGCCGCCCACCGGATCGTAGACCACGTCCACGCCGCGTCCGCCGGTGATTTCCTTGACCCGCTCGACCCATCCTGGGTCGGTATACGCCAAAGCGTGATCGGCGCCTTGCGCCAGGCAAAAGTCCAGCTTTCGCTCGCTCCCTGCGGTGGCGATCACCTGCGCCCCGTAGGCCTTGCCGATCTGAATCGCCGACATGCCCACGCCGCTCGCGCCCGCATGCACCAGCAGCCATTCGCGGTGCGCCAGGCCGGCGCGGCGATGCAACGCGAAGTACGACGTATGATAGACCACCGGCATCGCGGCGGCTTCGGGGAAATCCATTCCCGCGATCAAGTGAAACGTGCGGCTCGCCGCCGCCAGCGAGTATTCGGCCAATGCGCCATTGTGCGTCATGGCCGTCACCGGATCGCCCGGAAATACGTGCTTCACCTCGGCGCCCACCGCATCCACAATGCCGGAAACTTCGGCGCCGGGTGTGAATGGAAACGGCGGCCGGATCTGGTACTTCCCTTGAATCTGCAGAATGTCGAAAAAGTTCAGCGCCGCAGCGTGGTTGCGGATGCGCACCTCATTCGGGCCGGGTTCCGGTACAGAAATGTCGTCGAGCGTCATCTGCTCCGGCTCGCAGAACGCGTGTACTTGCCAGGACTTCATGCGAACGAAACGGTAGCATACGGCTCACCGCCGCGGCAACTGGTGAGCTATTGCCATCCCCCAAGAATTGCGCCCATCGCCAGGTAGCAAACAAGCTGATAGCCAGTGTCGATGAAGAATAAGGTCCGGTTCTTGTGGCCGAACAGCGCTGCAGTCAACTGCACCGTCATGGTGAATCCCAGCCACACAAGGAATCCGAGCTTCAGCCCGCCGGCCACGCCGCCCGACTGGATGCGGACCACCAGCAAGCACAGGGCAAAGGCGCTCAACAGCGTGGCCCCGAAGCTGGCCGCATACACGGTGCCCATCCCCTTTTTCAGCTCCTGGCTCTGCTTCGGATCGTGCATGTCGATGCCGCGGCACTTGGCCCAGGCCGGGCCAAAGAGGGCCCGCGAATACCACGCGAATCCCACCAGCATGCTGGCAATTCCTGCCGCGAGGATGCCCAGATAGTTGATCGCATTCCAACGCATAGGGATACCAGCCTATCGCTTGGCGCGGGGCGGTGCAACACCCTACGGATGGACTGCGCCCATGCACAATTCCGCCCAATTCCGCCCAATCCCGCACAATTGGACCGCAACCCATCACCCAACCCCGCCGCGTCGTATACTCAACCTTATGAATCGCCGCCAATTCCTCTACACCAGCGCCGCGGGCTTGGCCCTGTCCGCCACCGGCTACGCAAGCGGCAAGCCCAGGCGCGTCGGGGTGATCGGCCCCGGCTGGTACGGCAAGACCGATCTGTTCCGGCTGATTCAGGTGGCGCCGGTCGATGTGGTCTCGCTCTGCGACGTCGACAAGCAGATGCTGGCGCGCGCCGCCGATCTCACCGCCACCCGTCAGGCATCCGGCGCCAAACCGCGCACCTTCACCGACTATCGCGAGATGCTCGCCCAGAAAGACCTCGACATCGTGCTCATCGCCACGCCCGATCACTGGCATGCGCTGGCCATGATCGCGGCCGTCGAAGCGGGCGCCGACGTCTACGTGCAGAAGCCCGTCAGCGTCGACATTCGCGAAGGCCAGGCCATGCTGGCCGCCGCGCGCAAGCACCAGCGCGTGGTGCAGGTCGGCACGCAGCGCCGCAGCACGCCCCATATCGTCGAAGCGCGCGACCGCTTTATCAAGGAAGGCAAACTGGGCAAGATCGGCCTCGTCGAGATGTGCTGCTACTATCACATGCGCGCCACCGAGAATCCGCCCGACACCGCTCCGCCGCCCTATCTCGATTACGAAATGTGGACCGGTCCCGCGCCCATGCGCCCATACAATCGCCTGGTGCATCCGCGCGGCTGGCGTGCGTTCATGGAATACGGCAACGGCATCGTGGGCGATATGTGCGTCCACATGTTCGACATGGTGCGCTGGATGATGGGCCTCGGTTGGCCCAGGCGCGTCTCTTCGGAGGGCGGCATCCTGATCGACAAGCAGTCCAAGGCAAACATCTCCGACACCCAGACGGCCACGTTCGACTACGATGACCTGAAGGTCGTATGGCAGCATCGCACCTGGGGCGCGGCGCCTGATCCCGATCCCAAGTATGCCTGGAGCTCGACCTTCTATGGCGACAAGGGCACGCTGAAAGTAAGCGTGTTCAGTTATGATTTTGTGCCCGAGGGCGGCAAAGGCGCGGTTCATCGCGACGTCACCTATGAGCTCGAGGAATACGTGGTCGACAAGACCGAGCCAGACCTGGAACGGCATGTGGCGCCTGCCATCCGGCATCACATGCTGGACTTCCTTGCGGCCATCGAAGCGCGCTCGAAGCCCGTGGCCGATATCGAAGAGGGCCACATCTCGACGGCAAGCTGCATCCTCGCCAACATGTCCATGAAGCTCGGCCGCACGCTGGCTTGGGACCCGCAGGCGGGGCGCATCGTAGGCGACGAAGCCGCCAACCGCTTGCTAGCCCGGCCATACCGCTCTCCGTGGGTGCATCCCGTGTGACCCGCACCGCCGCCCTCCTCGCGTTGATGATCGCCGGGTTCGCGTGCGCGCAGTCGCCCTGCACCGTGGCGCGCCCCACGGCGACCTTGCAGGTGCCACACGTGTCCGGCGAACCGGCGCTCTCCGCCGACCCATCTCTGCCCGTGTGGCGCAATGCGGGCGCAGCCGCCATTTCGCAGGATTGCAGCCGCCAGATCGACTATCCAGCGCTCCGCACCGAGGTGCGATCGTTCTGGACCGGCGCTTATCTCTATCTGCTCTTCAGTTGTCCGTACACCGAGTTGAACGTTTTCCTGCCCGCGCTGGGCGGCGGTCCGCGCGACAAGCTCTGGGATCGCGATGTGGTCGAAATGTTCCTCGGAGACGACTGGACCAACATCCGTCACTATCGCGAGTTCGAGATCGCCCCCACCGGCGACTGGATCGATCTGGCCATCGACCTTGATCGCCAAAGCGATGACCAATCCTGGCGCTCCGGATGGACCACCGCTGCACGCATCGACGAGGCGGCACACGTCTGGTATGCCGCCGCGCGCATCCCGCTTAGCGCGGTCAGTAGTGCCCCCGTCAAGCCGGGCACGAAATGGCGCGCGAATCTGTATCGCATCGAGGGTCAGGGGCCGGATCGACGGCGGCATTTCCTCTGCTGGCAGCCCACCTGCGTGGTCAATCGCGATCCGAATCATGTGCCGGAGAACTTCGGCACGTTGCTCTTCACCGGTGGCGCGGATTCGCTCGTGGCCGGCCGCCAGCGGTTCGAAGCCCGCTGCGGCGGCTGCCACGGTGCCGACGGCATGGGCGGTGAGCGCGCTCCCGCTATCGGTAGCGTAGACCGCGCCCGCCTTCGTTCGGACGACGCTGTGCGCAGCTTGATCCGCGACGGCATTCCCGACGCAGGCATGCCGGCATTCCGCCTGCCGGAATCGGAGCTTTCCGACTTGGTCGCGTTTGTGCGTTCGCGGGTAACGCCGGCCAGGGACAGCATGCCGCCGGGCGATCCCGACGTGGGCCAGTCGTTCTTCTTCGGCGCTGGCGGCTGCGCGCAGTGCCATATGCTGAACGGCCGGGGCGGCTTGACCGGTCCCGATCTCAGCAATGCCGGAGCCGAGCTGACGCTCGCCGAAATGGAGCAATCGTTGTTAAAACCGGCCGCACGGCGTCGGCCCGGCTATGCGGTGGCTACCGTGCGCTTGCGCACCGGTTCCGCGGTCCGCGGCTTTCTGCGCAACGAGAGCCTCTACGACCTCCAAGTGCAGGGGTTCGATGGACGTCTCTACCTCCTGCGCCGTGACGAGGTTACCGGCATCATCCGCGATGCGTCGTCATATATGCCGGCGCTGAAGTCCACCGCAACCGATTTGCAGAACCTGCTGGCGTACCTGGCGTATCCGCGCGCGGAACCGCAAGCGCCTGCCGCGACGGACCTTCCCGGCGCCATCGCCTGGGACCGCATCGTCCATCCGCAGCCCGGCGACTGGCCCACTTATCACGGCCAACTGGGCGGCAACCGCTACAGCACGCTCAACCAGATTGCGCCACGCAATGTCGTCCAGCTCGCGCCGCGCTGGATTTTCCCGATCCCCAATGCGCGCCATCTGGAAGTGACCCCGGTGGTAGTGGACGGCGTCATGTACGTCACCAACGTGAATGCCGCCTGGGCGCTCGACGCCGCCACGGGTCGCGCGATCTGGCACTACGAGCGCCCGCGCAGCAAAGGCCTTTCCGGCGACGCGGCGGGCGGCATCAACCGCGGCGTGGCCGTGCTGGGCGATCGCGTGTTCATGGTCACCGACAATGCCCATCTGATCGCCCTCCATCGCCTGACAGGCGCACTCCTATGGGACACCCAGATGGCCGACTCCACAGAGAACTATGGCGCCACATCCGCGCCGCTGGTGGTCAAAGACCTGGTGCTTTCCGGGACCTCCGGCGGCGATGAAGGCATCCGCGGATTTGTGGCGGCCTACAGTGCGGCCACCGGCCAGCGCGTGTGGCGCTTCTGGACCGTGCCTTCACCCGGTGAGCCTCCCGCCGCCACCTGGGTCGGCCGCGCCATCGAGCACGGCTGCGCATCCACATGGCTCACCGGCACCTACGATCTCGAAACCGATACCGTCTTCTGGCCCACGGGCAATCCGTGCCCGGATTTCAACGGCGACGAGCGCCGCGGCGACAACCTGTATTCCGATTCGGTGCTCGCTCTGGACCCGCAAACCGGCGCCCTAAAGTGGCATTACCAATTCACGCCTCACGATCTGCACGATTGGGACGCCACCGAAACGCCCATGCTGGTGGATGCATCCTACGGCGGCCGCCAACGCAAGCTGCTCCTGCAAGCCAATCGCAACGGATTCTTCTACGTCCTCGACCGCACCACCGGCGAGTTCTTGCGCGCAACGCCATTCGTACACGGGCTGACGTTGCCTGCGCCCGAGCCGGCGCCGGCCGGAGCGCGCGCCTGCCCATCCATGGACGGCGCCACCAACTGGATGTCCACCGCGTTCGATCCGGGCAACGGTCTCTTTTATCTGATGGCGCTCGAGAAGTGCAGCATCTTCTCGAAATCTTCGGCGGTGTGGAAGGCCGGCGAGTCGTACTACGGGGGCGGTGCCCGCGAAGTCCCCGGCGAACGGCCTCGGCAATACCTACGCGCGCTCGATCTCCAGACCGGCAAGATCGCCTGGGAAATCCCGCAATCGGGCGAAGCGGAAAGCTGGGGCGGCGTGCTGGCCACGGCGTCCGGACTGGTGTTTTATTGCGACGACTCGGGCGCTTTCGCGGCAGTGGATGGGGCCACTGGCGCGCCGCTCTGGAACATGCAACTCAATACGGAGTGGAAGGCGTCGCCCATGACTTACACGGCCAAAGGAACCCAGTACGTAGCCGTCGCCGCCGGAGGTAATATAGTGGCGTTTGGCCTACCGCAATGAGACACACCCACCACATTATTCACCCTCCCGGCGCTTGCTCTGGCTGCCGCCGGGCTTTGGGCGCAAGCTACCGCGCCGCCGCCTCTCGTCCATTTGCACCCGCTCGTGTTGGACTCCAAAGGGCAGCCGGTGACGGATCTGACCGCCGGCGATTTCAAGGTTGCCGATCAAGGCAAATCCCAGACCATATTGCTGTTCCGGAGCCCCGTCGCGAAGAACTCGGCGGAGCTAGGTCCCCACGAGTATACGAACCGCCCCGGCGGCCTGATGCCGCATGCCGTAGCCATCCTCTTCGACCTGCTGAACGAGGGCGACGCGAACCGGCTGGACACCTGGCGCAGCCTTGCGAAATCCATCCCGCAGCTCGAGGCGGCCGGGCAGGTATACTTCTACATACTCGGTCTCGATGGAGAACTCATTCCCATTCGCCCCATCGGCCCGCGGGCCGCCGCGGGCGCCGCTTGGCTGGGAACCTTCGACCAGGAGTTGAATAAGGCCATGGAGAAAGCCAACGGCGCCCGGCCGGGCGGTCTGGACCGCGAGGATCGCGCCAAAAGAACATACCATCAGCTCGAAGTAGTGTCGAACCAATTGGCTGCCTTGCCCGGCCGGCGGGATCTCGTCTGGATCGCGAATATAATGCCGGCAATTACGAATTCGCTCCCCTGCGACGGCGATTGGGTTGACTGCGGCACTTACGAGATTGCCTATGCGCCCTCAGCGGAGAATTGGGATAACAAGTTCCACAAAATTCGAGTCACCTGTGAGCGCAAGGGAGTCAAGCTGCAGGTCCAGGAGCGCTACTACGTGCTGCCGGATTCGCGTGCGCCTGGCGCCCGGCAGACGGAGATCCTGAAGGCTACTTATCAGAGACCTTCCGACGCGGCCGGCATCGGTTTGGGGGTGAGGATGCTGAAAAAGGCTCTCACAGACTAAAGTCTGTGCCACCAATTGCCGGTGGCACAGGCTTCAGCCTGTGAGAGCCTTTTCAGCATCCTGCTAAAGCGCGCCTTTCAGTAAATCGACCAGCAACCCGGCGTGATCAACTCCAGCAGGTGCTGGTCCGGATCGCGGAAATACAAGCTGCGTCCGCCGCGCGGCCAGTCCACCGCGCTCTCGATCTCGACGCCGTGCTCCTCTAACCGCCGCTGCCAGTCCGCTTCCGCTGCGGCCGGGATCGAAAACGCCACGTGCGTGTTGCCCGCGCCGTCGTGTGGCGGAATCGTCCCGCCGGGCGTCGGAATGGACTCCAGCGTCGCCCCCTTGCGAAATAGCAGCAGGACGTTGCGGTCCGCCACGCTCAACGCGCTAAAACGCTCGTCGCCGATCAGCTTCTTGAATTCGCAAATGTCTTCGTAGAAGCGGCTGGCGCGCTCCAGATCGTCCACGTACAAGCACGTTTCCACGACTCCGGTTACTTCGGGCATCAACCTCATTGTATCCCGTTGCGACCACCCGTGCCGCGCGCGCATCCAAGACTTCAGTGTTTGGTGTGCCATGGCAAAGCCGGTCCTGTTGACCATCGACGATGACCCCGAAGTCCTGAAGGCCGTCGAGCGCGACCTGCGCCGCCAGTACGCTGCCAACTACCGTGTCCTGGCGGCCAACTCCGGTCAGGCCGCACTCGCCCTCCTCGAGAAGCTCCAGCAGCGCGGCGAGCCGCTGGCCCTGTTCCTGGTCGACTACCGCATGCCGCAAATGACCGGCATCGAGTTTCTGGCCCGCGCCATCCCTGCCTTCCCCGACGCCAAGCGCGTGCTGCTCACCGCCTACTCCGATACCGAGGCGGCCATTCGCGCCATCAACGAAATCAAGCTGCATCATTACCTGCTCAAGCCCTGGGACCCTCCCGAACAAAACCTCTACCCGGTTCTGGACGATCTGCTCGGCGATTGGCTGGGATCGTACCGGCCGCCGTTCGAAGGACTGCGGGTGCTCGGAACGCGCTGGTCGCGCCGCTCCTATGAGTTGCGCGAGTTTCTGGCGCGCAACCAGGTGCCTTACCACTGGCTGGATGTGGAGGCGGCCGATCGCGATCCGGAAGTGCGCCGCGCCTTGGACATGCTGACTCCCGAAGAACTGCACTTCCCCGCGGTCCTGTTCCCGGATGGCGGCCGGCTGCCCGACCCGTCCCCCGCGGAAGTGGCTGGCCGCATCGGCTTCAACACGCGCGCCGGAGCTGCATCTTACGACCTGATCATTCTAGGCGGAGGCCCGGCAGGCCTCGCGGCGGGCGTCTATGGCGCATCCGAAGGTCTGCATACCGTGATCGTCGAGCGTGAGGCGCCCGGAGGTCAGGCCGGCCTCAGCGCCCGCATTGAAAACTACCTGGGCTTTCCATCCGGACTGAGCGGCGCCGATCTGGCGCGCCGGGCCGTGACTCAGGCGCGGCGCTTCGGCGCGGAGATCCTCGCGCCGCAGGAAGCCGTCGCCTTGCGCATCGAAGATCCGTACCGGATCGTGCGCCTGGCCGATGGCAGCGAGATCTCCGCCGAGGCGCTCCTGATCGCTACCGGAGTCCAGTGGCGTAAGCTGGACGTGCCCGGCATGGATCGCCTGACCGGCGCCGGCGTTTACTACGGAGCTGGCTCGACCGAAGCGGTCTCCTGCCGCGATGACGATGTGTACATCGTGGGCGGCGCCAATTCGGCCGGTCAGGCGGCGCTCAACTTTTCGCGCTATGCGCGGCGGGTGGTGATGCTGGTGCGCGGCAAGTCGCTGGCCGCCTCCATGTCGCAGTATCTGATCGACGAGATCGCCCGCACGCCGAATATACAGGTGGAGTTCCAGACCCAGGTGGCGGAGGTGCACGGTGAGGATCATCTGGAAGCCATCACCATCGAATGCGGCCGCACCAACACGCGCGAACGCGTGAATGCCGGCGCGCTGTTCACCTTCATCGGCGCGCAGCCCGGCACCGATTGGCTGGATGGCATCGTGGCGCGCGACGAACACGGCTTTGTCCTGACTGGCCCGTCCTTGATGCGCGACGGCAAACCGCCCCGCAGTTGGACGCTCGAGCGCGACCCCGGCCTGCTCGAAACCAGCGTGCCCGGCATCTTTGCGGTTGGCGACGTGCGCCACGGCTCGGTGAAGCGCGTAGCATCGGGCGTGGGCGAAGGCTCTATCGCCATCCAGTTCGTCCACCAATACCTAAGCAAGGCCGCCATATGACGACAAAGAAATGGGGGGCGGGCTTGAGCCCGCGCGGGGCTTTAGCCCCGCCAAGCGCTAGACCATCGAAACTCCTCAGGCAATGCGACCAATCCTGCCTTCACCGGATTCCATTCGATGTACCGCCGGATGCGCCCAAACTCATCGCCAATCCGCACAATCCGATCAAAATACTCCTCCTGCCAAAACTTCACCCCGTGCCTTCCCAACAACCCGTTAGCCAAGCGAGCAGTCGGACCCTTAATCCGTCGGAGAACCTCCGCCAGAGAAACGACTGGAGTGCACAAAAGGTGCACATGATTGGGCATGATCACGAAGGCATGCAGGGAACAAAGACCGCCAGCGTCGGCCTTGTGCAACTGTTCCTGAACCATACCGGCGATCTCCACCTGCCGCAAATAGAATGGACCACTTCTAGCCGTGTCGAGAAGCCGGTCCCAGGCGACGAATGCCTCGCCGGAACTCAAGTGTTCGCGCTCGAAGACGCGCCCTGGAGGAAGGCTTCCCCAAAGCCGCCAAGTGACAAACGCAGGTACCCCCGGCACATCGATATGCGGCAAGCGGCGGCGATAACTTCGCATACACTTTGGTGCGCCGCTGCCGCAGTGATTCTCAAACAAGCCTGCGGGGCTGAAGCCCCGCGCGGGCTAAAGCCCGCCCTCCATTGACAATGACACTCAACGAAGCATTGCGCACAGTTCCCGTCTTCGCCGATCTGCCGGCGGACGACCTCGACTGGCTAGCGGCCCAAATGACCCCCATCGACCTCGCGCCCGGTGAGATCTTTATCCGCGAAGGCAGCCCCGCCGACCGCATGCTGGTCCTATTCGACGGCGAAATGCGCCTGCGCGTCGAATCGGGTGGCGGCGACGTCACCACGCGCATCTTCCGCGGCCCGATTGTTGGGGGCATGCTGCCCTATTCGCGCATGACCCATGTTCCGGCAACTTTCCGCGCTGTAACGCAGGCACGCGGCGCTACCTTCCCCGCCGATCGTTTCCCCGAATTGCTTGCGCGCTTACCCGTGCTCGGCCCGCGCCTGGTGGGCTTGCTGTCGGACCGCATCCGCGATTTCACCAGATTCCAGGACCAGCAGGAAAAAATGGCGGCGCTGGGCAAGATCGCAGCCGGCCTGGCGCACGAATTGAACAACCCGGCGGCGGCCGCGCGTCGCGCCGTCTCGAGCCTCCGCGAAGCGTTTCAGTCCTTTCGAGAATCGGCCGCCCGTCTGGACGCGCATCCGCTGTCCCCCGCTCAGCGAGCGGCCGTGCCCGCATTGGAGCGTGAATTCGCCGAACGCCCGGTCGCGCCCGCGCCCTTGGATTCGCTCGAACGCAGCGATTGCGAGGAAGCCATCGCGGCCTGCCTCCAGCGCCACGGCGTCGCGCGCGCCTGGGACCTCGCCCCTGCCTTGGTGGATGCGGGCTGCGAGGCCGCCTTGTTCGACCGTGTGTACGAGCAATTCCCCGGCGAAGCGTGGCCCGATTTCCTCGCACGCATCGCCGCTTCGCTCACCATCGGCACGCTGCTCGATCAAATTGAAAACTCCACCAGCCGCATCTCCGATCTGGTCCGCGCGATCAAAGAATACACCTACATGGATCAGGGCCCCGATCAGGAAATGGACATCCACCAGGGTCTCGAAAGCACTCTGCTCATGCTGCGGCACCGCCTCAAACAAGGCGTCGCCGTGAAGCTCGATTTCGACCGCACCTTGCCGAAGATCTGCGCGCGCGGCAGTGACTTGAATCAGGTCTGGACCAACCTGATCGACAACGCCATCGACGCGATGGAGGGCAAGGGCGAACTGCGCATCCGCACCGCCCGCGAGTTGGATCGCCTGCTCATCGAGATCGCCGACGACGGACCGGGCATCCCGCCCGAGGTCCAAACGCACATCTTCGAGCCGTTCTTCACCACTAAGGGCGTCGGGAAAGGCACCGGGCTGGGTCTCGAAACCGTCCGCCGCATCGTCCAGGAGCATTCCGGCGAGATTACCGTCCAATCCGTTCCCGGCGACACCCGCTTTCAGATCCGGCTTCCGCTGCCATCCGGAGCGGCGCCATCAGGAGCCACACCATGACGCGATGTACTCATACCGACCAGATACACAAAGTCTCTCCGCACACCAACGGCTGCGAAGAATGCCTCAAGATGGGCGATACCTGGGTCCACTTGCGGCTGTGCCTCAGTTGCGGTCACGTAGGCTGTTGCGATTCGTCCAAGAACAAACACGCCACCAAACACTTCCACAAGACCAACCATCCCATCATGCGCTCGCTCGAGCCGGGCGAAGACTGGGGCTGGTGTTACATCGACGAAGTGGAGCTGGACTTCTGATACCATCGGGGCGTGACTAGAACTCTATTCGCCACCGTCTCACTGGGAGCGCTGCTCTACACCCCCTCCATCGCCCAGGACGCTACAGCCAATCGCCTGACTTCCCGCCAGGTGATCGACCGCATTCAGAAGCATGTTGGTGTCCCGTGGCGCAGTCAGACAGTCGATACCTTCAAGGCCGGCGATCCCGACACCCTCGTCACCGGCGTTGCCACCACCATGATGGCCACTTACGATGTGCTCCAGCGTGCCGCCGCCGCCGGAGACAACTTGATCGTCACACATGAGCCGACGTTCTACGGTCACCTGGACGAGACGGCCCCTCTTGCCGGGGAGAACGACGCCGTGCTGGCCGCCAAGCAGGCGTTCATCGCCGCGCATCACCTGGTGGTCTGGCGATTCCACGACCACTGGCATGCGCGCACGCCCGATGGCATTCAAACCGGCATGATCCGCTCGCTCGGCTGGGAGAAGTTCCAGAATCCGAGCGACGACCACCTCTTTGTCATCCCCGAGACCACGCTAGACCAACTCGCCAGCAGCATCAAGCAGCGTTTGGGAATCCGCACCCTGCGCGTAGTGGGCGACCCGGCTATGCGGGTGACCAAGCTGGCTCTCAACCCAGGCTACCCGGGATTCCCAGCCGAACGTCACATGCTGCAGCGCGACGATGTCGAAGTGCTGGTGATGGGCGAGGGACTGGAATGGGAGACCATCGAATACGGCGCGGATGCCGCCGCCGAAGGCAAGCACAAAGCGCTCGTGATTCTCGGCCACATTCCTTCCGAACAAGCCGGCATGGAGGATTGCGCGCGCTGGCTGAAGGGCTTCGTCACCGAAGTGCCAGTGGAGTTCATCGCCACATCCGAGCCGTTTTGGCCCGCCAGGTGACTCATTCAACCGGTTGGCCGGTCAGCGCCAGGCCGAGCCGCCGCAAGCCCTCGCCGAACATCTCCGTATTCACGCCCATCCCGATGCGGAAATGATTGGGCATCTCGAAGAAGCGGCCCGGCACCGCGGTAGTCTCGTAATCCGCGCGCAGCCGCGCCAGCAGTTGGTCCGCGTCCGCGCCATGCAAGCGCAGAAACGCAGTTGTGCCCCAGGTGGTGCGCGGCGCGGACACCGCGCGCTGCGGGTCCAGGAATTCGCCGAGCAATGCGCGATCTGCCTCCACGACCCGGCGCGCGCGCGCGCGGATTACATCCAACTGTTCCAACGCCGCCACGCTGAGCAACTCCGCCGGGTGCGCGGGAATCGACGCGAACAGATCGTTCAGACGCCACATCGCGCGCGCCAGATCCGGCTGTGCCAGTATCCATCCGCAGCGCAGCCCGCTCAGCCCATACACCTTCGTCAGGCTGTTGGTCACGATGAATTCCGGGCCAAGCTGAAACGCGGTGCGCGGCGTGTTCTCGTAGACCGCATCCAGATA
>Ga0187871_10001212_pt1 | contig 22811 bp, 18 predicted proteins | sample June2016WEW_16_1_FD_132988 | JGI IMG/M metagenome (GOLD analysis project Ga0187871, IMG submission 132988) | Peatland microbial communities from SPRUCE experiment site at the Marcell Experimental Forest, Minnesota, USA - June2016WEW_16_10 | ecosystem: Environmental > Terrestrial > Soil >...
ATCGCATCCGGCACTACGCTGGGCTACGGCGAGGGCGGGGTGCTGGACGGCGGCAAGGTCACGGGGGCCGGCACTTTGAATTTCAACGCCGCAACCACGGTCATGGGCGCCTATAGCTTTGCCGGCATCACCCAGATCCAGAGCGGCAGCGGCGTGGCGGTCGCTTTCCAAAACCCGACGAGCATCACCACGCTCAACCTGATCAGCGGGGTGCTGGCGGGTCCCGGCCCGGTGACCATCGGCACGATGGACTGGACCAACGGCGGGATTTCGGGAGTGCTGGTGATCCCGGCCAAGGCCACCCTGCAGGTCAACACGCCGTCGTTTGGGAGCTGCGGTATCGGCAGTTTCTACCTGGCGGGAGGCACCATCAACAACAGCGGCACCGTCACCCAGACCTTTGCCGGTTCCGTAGGGGGCAGCTGCAACCACGGCTTCGAGTTCTCCCAGAGCGGGGTGGTCAACAACCTCGCCGGGGGAGTATGGAACATGATCTCCGATCTGTGGGTCTATGCCACCGATAGCTCGGCGACGGCCTTCAACAATATGGGCACGATAAACAAGACCGGCGGCACCAACAACAGCATTTGGGTTCTCCCGTTTAATAACACGGGTACAGCCAATTTCAATACCGGCACGACCAGTCTGACGGCCAGCACGAACCCGAACGTAAACTTTCCGGCCGGCACGCTCTCCGGCACAATCAACATCGCCGCAGCCGCAGCCCTTAACTTCGCCCAAGGAGGAACGCTCAAGAACGGGCAGGCGAACGGAGCGGGCACATTCAACCTGACTACCACCAGCAGTAGCGGGACTACGTCGATCACCGGCACCTATAAGGCCACCGTTCCGGTTCAGATGTTGGGCGGGACGCTGAATGTCAACGCAGCGGCCACTCTCAACGCCAGCAATCTGACTGTGACGAATGCGACCCTGACGGTGGCCGGAACGACATCCATCGGCAAGTTAAATGTGACTGCGACCACGGGAAACTCCAGCGGCGGCACGGTCAACGGCCCAGGCACGATCACTGTCACGGACACACTGACGTGGGGTGCGGGCTCGGTAAACATGACCGGCACTTTCAACGTGCAGAATATGTCGCTCGCCTCCAACAGTTCCTTCGGCTTTATGCTTGGCAGCAGCCCCTTGTCGGTAAACGCCAAGCTCAGCCTGAACGGGAATTTTACCGCGACGCTGACAGGTTCCAACCCAGCCGTGGGGACAATCTTCAAGGTTTTGAACTTTGCCAACAGCTACCTTGGGAATTTCGCCGACCTGAACCTACCGATCGTCGGTAGTAACGATTATCTAAAGACAAACCTGACCAGTTCAGGCCTCTCCTTTACGGTAACACCGGATCAGTAACCCAGTCACTGGTCCAGACGCGCCGGCGGGCGCCAGCCCAACGAAAATGTTAGTTCACTAACTCGCGCGCGCACTCGGGACACATCCCGTGCGTGAAGTCGGCTTCCGAATGGTCGTGGATGTAGGCCTCCAACTGCTGCCACTGGCCCTTCTCGTCGCGCACCCGCTTACACCAGGCGCAGATCGGCAGCAGTCCGCTGAGCACTCTCAACTTGCGGCGCGACGCATGCAACTTCTGTCCTAACCAGCAGATGAGCAGTCCCAAACAAACAAATAATCCGAACCGGATCAAAAGCCTCGCATCGGATAAGTGCAGAGAGCTCTCCAGCGGAAGGAACAAGAACAACTTGGCCGCTCCGGTGACCAGGAGCGCCGCGCCTCCCGCCCGCACACCCGCGTACATGACACCTATCGCTACCGAACTGAGCAGCAACTGGTATGAATCGGACCCCAAAACCGGCCTGAGCAACGTTTGCAGGCCCACGCTCACGGCGCCCACCGCCAATCCATAGGCAATGGACGCCCAAGTGGATAACTCCGGCCTTCCAGAAAGGGTCACATATTGCGCGCGCTCGGATGCGGTAGCCATCATCTATGTGATCACTCCCTTGCGCACCGCGTACAGGATCAACTCCGCCGTGCTGTGAAGGTTGAGTTTCTGGAAGATGTTACTGCGGTGGGTCTCCACCGTATACAGGCTCAGATTCAGCATGGAAGCCACCTCCTTCGGCGTCCTGGCTTCGGCGAACAGTTGCAGGGTCTCACGCTCGCGGGTGGTCAGCAGGTCGTAACTGTCTATCACCTCCTGTTCCCGTAACTGGCGCATATATTCGTCCGCCAGCATCTTGTTGATTGCGGGACTGAAGAAAGCTTTGCCCTCGTGTACGGCCCGGATGGCGTTGATCAAGTCGTATTCCGCGGAATCTTTCAGCAGATAACCCTTGCCGCCGGACTTCAGGGCCTTCAGCACGTAGGCCTCGTCGGAATGCATGCTCAGAAAGACGATGCCGGTTTGCGGCAGCTTGCCGGAGATCTGGCGCGCCGCCTCGATTCCATTCAGCAGGGGCATGGCCACGTCGAGTACGACGATGTCGGGTTTGTGCTCGTCTGCCAGGGCGACGGCCTGGCGTCCATCGGAGGCTTCCGCCACTACCTGGAAGCCGGGTTGGCTTTCGAGCAGCAGGCAGAGGCCCCTACGAACTACGCGGTGATCGTCTGCCAGCAGGATACGGATGGTGTTCATGAGGACGCCTGTGCGCTCCGCTCTGGCTGCCTCGCCACGGGCAGCACAATCGAAACGGTAGTGCCCTGCCCGGGATGCGTGTCGAGCGAGAAAGTGCCACTCAGGTTTGCCGCCCGCTCCTCGATTCCCAGCAGACCCATACCCCGTTCCCGTCCGGCATCACCCGAAGGGAAGCCCTTGCCATCGTCCTGAATGCTGAGCCGGATGCATTCCGCTTCCTGTTGCACGTTAACACGCACCGTGGTTGCCTCCGCGTGTTGGGCGCAATTGTGGAGGGATTCCTGCACGATCCGGTAGATGCACGTCTTATGTTCTTCCGGCAGATTGTCGGAGACGCCCTCGGCCGCGACCCGTACGCGCAGGCCCGTCCTCTTGGAGACCTCCCGCCCCTGCCATTGTAAAGCCGGCACCAGGCCCAGGTCGTCCAGCATCGATGGCCGCAACAGCAGGGCCATGTTGCGGACCACGCCCAACGACTCCTCTACCAGTCCCTTGATCTGTTCCAACTTACTTTCCGCGCCTGGCGTGTCGCGCACACGAATGCGCTGGGACAGGTTGGCTAGTTCCACGCGCACGCCGGTCAGTGCCTGGCCCACCTCATCGTGCAGTTCGCGCGAAACGGCCCGCCGGTCGTTCTCCTGCGTCTCCACCAGCCGCGCCGAGAGCTGCTTCAGCTCCGCGCGCGCGGTGGCGGTCTCCTCGTAACGCGCCGCGGCTTCCATTTCCAGCGCCACGATCTTCCGCATGCTGAAGATCGCCAGGATCAGGCCGACTGCTATCGTCAGCCCGATGGTCACCAACGAGTTGCGGCGGAACTGTGAAAACATGTCGATGACTTCGTGTTTGCCGGTATCGAGCTGCGCCTCGTTGATGCCTGCGATCTGATCGGCGATGCGCAGCATAGCGGTGCGGCGCGGAAAGACCTCGTCGCGCAGAAATGCGTAGCCGTTCGCGTGCCGCTGGCTGGCGTTCCAGGCCAGCACCGGCGCCAGGATATTCCAGTATTCCTGGAGCGCCTGGTTGAGGTCGCGAAAGGGCGCGGCCTGCGCTTCGTTCAGCACCGCCTTATACCGGTCGAGCGCGGCTTCCATCCGGTTTCGCGTGATCTGCAGGCTGGCGCGATGGGCTTCGGCTTTGGCTGGATCCGGTTCAAGCAGGCAGTCCCGCACATAGGTGCCCGACAGATAAAGGTCCGATCTGATTTGCTCCAGCAGCCGGGTGCGAGCCAGAAAACTCTCCCGGATCGTGTCGTTGCGGTGTTGAATCTGCCGGAGCTTTTGAACGCTGTCCAAACCCGCAAAGGCCAGCAACATCAGCAGCCCCCCAAATCCGACGATTAGCACCAGCCGGCTGTAGGCCGCCATGCTACGCAAGGAACGGTTTGACGTGGACCGGTACACTCCTAACCAGAACTATACATCCTAAACCGCCGCGGGGCTATACCGTGGCGGAAGTACTTCCGCAGCGTGTTTTAGGGTACGGCGAGCCGCGGTCATCCGTCGCCGGCCAACTTGCATTTTCTACCAGCCGCGGTACAATGGTGCTTGGAGTGTCGAACCTTTCGAGTGGGCGAAAGCCCACTTTTTTGTTGGGCTGGCGCCGCTGAGCTGGCGGCGTGAATAAAACTGATGAAGCCGGCAATATCAACACGGGTGGAAGAAATCGCGGAGCGTGTGGCGGGATCCGAAGGCATTGAAATTGTTGAAGTGGAAGTCAAAGGCGGCGGGAAAAACCAGTTTGTGCGTATCTCCATCGATAAGCCCGAGGGCGTATCCCACGCCGATTGCGAGTCGATATCACACCAGGTCGGTGCCATTCTGGACGTCGAAGACGTGGTCCCCGGCCACTACACGCTGGAAGTCAGTTCCCCCGGCCTCGAGCGCAAACTGCTCAGGCCCCGCGATTATACACGGTTCCAGGGAAAGAAGGCCAAGGTCACATTGCGTGCGCCAGTCGAGAATCAGCGGCACTGGGAAGGAATCCTGGCGGGTTTCGCGGACGGCGTCATCAGCCTGGATGCCGGCGGCCGGGAGATCCGGTTTCCGTTTGAACAGGTGGAAAAGGCAAACTTGAAGTTTGAGTGGTAAATCCCTCCGCGCCATCGGGTTAACAATCCTGCGACAGAACAAAGAGGAACACTTTGGAAACGATTTTTCAGTCCATCGAGATACTGAGCAAGGAAAAGGGCATCGATCCGCAGATCGTGCTGGACGCCGTAAAAGACGCCATGCTGATCGCCGCGCGCAAGCACTTTCGCACCACCGAAGACTACGTCGCCGAATTGCACGAAAAGACCGGTGCACTGCAGCTTTTCGCGGTGAAGAAAGCGGTCGAAGCCGTAGAAGATCCCGCCAAGGAAATGACCCTCGCCGAGGCGCGCCGCATCAATCCGGAAGCCGAAATCGGCTCTGAGATCCGCATTCCCAAGAAAACCGACTTGCTGGGCCGAATCTCGGCGCAGACCGCCAAGCAGGTCATTTTCCAAAAGGTGCGCGAAGCCGAGCGCGAAACCGTCTTTAACGAATATTCGGGTCGCACCGGCGAGCTGGTGAACTGCACCGTGAAGCGGGTGGAAGGTCCGGACTATATCCTGGATCTCGGCAAGACGGAAGCGCGCCTGCCGAAGAAGGAGCAGTCGCGCCTGGAAAGCTATAGCGTGGGTGACCGCGTGCGCTGCGTAATCCGCATCGTGGATAAATCCAGCAAGGGCCCTGGAGTGGTCGTTTCGCGCGCCGCGCCTGAATTAGTCATGCGCCTGTTCGAACAGGAAGTTCCGGAGATTTACGACAGCACGGTCACCATTAAAGGCTGCGCGCGGGAAGCCGGCGAACGTACCAAGATCGCCGTACAAAGCCGCGATCGCGACGTGGATAGCGTAGGTGCTTGCGTGGGTATGAAGGGCATGCGCGTGCAGTCCATCATCCGCGAGTTACGCGGCGAAAAAATCGACATCATCGAATATTCGGAAGATCCGGTGACTTTCGCCACGCACGCTTTGAGCCCGGCCAAGATCAGCCGCGTGACCATCGTCGACGCGCTCGAAAAGCACATGGAAGTGATCGTGGACGATTCGCAGCTCTCCCTGGCCATCGGCAAGAAGGGCCAGAATGTCCGCCTGGCGGCCAAGCTGCTTGGGTGGAAGGTGGATATCAAGAGCGAAGAAGAGAAGCGCCAGGAGGTGGAGTCCGCCATGGCCGCGCTGGTGAATCCGCCGGAGCCTGTGTCCGCCCTGATTGCATACGGACTGGATGAAGCCCTCAGCGCACGGCTGGCCAATGCGGGTGTCGACACCATCGATAAACTCGGCGGCATGACGCCGGAGCAGTTGCAGGAGATCCCGGACGTGGACACGGAGATGATAGAAAACATCCGCGATTCGGTGACAGCCTATTACGCGCAGTTTGAGGATGCCCCGCCCGCGGCGGCAGTCGAGGCTGAAGAAGCCGAAGGCGCGGCAGAGCTTGAGGTGTCCGCCGGCGACCCGGCCGAAGCGGAGGCCCATCCGGACTCCGCCACGGAGGCCGAAGCGGGCGAACCAGCCGCAACTGCCGGGCCACAAGATGTTGAGATTGCTGGCGAGTCTGATAACATAATAGACTCGGGGCGCGTTTCTCACGACGAGTCGAAAGACGACGGTGGGCAAAACGAGTGAAGTGCGTCTCCGCGAGACAGTTTTGTAATCTATGAACAAGATCCGAATTAATGAGCTGGCTCGGGAGCTTGAGGTCAAGGCACATGAGATTCTTGACAAGCTCCCTGAGTTGGGCGTGACCGAAAAGAAGACCCACTCCAGCTCGATCGACGAGGATGTCGCCCTCAAACTGCGCCGCATCTTCGGCGGAGCGGTCTCCGAGGAGCCGGCGGAACCCGAAACGCGTACAGTCACGCCTCCAACACCGCCGGCCGCGCCAGTCGAGGCGTCACCGGCCGCCGAAGTTGCTCCAGCGGGGATGGCCGGCGCGCCGCCCAGCCCCGCCGCCGTCGTGGAGAAGAGTCAGGAGACCTTGACCCCGAATCCAGCGATGGACCGTCCCGCGGGCCGCCCGGCCCACCCGATTCGCCCGCCGTTGGCGGGTAGTGCTCCGCCAGCCCCTCAACCACCAGCCGCTCCGTCCCCTATGCCCGCTGTACCCCGTCCTGCGCCGCCGTCGCTCATTCCACCAGTCGCCGTGATTGCTCCCGGCCGCCCCATCCCGCCGATGGCCAGACCCGTTCCGCAACCGCGGCCCGGCCAGGTGCTATCCGGACCAAGACAGCCGATGCCGGCCGGGGTCAACGAACCGTCTGGCCCATCGGCCCCGATTTTCAACCGGCCCGGCGTCGCAGCGCGCGCTTCAAATCCGCCGGCTGCGGGGGGAAGCCCTATGCCGCCCCCGGCGCCCGGAACCCCGATTCATTCGGCACCCAGACAGCCCGGCCGGCCTCTCGCCGGACAGCCGGTCGCTCGTCCGGTAGTGCCGCCCCGTGCTGACCTTGCGGCTAAGTTGAGCCAGCCCCGCGCGGCTGCCCCAGGCATGCCCGCGCCTGCCACGCCCGGTCGTCCGCTCAGCCCCGGCCCGCCTCGTACGCCCAGCGCCCCCGCGCCCGGACAGCCCATTTACCGCGGACCCTTGCGCCCCGGCCAGCCCGTCGTCGCCCGCCAAGGCCCCGGTACGCCGGGTGCCCGGCCCGGTATGCCCATGCGTCCGGGCGGCGGCCCGCGTCCGATGCATCCGACCTCGCGCCGCCCAGGTATGGAGCCGGCCGTAGCCCCGCCGCTGCCCGATCAGCCACGCCGTCCAGGGGGGAATCGCGGCCGTCCCCAGCAGCGCGACCGCAGTGACGAGCCACAAGAGAAAATTCTGCGTCCGTCCGCGCGCCGGCAGACGCCTTCCGGCCCACCGCCGGTTAGCCGCGAGATTACCGTCACCGAGGGCATTACGGTGAAGGAGCTTTCCGAGAAGCTGGACGTGAAGGCCAGCCTCGTGATCCGGAAGTTAATGGATCGCAACATCTTGGCCACCATTAACCAGACCTTGGATTCCAAATTGGCTACGGAGATGGCCCGCGAATTTGGAGCATCCACCAGTACCATTACTTACGAAGAGGAATCTCAACAGAAAGTTGAGGTCGCGGAAGAGCAGAAGGACTTGGTCAAACGCGCCCCGGTAGTCACCATTATGGGGCACGTCGATCACGGCAAGACGTCCCTGCTGGATGCCATCCGCGAAGCCAATGTGGCCGGCAAAGAGGCTGGCGGCATTACACAGCACATTGGCGCGTATTACGTCGAAAAAGACGGCCGCAAAGTGGTCTTTATCGACACCCCTGGCCACGAAGCGTTCACCCGCATGCGCGCCCGCGGCGCCAAGGTGACGGACATCGTAGTACTCGTGGTAGCCGCCGACGACGGCGTGATGCCCCAAACTCTGGAGGCCATCGACCATGCCCGCGCCGCCAAAGTCCCCATCGTCGTCGCGATCAACAAGATCGATAAGCCCGACGCTCAACCCGAACGCATTAAACAACAACTTTCCGATCGCGGCCTGCTGGCCGAAGATTGGGGCGGCGACACGGTCATGGTGCCCGTTTCCGCCAAAATGAAGCTCAACCTGGATCTGCTGCTGGAAATGATTCTGCTGGTGGCCGACCTGCAAGATCTGAAAGCTAACCCCAGCCGTCCAGCCATGGGTAATGTGCTGGAGGCCAAACTCGATCGGGGCCGCGGCCCGGTGGCCACCGTGCTGGTCCGCAACGGGACTTTGCATGTCGGCGATTATTTCATCTGCGGCGCCGTCTTCGGGAAAGTTCGCGCCATGCTGAACGATCGCGGCGAGCAGATTCGCGAGGCAGAGCCTTCCACTCCCGTCGAGGTGTTGGGGTTGGAATCCATGCCGGAAGCCGGCGACGATTTCCAGGTAGTCACAGACACCGCCAAGGCCAAGCAGATTGTGCTGTTCCGCGAAGCCAAAGTGCGCGAAGCCAGTCTCGCCAAGAGCAGCCGTATCACCCTGGAGATGTTGCACAAGAAACTGTCGGCGGGCGAAGTCACCGAACTCCCCATCATTCTGAAGGCCGATGTCGGCGGCTCCGCCGAAGTGCTCACCGATACTCTGCAGAAACTTTCGAACGACAAGGTGAGAATCCGCGTGCTGCGCTCCGGCGTGGGCGCTATCAACGAATCGGACGTCCTGCTGGCCTCCGCTTCCGATGCCATTGTCATCGGCTTCAACGTCCGGCCGGAGCGCAATACGACCGCATTAGCCGAGCAGGAAAAGGTGGATATCCGGCTGCATACGATCATCTACAACCTGACCGACGAGATCAAGCGCGCCATGTCCGGCCTCCTGGAGCCCGTGTTCAAGGAAGTCTACAAAGGAAAGGCCGAGGTGCGCGAGACCTTCCGGATTACGAAGGTCGGCAACGTGGCGGGCTGCCAGGTGCAGGATGGCACCATCACGCGCGACAGCGAAGTCCGCCTGCTGCGCGACAACGTGGTGGTCTATACCGGCAAAATCAGTTCCTTGCGCCGTTTCAAGGACGACGTGAGCGAAGTGAAGAGCGGTATGGAGTGTGGCATTACGCTGGAGAACTACGGGGATATCAAGACGAACGATATCATCGAAGCCTTCGTGACCGAGCGCATGGCCACCGAAGTCTTCGCCTGAGGCGCCGTGGCCGCGATCGGTGTGGTGACGCTCGAAATCGTCCTTCAAAATTCGCATTCCCTCAAGGACAAGCGTCACGTGGTGAAGAGTTTGAAAGACCGCCTGCGCGCCAAATTCAACGTGTCGGTGGCCGAAATCGACTATCAGGATCAGTGGCAGCATGCCATGGTGGCAGCGGTGACGGTGTCTTCGGATCGCGGATTCGCCGAAAAAGTATTGCAGTCGATCGAAGAAGAAGCCGCCATGCTGCTGGGCTCGGAACTGGCCCGTACGACGGTGGAATGGCTATGAAGAGGCAGTGGCTGGTGGCTAGTGGTTGGTGGCTGGTTATTTTGCTGAACCACCGATCACCAGCCACGAACCACCCGTCACAGGTCTCCCATGGATGAGCATCGTTCCAGGCGTGTTTCCGTAGCGGTTCGCGAAGAGCTTTCCGAGATCATCGGGTTTGAGCTCTCGGATCCCCGCCTGATCTCAGTGGATGTAACGGATGTTTCCGTCAGCCCGGACTCGCGCCACGCCCTGGTGAAGGTAAGCCTGGGCGGCAGCGAACACGAGCAGAACCAGGCCATGGCCGCCCTGGAGCACGCCGGCAATTACTTGCGGCATGAACTGGCCAGCCGTCTGAACCTAAGGAAGGTCCCCGAACTGCATTTCGAGCCGGACCATCATCCCGACGCCGCCACGCGGGTCGAGATCCTGCTGAAAAGGGCGAAAAAAAAGCGTGCGTCTACGGAAAATCGGCCCTAAAGTCAAACAAACTGTGGTAGTTTTGTTTTTGTTGACTGCTTCGGCGGCGCATCCCCAAAGCGGGGTTGCGCCAAGCCGCGGCGCTGGACCGGACCGCGACCACAAGGGAGCGGTGCCGGAACTGTTGCGCCTGGAACAGAGCGCCGAGGCCATGGGCTCCGCCTATTCCATTGCCGTCTACGGTTACAACCGGGATCGGATGGAGGCCGCCGTCGAAGCCGCCTTCGACGAAGTTCGGCAATTGGATAGTATGCTTTCGAATTATAAGCCCGATAGTGAATGGAGCGAGGTCAACCGCGAGGCGGCCAGCCACCCCGTGCATATCTCGGCCGAACTGTTCCAGTTGCTGGCAGCCTGCCAGGACTACAGCCGCCGGAGCGAGGGGGCTTTCGACATTTCTGTCGGGCCGCTCATGAAGGTTTGGGGCTTCTACAAGGGAACGGGGCACTTGCCGCATCGCGCCGAAGTCATGGCCGCGATGACCGCGGTCGGCTACCGCCATGTGCACCTGGATTCCGCCAACCAGACGGTCAGCTTCGACCGCCCTGGCGTGGAACTCGACCCCGGCGGCATCGGCAAAGGTTATGCCGTGGATCGCATGGTCGACGTGCTGAAAAGCAAGGGCGTCACCATCGCACTGGTGGCGGCTTCCGGCAGCAGCATCTATGGGCTGGGCGCGCCGCCCAACGAGCCGCGCGGCTGGCGGATTACCATCCGTGATCCGAAGAACGAGCGCAAGAGCGTGGCCGAGGTCTTTCTCAAGAACGAATCCATGTCCACTTCCGGCAGCTATGAGAAGTTTTTCGTCGCCGAGGGCCACGTTTACAGCCACATAATGGACCCCCGCACCGGCTATCCGGCGCCGGGTATGCTCTCGGTTTCTCTCATCACCCCGCGCACCATCGACAGCGAGGCTTGGGCGAAGCCCTATTTCATCAATGGCCGCCAATGGGCGGCGCAACATAATCCCCAAGGATTTCGCGCCTTTTTTTGCGAAGACAGGACGGAACAGCCATGCGCGTGGCTCCCATGACAAGCCGCTTTTTGGATGCGTGCAAGCGCAGACCCACCGATGTTCGCCCAGTATGGTTCATGCGTCAGGCCGGCCGCTATTTGCGCCAGTACCGCGAGATCCGGTCGAAGCACGGCATCCTCGAAATCTGCAAGCGCCCGGATCTGGCCGCCGCGGTTACCCTGCAGCCGGTGGAAATCCTGGACGTCGATGCCGCCATTATTTTTGCCGACCTGCTGCTGCCCGTGGAGCCCATGGGTTTGAAACTGCGCTTTGCCACCGGCGAAGGCCCGCGGATCGATAATCCCGTACACACCAATTCCGATGTGGATAGCCTCTCCACCGCGAACACGGACGATCTGGGCTATGTGGGAGAGGCGATCCAGAACGTAGTGCGCGCTTTGGCCGGGAAAGTCCCGGTGATTGGCTTCGTCGGCGCGCCGTTTACCCTAGCCAGCTACATGATCGAAGGCGGCGCATCGCGCAATTACATCCGTACCAAGCGCATGATGTATTCCGACGAGATCCTGTGGCGCCGGCTGATGGGCAAGATCGTGGACGTGCAGGCACCCTTTGCCAGCCTGCAGGTGAGCGCCGGCGCGCGCTGCATCCAGGTCTTCGATAGCTGGGTCGGCGCGCTGGGCCCGGACGATTACGTGCGTTTCGTACAGCCCTATTCGCGCGCGCTGATCGAACGCATCCGCGCCACCGGCGTACCGGTGATCCACTTCGGCACGGGCGCTTCGGGTTTCTTCCGCGAGTTGCACGCCGCAGGCGGCGACGTGATGGGGGTGGATTGGCGCGTGAACATCGACCAGGCGTGGACGGACATCAGCTATCGCTCGGCGGTGCAGGGCAATCTGGATCCGGTGGCGCTGTTCGCCCCGCTGCCGGAGTTGAAGATGAAGATCGCCGAACTGCTGAAGCGCACCGGCACGCGCCCCGGACATATTTTCAACGTAGGTCACGGCATTTTGCCCGAAACGCCGGTGGAGAACGTGAAGGCCTGCGTGGAGATGGTCCGCGAGTTCCGGCCCTAGAGGCGTCGCCTCGGGCCGAAGATCGGGTCTGGAGACCCTCCGCAGGCGTAGACGCCTGCCCCCCAGCGGCTGGTATGATGAAAGTTCCCCGCCATGATCGTGGAGGCCCATGTCGCCCTGTTTGACTCGATTTCCCTGGATGGCGGCGTTACGCTGGCGCCGGTCGAAGTGGCGTACGAAACCTACGGCTCGCTGAACTCCCAGAAAAGCAACGCCATCCTGATTCTGCACGCATTCTCGGGTGACGCGCACGCCGCCGGCATCAGTCCCGAAACCGGCAAGCCGGGCTGGTGGGACAACATGATCGGCCCCGGCAAGGCGTTCGACACCAACAAGTACTTCGTCATCTGTTCGAACGTGCTCGGCGGATGCCGCGGCACCACCGGGCCTGCCTCCATCAATCCCGCCACGGGCTGTCCGTATGCCATGTCGTTTCCGGTCATCACCATCCGCGATATGGTGCGGCTGCAAAAGATGCTGATCGATTACCTGGGCATCCCGCGTCTGCTCAGCCTTTCGGGCGGATCGATGGGCGGGATGCAGGCGCTCGAATGGGCGGTGTCCTATCCCGAATCGGTAGTGTCCGCTATCCCGATCGCCGCCACCGCGCGGCACAGCGCGCAGCAGATCGCCTTCAACGAGGTGGGCCGCCAGGCCATCATCGCCGATCTCGATTGGAGCGAGGGCAACTACTACGGCGGCAAACCTCCCGCGCGCGGGCTGGCGGTGGCGCGCATGGTCGGTCACATCACTTACATGAGCGACGACTCCATGCGCGAGAAGTTCGGGCGGCGTTTGCGCGGCAAGAACAGCTTCGGCTTCGACTTCGATGTGGATTTCGAGGTGGAAAGCTACCTGCGATACCGCGGCCACGAGTTCGTCAGCCGCTTCGACGCAAATTCGTATCTGTACATCACCAAGGCCATGGACTATTTCGATCTCTCGAACGGCAGCGGCTCCCTGGCTGCGGCATTCGAGCGCGCCACGGCCCGTTTCCTGGTGATCAGCTTTAGCTCGGACTGGCTTTACCCGAGCTATCAATCACAGGAGATCGTGCGCGCGTTGCGCAGCCGCAACGTGGACGTGGCCTATTGCGAACTGCCGTCCAACTATGGTCACGATGCGTTTCTGGTGGACGTCGGCGAGCAGACCGAATTGGTGCACGGCTTCCTGGCCAGCACCTATGAAAAGGTGGCCGGATGACCACCGCCGCTTCCCACTCGCATGGCAAGCCTTTCGTGGGCGAGTTACTGGGCCGTAGCGATTATGCCATCATCGGTGAAATCGTCGAGCCGGGCGCCAAGGTACTGGACCTGGGCTGCGGCGAGGGCGAGTTGCTGCAATGGCTGGCGGAGAACAAGGGCGTGGATGCGCGCGGCGTGGAGATTTCGGGAGCGAAGGTACAGCACGCCATCGCCCGCGGCGTCTCTGTGTACCAGGGCGATATCGACCACGGATTAGTAGACTATCCGGACCAGGCGTTCGATTACGTGATCCTGAGCCAGACGCTGCAGGAGACGCGCCAACCCTTGCAGGTGCTGCGCGAGATGCTGCGCGTGGGACGAAGGGCGATCGTGGCGTTCCCCAACTTCGGGCATTGGCGCGTGCGGCTCTCGATGCTCACCACCGGGCGCGCGCCCAAGACACGCCTCTTTCCCTACGATTGGTACGATTCGCCAAACATCCATTTCCTGACCGTGGACGATTTCGAGCAACTGGCGCGGCAGGAAGGGCTGGGCGTCGAGCGCCGGTTCTTCCTGGATGGGCAGCGGACCGTCGCCACCTTGCCGAATCTGCGGGCCGAAGTGGCTGTTTATCTGGTGCGGCGATAAGCGCGGCGTAGGACATACTCTGTGCCGTCGTCTATCAAACGCGGTACCGCTCGATTAATCGCTGTAGCTCGCGGTAGCATTTGTCAAATGACTTCGCGGCCCTCGCCTGGTTCAAATCGAATAGTTGCGCCAGCGCCGGTTGGTCGATAGTCTCGGAATAAACCCGGCCGGGCATGCGTTCACGCAGCCATTCCTTAGCTGCGCGAATCTGTTCGGGGTTTCGGGGAGGGGCGAGATCGAGTGGCAGCCCTCTCCTTCCGCGTAGCGACTCCGCCGCCACGAGAAACCAGCCTTCGAACTCGCGCTGGGGAAGTATTACCGACACTGGCAGCCCCATCCCGGCCGATTTCGCTAGATCCAAGAGGCTCAGAGCCAACTCGGCGGGGCAATCGTCATCGCTATCCAACAGAACAAATACACCGCCGCGCGGCCGCGCCTTGAGCGCGGCCAATTCGACCGCACGTTTCAACTCGTCCGGCTTCTTTACCAAACTATCCCGCGGCCTTCGGATCGGTGGCATGATTTGCAGGTTTACACTGACATCGATGGCGGAACCAATCCTACGAAACAAGATTGGCACCGCCTTAACCTCACCGTGGCCCTCCACTACGAGGCCAACCCTTATCGGGATCACAGCCCTGCTCCATCAAAAAGTGGCAACGGTTTTGTACGGTCGCCGAAGAGCTTTGTATCATCCGGCCGTAACTGGTCCAGCCTGAGTAACTCGCCAGGCGTATATAGTTTGTTACGAACAGCTTGGCGGCTCGCCTCGTCGACCGGTGCAATCTGCGTCGCGCCTTTCTCGGCATAGACTGCTAGCAGGAGTTCACTATCCATATCCGCTGAGTCCAGCAGATCGGGACTGTGAGTTGTGACGATCACCTGCGTTGATTGGCTGGCTTCCCTAAGAGCGTCCAATAGCGCGCCGACGGCCGCAGGGTGCAGCGCAACTTCCGGCTCCTCAATACCCACCAGCGGCACGCTTGGAACGGTTGAGCCTTGGGATTGAAACAGGGAGACGAGAATGCCTAGGGCGCGCAGCGTTCCGTCCGACATGTTGCCGGCGAAAAATCGCCATGGGTCACTCGAACCCGCGACTTCTTGCCGGAATTCCAAAGTCACTTTTGGTGGCACGTCCTTCACGTCGACGCCAACCACGCCCGGAACAATCGAAGAGAGATACTCCTCAATACGTTTCTTGCGGGTTTCGTCGCGCTCGGCAAGTTGCCGGAGCACGCTGGTCAAGTTGCTGCCATCGCGGGCGAGAAGCTCTCCGGAACCGGGCGCCTGGAAATCGCGTATCGTGTCCGGATTCACACTGTAGAAGCCCATGCTCGACAACGCGTCGTAAACAGGCCTGAACTCCGGTACCCCGGACGCATTGACCAGATAGAGCCGGTCCCTTGAGGCAGCCGGCGGAACCATACCATTTCGCCTTCCGCCAAACTCTACTTTCACCTCTCCCGCTGTCACCAGAAATTTCGCCGCCGCGGGTCTACGAATTACGCATTCCTCGGTCTGAACCTCATAGCTGCCTTTCGACCGCGCGCCAATTCGGAAGGCATAATGTCCCTCCGCGGAAGGCAGTCGAAATTCCAAACGGACCCCAAAATGGGTAGGATGCCCACCACTTCGGCGGCGCACTTCGGCGATGCCGCCCCGATCGCGCAGAGCATTGTCGAGCGAACCCCGCAGTGAATCGCTGGTGAACCGCAAGGCATCCAGAAAGTTGCTCTTCCCGGATCCGTTTGGGCCGACCAGAAACGTCAGTGGACGCAAATCTACTGCGCTCGCGGCGATGCTTTTATAGTTCATCAGCACGACACGGGTCAAAAAGAGATGTGCGTCCGTCATTTCATGTGTCGCCGATTGCCAATTTCTCTCGAAGAATACCAGCGTATCAGAGTACCCGGGAACCGCGACGCACAGGAGTTACCACTGGCCGCCCTGGCGCGGCGATGCCCGTACGGCGCGCTCGAAGGCCCAGCTACGGATGTGATTGATCTGCTCCTTCATGGTGCGCGACAGCGGCACAATACTCACCGCGACGCTGAGCAGATCGTCTTCGTGAATCTCGCGATCCGCCAGCTTCGCTTTGGTGAGCGCGGACACTACACACTGTTCGATCTCGGCGCCGGTCCAGCCGATGGTGAACTCCGTCAATTGCGCCAGGTTGAAGCGCGCCGGATCGACGCCGCGGCGGTTGAGGTGAATCTTGAAGACCTCGATGCGTTCGTCGTCGAGGGGCAAGTCGACGAAAAACACTTCGTCGAAGCGGCCCTTGCGGATCATCTCGGCGGGCAGCAGGTCGATCCGGTTGGCGGTAGCGGCCACGAATAGGCCGCGCGATTTTTCCTCCATCCAGGTGAGGAAAAAGGCGAAGATGCGGCCCTGTTCGCCGCCGGATTCGGTGGAGGTGATGCCCATCTCGATCTCGTCGAACCACAGGACGGCGGGCGCCATGTCTTCCAGCATCTTGCAGGCGGCTACGAAAGCGCCCTCAGGCTTGCCATGCCGTCCGGAAAAGATCTCGATCATGTCGATGCGGTAGAGCGGCAGCCCAAAGTACGAGGCAATCGCTTTCACCGACAGACTCTTGCCACAGCCCGGGATGCCCATCATCAGCAGTCCCTTGGGCGCGATGTCGGCACTGAGCGTATCGCGCATTTGAAAGAGTTTGCGGCGCTCGATCAGCCACTTCTTCAATCCTTCGAGTCCGCCGATCTGACCCATATTGCCGCCCTCGGCGATGAACTCGACGGTGCCGCTGCGATTGACCAGGAGGCGCTTTTCTTCGAGCAAGGCCGGTATGGATTCCGGTCCAAGCTGGGGACTGGCTGCCAGGGCGCGGCGCAGTGCATAGCGGGCCTCATCCAGGGTGAGGCCCTGCAGGGAGCGCGCCAACTGGTTCAGATTCGCCTCGCTGGTATCGGGGGAGGCGCCGGAAGCCGGAGTTTGCGCCAATTCGTCGCGGAGAAAGTCGACCAGTTCGACCAGATCGGGTGGGCGCAGTTCCAGATAAAGCAGGCTGCGTTCCACCTCTTCCGGAATGGAGCGCACCGGTGAACTGATGACGATGAACTTACGCTCGTCGCGGCAGCTCTCGTAGAGATCGCGCAAACGCCGGCGGGTCTCCGCGGAGTCGCGCAGCGGCTCGTGAAAGTCCTTGAGATGAAAGATTGCCGCGCCTTTGTAGGCCGCGATGAAGTCCAACGCCGCGCGCGGGGATTCGGTACCGGCCTGGGCGGATTCCCCGTCGCGATGCATGCCCTCGGTGAGGCTCCAGATCCAAACCGGCGTGGGCGTGGATGCGAAATGAACGCTCACTTCGCGCAGCACCCTGGCGACACGCTGCTCTTCGGAGGAGCGGATATAGGTGAGCGGCCGTCCGGACTCGAAGACTTCCCGCAGCATCCTGGCTGCGCGGCTTTCCTGTTCAATGGGCATGCGAAGGGGCGTGTCCTCCCTCTTATAAGGACGTATGTTTCATCTGGAAAGACGTTGCACTTGACACCCGCAGAACGTCCTGCAAAAATAGAGTATAGGCGAACAAAAAGCGAATATGGCTGCCGTGGCGCTGGGCCGGGATTTCGAATTCAAGGTGAGCACGCAGCAGTTTTGCCCGACCGGTGTAGCCGAGGTGGATGCATTGGCCGGCGGCTTGCCGCAGGGATGTTTGACTGAGGTTTACGGACCGGCCTCCTCCGGGCGCACCAGCCTGATGCTGGCGGCCTTGGCGAAATCCACCGGCAGCGAAAATGTATGCGCGCTGGTGGATACCAACGACGCATTCGATCCCGCATCGGCCGCGGCGGCCGGCGTGCGGCTGGATCGGCTCTTGTGGGTACGCTGCGGCGGCCGCGCCGAACACGCCTTGAAAGCCGCGGATCTGCTGGTGCAGGGCGGCGGGTTCGGCCTGGTGGTGATGGATCTTGCGGATACGCCGCCCATCACCGCGCGGCGCATTTCCATGACTTCCTGGTTCCGCCTGCGCCGCGCCGTGGAGCATACGCCAACGGTGTTGCTGGTGGTGGAGCAGCAGCCGCATGCCAAAACCTGCGCTTCGCTCACGCTGGAGATGCGGCGCGAGCGGGCATCGTGGTCCGGTGAGCCGGGATGCTCGCGATTGCTGCGCGGCATCCGCGTACATGTGGACCGGCGCAAGCCCGGGCCGGCCCTCGCGGCATCCTTTGAATCGCGTTGGTAGGCCGGGTATGTTTGCAGCCATCCATGCCACCCCTGGCGATTCCGAAAAGCTGCTGCGTCTGGCGCAGGAATTTTCGCCCCAGGTGGAGCAAACCGCCGGGGACACCGTAGCGCTGGATGCCGACGGCCTGGAGCGCATCCACGGATTGCCGCAGGAAATCGCGGCAGCCCTGGCGCGGCGCGCGGCGCAGCGCGGCCTCCAGGCCAGCGTGGCAATCGCGGCCAATCTGGATACGGCGGTGCATGCGGCGCGCGGATTCCCGGGCGTTAGCGTGGTCCCCTACGGCGATGAAGCCAAATATCTGGGCAGCCTCCCGCTCACGGTGCTGGCTCCCACGCCGGAAATGCAGGAAACGCTGGAACGTTGGGGCATACGGCGGTTCCGCGATCTGGCCGCGCTGCCGGAATTGGGTCTGGCGGAGCGGCTCGGTCCGGAAGGTTTGCGTTTGCACAGGCTGGCGCGCGGTGCAGGCGACCGGCCGCTGGTACCGGTTGTAGAACCGCCGTGCTTTGCGGAAGAGGCGGAACTGGATTACCCGGTGGAGTTGCTGGAGCCGTTACTGTTCGTGCTGGCGCAGTTGTTGAGCGGCCTGCGCGCGCGGCTGGTTTCGCACGGCCTGGCTACCAACGAATTGCGCTTGCGGTTGACGCTGGAAAATCGGGGCGAACACACGCGCACGCTACGCTTCCCCGTCCCCATGCTGGACACCAAGGCATTTTTGAAGCTGCTCGATTTGGATCTGGGCGCGCATCCGCCGCCATCGCCGGTGGTGAAAGTATGGCTGGAAGCGGAGCCGGCCAAGCCACGCGCCGCGCAGACTGGTTTATTTATCCCCCTCTCGCCCGAGCCGGAAAAACTGGAACTGACGTTAGCGCGCTTGAAGTCATTGGTGGGCGAAACAAACGTGGGATCGCCAAGGCTGCTCGACACCCATCGTCCAGGAGCATTCCAAATGCTGGCACGCCCGCTGGCCTCCGCGTCCACAATCCCCTTCTCCCCCGCCCTTCCGCTTCGTGCCATCCGCCCTCCGCGAGCCGCCCGTGTGCAGATGGCCTCCGGACAGCCGGTGCATGTTCAGGCGGAGGGCGTGCGTGGGCACGTAGTTTCGTCCGCTGGGCCCTGGCGCACTTCAGGGGATTGGTGGACCCACGATCCCTGGGCGCGCGACGAATGGGATGTCGCATTGAGCGACGGCGCGCTCTACCGGATTTATAGCGAGCAGGGGCATTGGTTTTTGGAGGGCAGTTACGACTGAGAAAGGGCGGCTGTGGGGCGGCCAATCCTGGCCGCAGCCGGCTTTCCAGCCGGCTTGGCCGCCTAAAAGGCGGCTGCGGGCATGATTGCCCGCCCCACTGTGTGAATTATGCCTGAGCCTTATGTGGAGTTACACGCGCGTTCCGCCTTCAGCTTTTTGCAAGGCGCGTCACTGCCCGAGGATCTGGTATCCGCCGGCCACGATCTGGGTATTCCGGCGATGGCGCTGCTCGATCGCGATGGCGTGTATGGCGCGCCGCGCTTTCACCTGGCGGCGAAAAAAACGGGGATGCGCGCGCACATCGGCTCCGAAATCACCTGCACCAACGGCCGGCGCTATCCCTTGCTGTGCGAAAACCGCGAGGGCTACCGGAACCTGTGCCGCCTGGTCACGCGCATGAAATTGCGCGCAAAAAAAGGAGAAGGGGCCGCCACACTGGAAGAAATCGCGGAGTTCGCGCAGGGATTGATCTGCTTAACGCCCCACATCGACGAAACGCTGGCGGGCATCTTCGGCCAGCGGAATCTCTATGCCGAATTGCAGAGACATATGGACCGCCACGAGGAAGCCCGCAACCAGGCCGTCGTCGAAAAGGCGCGCCGTATGGGCATTCCGCTGGTGGCTACCAATGGCGTTTGTTACGCCCAACCACGGCAGCGCGAAGTGCTGGACGTGCTCACCTGCGTGCGTGAAAAAGTAACCTTAAAAACCGCCGGCCGGCTGCTCACTCCCAATGCGGAGCGTTATATGAAATCCGGCATGGAGATGGCGCGGCTGTTTGCCGATCTGCCGGAAGCCATCGCGCACACCGCGGAAATATCGTCGCGCCTGGAATTCACGCTGGCGGACCTGGGCTACGAATTTCCGCGTTATCCGGTGCCGGAAGGCGAGAGCATGGCTTCGTTTCTGCGCAAACGCACGGATGAAGGCGCGCGGCGCCGCTACCACCCGTATCACGACAAAGCGCGGCAGCAAATCGCGCGCGAGCTGGCTCTGATCGAAAAGCTGGCACTGGCCGGCTATTTTCTGATCGTTTGGGACATCGTGAATTTCTGCAGGGACCACGGCATCCTGGCGCAAGGGCGCGGGTCGGCGGCCAATAGCGCGGTTTGTTATGCGCTGGGGATCACGGCGGTGGACCCGGTGGGTATGGATTTGCTATTCGAGCGCTTCCTTTCCGAAGAACGCGGCGAATGGCCGGATATCGACCTGGATCTGCCCAGCGGCGATCGGCGCGAGCGCGCCATCCAGTTTGTATACGAGCGCTACGGCAAGCTGGGCGCGGCCATGACGGCCAACGTGATTACCTATCGCGGGAAATCCGCGGCGCGCGAGGTAGGCAAGGCGCTGGGCTTCGAACTGGTGACGCTGGATCGTCTCTCGAGCCTGGTGCGGGCGTGGGAATGGAAGGACCCCAGCGACACACCCGAGCGGCATTTTCGCGATGCCAATCTGGACCTCGCCAATCCGCGCGTGCGCAAATTTCTGGAGCTCTACCAGGCCGTGCAGGATCTGCCGCGGCACCTGGGACAGCATTCCGGCGGCATGGTGATCTGCCAGGGGCAATTGGATTCCGTGGTCCCGCTGGAACCGGCCACCATGCCCGGCCGCGTAGTGGTTCAGTGGGACAAGGAAGATTGCGCCGACATGGGCATCATCAAGGTGGATCTGCTGGGGCTGGGAATGCTGGCGGCCATCGAAGAGTGCCTGGTGCACATCCGCGAATCGTACGGCGAAGAAGTGGACCTGGCGCATTTGCCGGCGGACGATCCGGCGGTGTACGGCGCGCTGCAAAAGGCGGACACCATCGGGATGTTCCAGGTGGAGAGCCGCGCGCAGATGTCATGTTTGCCGCGGCTGCGGCCGGCGCGCTTCTACGACATCGTGGTGCAGGTGGCCATCATCCGGCCGGGACCCATTGTGGGCAAGATGGTGCATCCTTATTTGCGGCGGCGGCAGGGACGGGAGCGGCCCGACTGCCTGCATCCGTCGCTCGAGCCGGTGCTGCAGCGGACTCTGGGCGTGCCGCTATTTCAGGAACAGTTGCTGCGCGTGGCCATGATCGCGGCGGGATTCACGGGCGGGCAGGCCGAGGAGTTGCGGCGCGCCATGGGTTTCAAACGGTCCGAGAAGCGCATGCAGGAGATCGAGACGAAGCTGCGAGCGGGCATGGACCGTAACGGCATCCGCGGCGCGGTGCAGTATCAGATCGTGCTGTCCATCACCTCGTTTGCGCTGTACGGATTTCCGGAATCGCACGCTGCCAGTTTCGCGATGATCGCCTATGCCAGCGCTTATTTGAAATGTCATTATCTGGCGGCGTTCACGGCCGCGCTGCTGAACAATCAGCCGATGGGCTTCTATCACCCGTCGATTCTGATAAAGGATGCACAACGCCACGGCCTGCGAGTGCTGCCGGTAGATGTAACGAAGTCCGGCTGGTTGTGCACCATAGAAGTTGAGACCCGCCATCTTCGTCTCGGTTTCCGCTACGTCCGAGGCCTGCGCCAACCCGCAGCCGAAGCGATCGTGCGCGCCCGAACCGAGCGGCCGTTCGCCAGCATAGACGACTTGGCCCTACGCGTCCCGGAACTGCGCAAAGACGAAATGAAAATGCTGGCGGAAGTGGGCGCCCTGAATCCACTGCGGCAAATCCACCGGCGCGATGCGCTGTGGATGGCGGAACGCGCGGTGCGGCCGGTAGGTCCATTACTTGAGCAGATGGAACCTGCCGAGGGTGTTTCGCCGCTGGCGCGCATGACGGTCGAAGAGCGGCTGACATCCGATTTCCGAGGCACGGGAGTCACTATCGGCCGGCATCCAATGGCTTACCGGCGGACAGAGATGCAGGCGTTGGGAGTGACTCCGGCGGCGTACCTCGCGCGTGTTCCGCACGGACGCCTGGTGCGCATTGCGGGGTCTGTGATCGTGCGGCAGCGGCCCGGAACGGCGAAGGGTTTCGTGTTCTTAAGCATGGAAGACGAGACCGGGGTGATGAACGCCATCATCGAGCCTGGCACTTACGACCGCTATAAATTGGCAGTAGTGGGCGAGTCGTTTTTGTTGATCGACGGCGTGCTGCAGAATCAGGATGGCGTGATTTCGGTGAAGGTGGGGCGGGTGGAAGCGCTACCGGCAGGCGCGGCGGCGGAGTCGCACAATTTTCATTGAAACTGCAGCCGCAATTTCTGGATGGACACTCGAAGATCCTTGTACAACACACTGACATCCTTCGTCATGAGCTTCAGCGACTCTTTGAAAGTTGATCCCATTTTCGGCTGCCGGCAATGCAAATGGACCGATTCTTTTCGCATCACTTGAGGCAAAAACCAACATAGTGTAATGGACCCCAAAATTTGGACACGAAAAAGGCCTTTGCTTAGATGGTCGGCGGCATTGAAAATGGAGGAGAGACAATGCCACGAACGCGTAAGAATCACCCACCCAGCCTGAAGGC
>Ga0187871_10001213_pt1 | contig 22789 bp, 18 predicted proteins | sample June2016WEW_16_1_FD_132988 | JGI IMG/M metagenome (GOLD analysis project Ga0187871, IMG submission 132988) | Peatland microbial communities from SPRUCE experiment site at the Marcell Experimental Forest, Minnesota, USA - June2016WEW_16_10 | ecosystem: Environmental > Terrestrial > Soil >...
AGGTAGCGGAGCATACCCCCGAGAAGATCATTCGCATCAACGTGCACCCGACCGCCGGGTTGCAGGATTATCAATGCCGGCAATTGGCCTTTGGGCTGGGGCTCGAGGGCGCGCAAGTCGCGCAATTCGGCCGAATAGCCCATGCGCTATACCGGCTCTACTTGGACCGCGATGCGAGCCTCGTGGAGGTCAACCCCTTGATCGTCAATGGCGACGGCGACCTGGTGGCGCTGGACGCGAAGATCAACATCGAGGACAACGCCCTGTTCCGCCAAGCGGATCTTGCCGCGATGCGCGATGCGACTCAAGAGGATGCGATGGAGCGCAATGCCGCGGAGCACGAGCTCAACTATGTCTCGCTCGACGGGAATATCGCCTGCATGGTCAACGGCGCGGGGCTCGCGATGGCGACGATGGATCTCATTCAGCTGCACGGCGGGTTCCCCGCGAACTTCTTGGATGTCGGGGGCGGCGCGACCAAGGAACGGGTCAGCATCGCGTTCAAATTGATCTTGTCCAATCCCAAGGTCAGCGCGATTTTGATCAATATCTTCGGCGGCATCGTCCGCTGCGACATGATTGCCGAGGGCATCATTGGCGCAGTCAAAGAGGTCGGCGTCGTCATTCCGGTCATCGTGCGCCTCGAGGGCACGAATGCGCCGCGTGCACGCGAGCTGCTCGCCCACAGTGGGCTCGATATCACGGCGGCGGGCGATCTGACCGATGCCGCGACGAAGGCGGTGCGCTTGGCGGGAGCACATTCATGAGTATTCTGGTCAACAAGACGACGAAGGTCATCTGTCAGGGCTTCACCGGAAAGCAGGGTACGTTCCATTCCGAGCAGTGCATCGCCTACGGCACGAAGATGGTCGGCGGCGTCACGCCCGGCCGCGGCGGCCAGCAGCACCTCGGACTTCCGGTCTTTGATACCGCCGCCGAGGCGGTCGCAAAGACCGGCGCCACGGTCAGTATGATTTATGTGCCCGCGCCGTTTGCCGCCGATGCGATTCTCGAGGCCGCGGATGCGGGCGTCGAATTGATCGTGTGCATCACCGAGGGGATTCCGGTCAATGACATGGTGCGCGTGAAGGCCACGCTGGCGAGCACCAGTGCGCGCCTCATCGGTCCTAATTGCCCGGGAATCATTACACCCGGCGAGTGCAAGATCGGCATCATGCCGGGATTCATCCATAAGAAGGGGCGAGTCGGCATCGTCTCGCGTTCCGGCACCTTGACCTATGAGGCCGTTTTTCAGACGACCAACAACGGTCTTGGTCAAAGCACCTGTGTCGGCATCGGCGGCGACCCGGTGCGCGGCATGGGTTTTATCGATGTCTTGGCATTGTTCGAGCGGGACAGCCAAACTGAAGGCATCGTCATGGTCGGCGAGATCGGCGGCAGCGATGAAGAGGCGGCAGCGTCCTATATCGCCAAGCACGTCAGCAAGCCGGTGGTTGCGTATATCGCCGGTGTAGCGGCACCTCCGGGCAAACGCATGGGGCATGCGGGCGCGATCGTGGCGGGCGGGAAGGGCACAGCGGCCGCGAAATTCGTCGCGCTCGAGGCCGCCGGTGTCACGACGGTAAGCTCCCCCGCGGAACTCGGCGGGGCGATCGCGATGCGGCTCAAGATGGCGGCCAAGAAGAGCGGCAAAAAGGCCGCGCCGAAGGTTCGGACGAAGGCGGCAAAGGTGGCAAAGGTGGCGAAGGTGGTAAAGGTGGCGAAGGTGGCGAAGGTGGCGAAGAAAAGCGTGAAATCGGCGTCGAAGCAGTCCTCCGCGAAATTGCGCATAGGCGTCGCGGGGCGTGCTGCACGGCGCCCGAAGTAGGGGACCCCATTGACTCAAACGCGGCGGCTGCGGTGCGTGATGGCGCAGCTCAACTTGGTCGTCGGTGACGTTGACGGCAATACGTCGCGCATCGTGGCGGCGGCAAATGACGCGCGCGACGCGTACCAAGCCGATGTCGTCTTGTTGCCGGAACTTGCGGTCTCCGGCTATCCGCCCGAGGACTTATTGTTTCACGCCGGCATGCGTGCACAGGTGGCGCGCTCGCTCGAACGCCTCAAAAACGAGGCGCGCGGCATCACCTTGATCGCGGGGTACCCCGAATACGACGGCGCGAGAATTTTCAATTCGGCGATCGTCATACGGGACGGGCGCGTGATCGCCAACCATCGCAAGGCCTGTCTGCCCAATTACCGGGTATTCGATGAAAAGCGCTATTTCACGCCCGGCGTGGCGCCAACCATCATCGATCTCGCCGGCACCAAGGCGGGCGTGCTGGTGTGCGAAGACATCTGGGAGCCGGAGCCTGCGCGCCAAGCAAAAAACGCCGGTGCGCAAGTGCTGCTCGTCATCAACGCCTCACCCTACGAGGTCGACAAGCAGCTGCAACGCGAGGATCTCATCGCGCGCGCGCGTATCAGCGAGACCGGACTGCCGATCGTGTTCCTCAATTTGATCGGCGGCCAAGACGAATTGGTGTTCGATGGCAACTCCTTCGTCATGAATGCGGCCTGCGAGGTGACCTTGCGCGCGCCGGCCTTTCAAGAAGGGCTCTACACCGTTGATCTCGAGGTCGAGCCGGCCGGAAGCGTCAACCCGGTGCGCGCCGAGGTGGTACCGCGTCAGTCCCAGGAAGAAAGTGTTTATGGCGCGCTCGTGCAGGGCACCCGCGACTACGTCGACAAGCACCGCTTCCCCGGCGCGGTCATCGGCTTGTCCGGCGGCATCGATTCGGCGCTGACGCTGTGCATAGCGGTCGACGCGCTCGGCGCCGAGCGCGTGCACTCGGTGGCGATGCCGTCTCGCTATACCTCGCAGATGAGCAAGGACGATGCGGCGCTGCAAGCCGCGTGGCTGCACGTCAAACACAGCGAAATCTCCATCGAAGGCATGTTCGAGGCGACGCTCGCGGCTCTAAAGGACGAATTCGCCGGCAGGCCGCCCGATACGGCCGAGGAAAATATCCAGTCGCGCTGCCGCGGCGTGCTGCTCATGGGCATTTCCAACAAGACCGGCAAGATTCTGCTCACGACCGGCAACAAGAGCGAAATGTCGGTGGGGTATGCGACGCTCTACGGCGATATGGCCGGCGGTTTCGCGCCGATCAAGGATTGCAGCAAGTTGCTCGTCTATCGGCTTGCGCGTTGGCGTAACGCGCGATCGCGCGCGATCCCGGAGCGCGTCATCGAGCGGCCGCCGACGGCCGAGTTGCGCCACGGGCAAAAGGACACCGACAGCCTGCCTCCCTATGACGTGCTGGATCCGATTTTGGAAGCCTTCATCGAGGACGATTTATCGGTCGACCAGATTGCCGCGCGCGGATTCGATCGGGCGACGGTCGGGCGCATCCTGGATCTCGTCAAGCGCAATGAATACAAACGGCGGCAGGCACCGCCCGGCGTACGCGTCAGCGGCCGTGCATTTGGGCGCGATTGGCGCTACCCGATTACGAGCGGATATAAATCCCGCTAAACCGGCTTCCACCAGGGCCTCTACGGCGCCCGAACGAGCCTGGCGTCTTTCGGATAGTTCTCATCGTAGACCTTGATCGCATTGGCGGCGAGATCCGGCAGGTTGAGCTTGCGATAAGCTTCGATGAGGATTTTCAGCGATGACTGCACGGCCGGCGCGCCGTCATAGTTTTCGATGCAGTACTTGGCTCGATTGATGGCCCCGACGTACGCGCCGCGGCGCATGTAGTACTCGGCCACGTGATATTCAAAATCGGCGAGCCGGTTGCGCAGGAAGATCATGCGCTGCCGCGCATCGGCAACGTATTGGCTGTGCGGATACTTTTGCAGCAATGCGGCGAACGCATCGAAGGACTTGCGGGCGTCGGTCGGCGGCCGTTTGGTCAAATCGGCGTGGAACCAGCGCTCGACGAAATTCGCCTGACGTTCGAAATTGATCAGACCTTTCATGTAGTAGGCGTAATCGACGCGCAGGTTGGTCGGATTTTCGCGAATGAAGGTGTCCGCGGCATCGATGGCCGGCTCGGTTTCTCGATTCTTGTAATAGGCGTAAATCAGATCCAACTGCGATTGGCGCGCCGATTCGCTGAACGGAAAGCGCGACTGAAGCGCTTCGAGCTGCTTGATCGCAGCGCCGAAATCGCCGTTTTTCATGCTCTTTTGAGCCCGCTGGTAGATGACTTCGGGTCCGGACTTCGCGTCGTCGACGCGGTGCGTGCGGCAGCCCACGCCCATCACGGCAATCAGCAAGACGGCCAGCAGCACCCGGCTCGGGTGTTCAAGATCACGCGGTCTCACAAGCGATTCCTTACAATAGTCCGATTCTTACGAAGCGCGGCAGTATACCCGATGCCGCGCAGCACATTTCGAGTACCCCGATGAGCCCAGAGTTCCAATTGATCGAGCTTGAAATTCCGCCGGAATTGGGGGGCGAGCGCCTGGATAGCGCCCTCGCAAGGCTGCTGCCGCAGCACTCGCGCACCCGGATCAAGGCGTGGATTGAAGCGGGTGAGGTGACCGTGGGCCGCCGCGCCTGTAGACCCAGCGAACTGGTCGATGCGGGGGCCCGTGTAGCGGTGCGAATCGCGGCCACGCCGGTGCCGGACGGCGTGTTGCCGGAAGCCATCGCCCTCGATCTCGTGCATCAAGATCGCGATTGCTTCGTCATCAACAAGCCGGTCGGGCTCGTCGTGCATCCGGGCGCGGGCAACCGTACACATACGCTGCAGAATGCCTTGCTGGGACTCGATCCTGGGCTCGCAGTGCTACCTCGTGCGGGACTGATCCACCGCCTCGACAAGGATACGAGCGGACTCTTGGTCGTGGCGCGCAACTTGGAGGCACATACGTCCCTGACGCGCCAATTGATGGCGCGCACGGTCGCACGGGAGTACCAGGCCGTCTGTACGGGCGTCATGACCGGCGGCGGAACGATATCCGAACCGATCGGGCGACATCGCAGCGACCGGCTGCGGATGACCGTTCGTGAGGACGGGCGCCCGGCCGTAACGCATTATCGGGTGTTGGAACGATTCCGCGCGCATACGCATGTCGGGGTCAAATTGGAGACCGGGCGCACGCATCAGATTCGTCTGCATTTCTCGCACCTGCGCTATCCGATCGTCGGCGATCCGGTCTACGGCGGCCGCATCAAGCAGCCCAAGGGTGCCACCGACGAGCTCATGGTCACGCTGCGCGGCTTCAAACGCCAGGCCCTGCACGCTGCGAGCCTCGCGTTCGAGCACCCGCGGAGCGGCAAACGCATGACGTTCGAAAGCCCCCTGCCGCCGGACTTCGCGGCACTCATCGCGGCCTTGCGGCGCGACTTGCACCCGCTGGGTGATGCGGCGTGAGTCCTTCGTGGCTGGTACCCGATTGGCCGGCGCCCGCGAACGTGCGGGCCCTCTCGACGCACCGCATGGGCGGAGTCAGTACGGGGCCCTATCAATCGCTGAATCTCGGCACGCACGTCGGTGATGTGCCCGAGGCGGTGCAGGAGAATCGCCGGCGCTTAGCCTCGGCGGCGCGCTTGCCGGCGGAGCCGGTCTGGCTGCGCCAGGTGCACGGTGCCGAGGTTGCGGATTTGGACCAGGCGCAGTCTGCGAACCGCGTTGCCGAGGAGGGTAGGGATGCTGCGATCTCGCGCTGCGCGGGGCGCGTTTGCGCGATATTGACGGCCGATTGTGTGCCCATCTTATTGGCCGCCGACGACGGCAGCGTCGTCGGCGCGGCCCACGCCGGATGGCGGGGACTCCGCTGCGGCGTATTGGCTGCGACCGTTCGGGCGCTCGACGTGGGACCGGAGCGGCTCATGGCGTGGATAGGTCCGTCGATTGGCGCTGCGCACTATGAGGTCGGGGCCGAGGTGCGCGCGGCGATGCTTAGGCTAGATGCGACCGCGGCGGCGGCGTTTCGACTCAATGAGCGCGGTCGATTCATGGCGGATTTGGCGCTGCTGGCACGCCAACAGCTGCAAGGCTTAGGTATACGGCGCATCGGCGGAGCTATGGCGTGTACCTATGCCGATCGGGAACGCTATTTTTCGTACCGTCGCGACGGCCAAACCGGTCGCCAAGCGACACTGATTTGGTTGGAGGCGCCGCAACACCGTTGAATTGCGGCAGCCCACCCCCAGGTAAGAGCATATGCAGGGACTGAGTTCCGGAGGGGTGTTTCTATGCGAATGGACAAGCTGACGACCAAATTCCAGACCGCGCTCGCGGATGCGCAGTCGCTCGCGGTCGGCCGCGACAACCAATATATCGAGCCCGTTCATTTGATGGCCGCGCTGCTCGACCAGCAGGGCGGTACGGCGCGTCCCTTACTGGAAAAGGCCGGAGCCAACGTCGCGAAGTTGCGCTCGGAACTTGCCGGCGCACTCGATCGCCTGCCCAAAGTCGAGGGCGCCGGCGGCGAGGTCTTGCTCGGCAACGATCTGAATAAACTCATGAATTTGACCGATAAGCTCGCCCAGCAGCGCGGCGATCAATTCATTTCGAGCGAGCTGTTCGTGCTCGCGGCTTGCGACGATCGCGGCGAATTGGGGCGCGTGCTCAAGGCCTGCGGCGTCGCGCGCCCGGCCTTGGAGACGGCCATCGACGAAGTGCGCGGCGGCGCCAAGGTCGACGATGCGAATTCGGAGGAAAATCGTCAGGCCTTGGAGAAATACAGCATCGATCTCACCGAGCGCGCCAGCCAGGGCAAGCTCGATCCGGTCATCGGGCGCGACGATGAAATCCGGCGCACGATCCAGGTCCTGCAGCGACGCACGAAAAACAACCCGGTACTGATCGGCGAGCCCGGCGTCGGCAAGACGGCGATCGTCGAGGGGCTCGCCCAGCGCATCGTCAATGGCGAGGTACCCGAGGGTCTGCGCAATAAGCGCATTCTGGCGCTCGACATGGGCTCCCTGATTGCCGGAGCGAAATTTCGCGGCGAGTTCGAGGAGCGGCTCAAGGCCGTGCTCACGGATCTGGCCAAACAAGAGGGCCAGGTGATTCTCTTCATCGATGAGCTGCACACCATGGTCGGCGCCGGCAAAGCCGAGGGCGCCATGGACGCCGGCAATATGCTGAAGCCGGCGCTCGCGCGCGGCGAGTTGCATTGCGTCGGCGCGACGACGCTCGATGAATACCGCAAATACATCGAGAAAGACGCGGCGCTCGAGCGGCGCTTTCAGAAAGTCATGGTCAACGAGCCGAGCGTCGAGGACACGATCGCGATATTGCGCGGTCTCAAGGAGCGTTACGAGGTACACCATGGCGTCGAGATCACCGATCCGGCGATCGTTGCCGCGGCCACGCTTTCGCATCGGTACATTTCCGATCGGCAGTTGCCGGACAAAGCCATCGATTTGATCGACGAGGCGGGCTCGCTGATCCGCATGGAAATCGATTCCAAGCCGGAAGCGCTCGACAAATTGGATCGGCGCATCATCCAGCTGAAAATCGAGCGCGAAGCGCTCAAAAAGGAAACCGACGAGGCATCGCGCAAGCGCTTGAGCGTGCTCGAGGAGGCTTTGCAGGCGCTCGAGAAGGAATACTCCGATCTCGAGGAGATCTGGAAGGCGGAAAAGGCCTCGGTGCAGGGCGCGGCAACGATCAAAGAGGCGCTCGAGCGCGCGCGACTCGATCTCGATACCGCGCGGCGCGCGCAGGATTTGGCGCGCATGTCCGAACTTCAATACGGACGCATTCCCGATCTGGAGCGGCGTCTCGCCAAGGCTCTCGAAGTCGAGCAGAAGCCGACGCAGCTGCTGCGCAACGAGGTCACGGAAGCGGAGATCGCGGAGATCGTCTCCAAATGGACCGGAATTCCCGTCTCTCGCATGCTCGAAGGCGAACGCGAAAAACTGCTGCGCATGGAGCAGGTCATCGGCGCCCGGGTCGTCGGGCAAACCGAGGCCGTCAAGGCCGTCGCCGACGCCATTCGCCGCACGCGCGCGGGGTTGTCGGACCCGCATCGCCCGAGCGGCTCGTTCATGTTTTTAGGGCCCACGGGCGTCGGCAAGACCGAGCTCTGCAAAGCGCTCGCCGATTTTCTGTTCGACAGCCAGGATGCGCTGATCCGCATCGATATGTCGGAGTTCATGGAAAAGCACTCGGTCGCGCGCCTCATCGGCGCGCCCCCGGGCTATGTGGGCTACGAGGAAGGCGGATATCTCACCGAAGCCGTGCGTCGGCGCCCCTATAGCGTCATCCTGCTCGACGAGATCGAAAAAGCGCACCCCGACGTGTTCAACGTCTTGCTGCAGGTCCTCGATGACGGGCGTCTGACCGATGGCCAGGGACGCACCGTGGATTTCCGCAACACGGTCGTGATCATGACTTCGAACTTGGGCAGCCAGGTCATACAAGAACTCGCCGGCGAAGCCAACTACGCCAAGATGAAGGCGGCCGTCATGGAGGTCGTGACCCAGCATTTTCGGCCGGAATTCATCAACCGCGTCGATGAGATCGTCGTGTTTCATCCGCTCGGCCGCGCGCAAATCCGCGCGATCGTCGACATCCAGTTGGGCCGGCTGCGGCAACGTCTGGCGGAGCGCGATATTCAACTGCGGCTCGACGACGCCGCCCGCGACAAGATCGGCGAGGCCGGGTTCGATACGGTATACGGCGCACGCCCACTGAAGCGCGCGATCCAGGCACAGATCGAAAATCCCTTGGCGCAGCAGATACTGCGCGGGGATTTCGTGCCGGGAGATCGCATCATCGCCAAGCTGCATCGCGGCGAACTCGTCTTCGAGAAGGAGCGCTTGCACTGAGTTGCCCGGCAAAGGCTGCGGTAACCCTGCACGCCAATCCCGGCGCGGCCGCAGCCTTCGCTATACTGGGATATTTGAATCGGTCGAGCGACGCGACAGCAGAGGGAATTCATGCCTTTCTACGAGTATCAATGCAAGCAATGCGGCCATCAATTGGAGGCCATGCAGAAGGTCAACGATGCGCCTCTCAAGAGATGCCCGGATTGCGGCAAACCCGCGCTGCAGCGCTTGATGTCCGCGCCGGTCTTCCGGCTCAAGGGGGCGGGCTGGTACGAGACCGATTTCAAATCGGACCAGGAGGGCAAGCGCAATCTGGTCGACAAAGCGGAGGCCGAGCCCGTCAAGGACGAGAAGACCGACGGTAAGGACTCCAAGGAAGCCAAAGAGGCGTCGGGCAAGGAAACCTCGAGCAAGGAAGCGCCGGGCAAGGAAGCGCCGGGCAAGGAAGGATCTGGAAAGGACGCGCCCGCCGCGAAAGAGAACCCGAAGGCCGCGCCAAAGCCCGCGGACGCCGCCGGCGACAAGTCGGCGGGCAAGCAGGCGGCGAACGCCGCATCATCGAAGCCGTCGAGCACGACGCGAACCGTCAAACGCGGCGGCTCGGGCGCATTGGCAAAGAACAAATTGAAGAAGCCGGGAATACGGAACGGCAGGCGCTAGGCGGGACCTGCGGGCGCTAGGCGGCTGAAACGCTGAAAGCGGGCCCGGTTTTTCGCTTGGGCTTGCCCATGTGCGCCCCAGGCCTTAGCATCGCGCGCTTTCCTTCGTATCGTTCATAACCTTATGCGTACTCATTATTGCGGCCAAGTCGGCGAGTCATTGATCGGCCAGGTCATCACGGTCGCCGGCTGGGCGCAGCGCCGCCGCGATCATGGCGGCGTCATATTCGTCGATCTGCGCGATCGCGAGGGCTTACTGCAGATCGTCTTCAATCCGCAGCCCGCCGATGTGTTCGCGCAGGCCGAGCGCGTACGCAACGAATACGTACTCGAGGTCACGGGACTGGTCCGGGCGCGCCCGGCGGGAACCGCGAACGCGAACTTGAAATCCGGCCAGGTGGAACTGCTGTGCCGTCAGCTCGAGATCTTGAACCGCTGCGAGCCGCTGCCGTTCCAGCTCGATGAGCACGTCAGCGAGGAAGTCCGCCTGCGCTACCGCTACCTCGACTTGCGCCGCGAGGAGATGCGTGAGCGCTTGTTGCTGCGTCACCGGATCACGCGTGCGATGCGATCGTATCTGGACGACGCCGGTTTCATCGACATCGAGACGCCGATGCTCTCGAAGGCGACACCGGAGGGCGCTCGCGATTATTTGGTGCCCAGTCGCACGCATCCCGGCCAGTTCTTCGCGCTGCCGCAGTCGCCGCAGATCTACAAGCAGTTGCTGATGATTGCGGGCTTCGATCGCTATTATCAGATCGTGCGCTGTTTTCGCGATGAGGATTTGCGCGCCGATCGGCAGCCCGAGTTTACGCAGCTCGACATCGAGACCTCGTTTCTCGATCAACAGCAGATTCAGGATCTCATGGAAGGGCTGATCGTTGCCCTGTTCAAGCGGGTCTTGAACGTCGACCTGCCGCAGCCGCTGCCGCGCATGAGCTATGCGGAGGCGATGCGCCGCTATGGATCGGACAAGCCGGATTTACGCATACCCTTGGAGCTCGTTGATGTCGCCGACCTCGTCAAGGGATGCGATTTCAAGGTGTTTGCGGGACCGGCTGCGGATCCCGATGGTCGCGTGGCAGCGCTGTGCGTGCCGCAGGGCGGCAAGCTCACTCGCAAGGAGATCGACGACTACACCGCGCATGTGGCGCGCCACGGCGCCAGAGGTCTTGCCTACATCAAAGTCAATGACAGCGCCAAAGGTCGCGAGGGTCTGCAATCGCCAATTTTGAAATTCTTGAGCGACGCGGCACTTGCCGGCATTTTGCAGCGCACCGCGGCAAAGGACGGCGACTTGATCTTCTTCGGCGCCGACAGCGCCAAAATCGTCAGCGATGCGTTAGGCGCGTTGCGTCTGAAGCTCGGCGCCGATCTTGGACTCGTCGCGCGCGGTTGGCGGCCGTTGTGGGTCGTCGATTTTCCGATGTTCGAATGGGACCGAGATGCCAAGCGTTGGGCAGCGATGCACCACCCGTTCACGAGCCCCGTGGACTTGGATTACGCGGCGCTGGCGGCGAGTCCCGGCGAGGCAATCGCCAAGGCGTATGACATGGTGCTCAATGGTTCAGAGATCGGCGGCGGCTCGGTGCGTATTCACTCGCAAGAGCTGCAGTCGACCGTATTCGACTTGCTCGGTATCACGCCGGAGGAGGCACGTCTCAAATTCGGATTCCTGTTGGATGCGCTGAAGATGGGTGCGCCGCCTCACGGCGGCATCGCGTTCGGCTTGGATCGTCTGGCGATGCTGATGGCGGGTGCGGACAGCATTCGCGACGTCATTGCCTTCCCGAAGACGCAGACCGCGGCTTGCCTCATGATGGATGCGCCGACGGAAGTCAGCGAGGCGCAGCTCCGGGAGCTGCACATCCGCGTGCGCGTTCCGGTCAAAGTCGAGTGACGCCGGTAAGCCTAAGCCCATGTCACTGGTCGAAGTCCACAAACCGATCGCGCTGGCGACCAATGAGTTGAGCGGAGCCGCGCGCGTGCGGCGCCCGGAATCCGTGCTGATCGTCATCTACACGGAGACCGGAGAATTCTTGCTGATTGAGCGCAGCAAGCCGGCCGGATACTGGCAGTCGGTAACCGGCAGTTTGGAATGGGGTGAGGCACCCGACCAGGCGGCGCGCCGCGAGGTCATCGAAGAAACCGGCATCTCCGACGGTGTGCTGAAGAATCTGCAATGGACGCAAGTTTACGAAATTTCGCCGGCATTCGGCCGTGACCGCATCTACCCTCCGGGCGTGACGCACAACCTCGAGCATGCGTACGCTTTGAAGCTGCCGCAGCGCGCGCCGGTGACCTTGAATCCCGCGGAGCATCTGCAATATCGCTGGTTGAGCGCCCAAGACGCGATCGAGACGGTTTCCTCGCACACGAATAGGGCCGTCATCGAACAGTTGCGCCGTTGAACACCACGATCGTGGTTTACGTGCACGGGCTCTGGTTCACCGGGCGCGAGAGTTTCCTTCTGAGGCGACGGATCGCGCGCGAGCTCGGCGCCGAGGATCGCGTATTTTCGTACGCTTCGGTCACCGCGATGAGCGCCGACAACGTGGCGGCGCTCGGCGAATTCGTTTCCGGGCTGCGCTGCGATGCGTTGCACATCGTGGCCCATAGCATGGGCGGCGTATTGGTGTTGAAGCTGTTCGATAATCCGCCGCCGATGCCGCCTGGACGCATCGTGCTACTCGGTTCGCCGCTGAACGGCAGCCGCGCGGCGCAAAATCTTGCGCGGCTTCCCTGGGGCAGCACGATACTCGGGCATACCATACGAGAAGAAGTGCTGCCGGGCCGACCGCGACACTGGCAGGGCGCGCGCGAAATCGGTGTGATCGCCGGCAACGCGGCGCTCGGGCTCGGGCGCCTCGTGGGTCCGCTCCACGAACCCAGCGACGGCACGATCTTGGTCGCGGAAACGAATCTTGCGGGCGCTACGGATCAGATTGTGCTGCCGGTCAGCCATTCGGGCATGCTGTTCTCCGCGCTCGTGGCGCGGCAGGCCGCGGCGTTTCTGCGCGACGGCAGATTTGTGCGTTGACCGCACGGTTACTTCTGCGCATCCAAGGCCTGTAGCTTGAATACCAAATCGAGCGCGTCGCGCGGACTCAAGGTATTGGGGTCGATCGCGCGCAATGCTTGAAGGGCCGCCGAGTCGCGTTCGCGCGCAGGCGTAGGGGCAGGCGCGCGCATGGGCGCCACGAACAACGGCAGCTCGGTCTGCTGCGAGTTGTGCTTGCGCAAGGCGTCCCGCTCACGCTCCAACTCAATCAAGTAACGGCGCGCTTCGGTCGTCACCGCCTTCGGGATGCCGGCGAGCGCCGCCACCTGCAAACCATAACTCTGGTTGGCGGGGCCCTCTTTGACACTGTGCAAGAACACGAGTCGTTCGCCATGCTCGACCGCCTCGACATGCACGTTGGCGACACCGGGGGATTCGGAGGCGAGGCTCGTGAGCTCGAAATAATGCGTCGCGAACAACGTGAACGCGCGGATCTCGGCGGCGATGAACGCCGCACAGGCCCAGGCCAACGACAGCCCGTCGAAGGTGCTCGTGCCGCGTCCGACCTCGTCCATGAGCACGAGACTGCGGTCGGTCGCGTTATGCAGAATATTGGCGGTCTCGGTCATCTCGAGCATGAAGGTCGATCGGCCGCCGGCAAGATCGTCGGACGCGCCGATGCGAGTGAATATGCGATCCAGCGGTCCCAACACCGCAAGCCTCGCCGGCACGAAGCAACCGATGTGCGCGAGTATCGCGATGAGCGCCGCTTGCCGCATGTAGGTGCTCTTACCGCCCATGTTCGGCCCCGTGATGATCAGCATACGGCGCTCGTCGTCGAACCGCAGGTCGTTGGGCACGAAAGCATCGCGGCTCGCGCGCTCGACAACCGGATGGCGGCCGGCCTCGATCAGGACTGTGGGATGGGCGACGAGTTCGGGGCGCACGCAATCGAGCGTCACCGCGCGTTCAGCGAAACAGCTCAGCACATCGAGCAGAGCGAGCGCGGCGCTGGTCTGTTGGAGCGCCGCTAACTCCTCGCTCAGCACCTCGAGCAGCGACTCGTAAAGCTCCTTCTCGCGCGCGAGCGCCCGGTCGCGCGCGCCGAGCACCTTGTCCTCGAAGGCCTTGAGCTGCGGTGTGATGAATCGTTCGGCGGACTTCACGGTCTGGCGGCGCAGGTAGTCGGGCGGAACCCTGTCGGCTTGGCTGCGGCTAACCTCGATGAAAAAGCCCTGGACCCGGTTGAAGCCGAGCTTCAGGCTCGACAAGCCGCTGCGTTCGCGCTCTTGTCGCTCGAGGTCCAATAGAAATTTCTCGGTGTCGCTGCCGAGCAGCCGCAGTTCATCGAGCTCCGCGTCGTATCCAGGCGCGAGTACACCGCCATCGCGCAGGTAATGCGGCGGAGACTCGACGATTGCTCGGGCGAGCAGGGCGTGTTCCCTTGTATGCAGGCCGAGTTCGGCGGTCAGCCGGCGCAGCACGGGCGATTTCGTCGCACCGAGCGCTGCGTGCAGGTCGGGCAGCGCCGCAAGCGCGCCGCGCAAATGCACGAGATCCCGTGGCCGCGCCGAGCGCAGCGCGACGCGCGCGAGAATGCGCTCGAGATCGCCGATCGCGCGCAGCCGCGATGCGAATGCCGTGTGGCGGGCATCGGTGATGAGGTCGGTAACCGCGTCGTAGCGCGCGTTCAATTGAGCGTGATCGCGCAAAGGTCGATGCAGCCAGCGCCGCAGGAGCCTGCCGCCCATCGCGGTGGCCGTATGATCGAATACGCCCGCGAGCGTTAATTCGGGCTTGCCGGCGAGGCTTTCGTCGAGTTCGAGATTGCGCCGGGTCGCAGGATCCATCAACAGTGCCGTGTCGAGCTCCTCGACCGTGATGCTGCGCAGGTGCGGCAGTGCCGCCTTCTGGGTTTCTCGCACGTAGGAGAGCAAGGCGCCGGCGGCTGCGACGGCGAGCGGCAGCGCCGTGCACCCGAACCCGCCGAGATCGCGCGTTTGAAATTGCTCGCAGAGTGCGCGCGTGGCCGATTCGGTGTCGAAATGCCACGGCGGGCGCGTACGCCACGATCGATTCGATGCGCCGAGCGCGTCGGTCATGTTCGGCGTGAATGCCGCTCCCTCCGGCGTCAAGACTTCCGCCGGACGCAGCCGTTCGATCTCTGCCTCGAGTGCGGCGCGACCGGCGACTTCCATGACGCTGAACCGTCCAGCCGACAGGTCGAGCCATGCGAGCCCAAAGCGGCCTTCCGCGCCGCAAACGCTGGCGAGCAGGGTATCGCGACGCTCCTCGAGCAGCGCTTCGTCGGTGACCGTACCCGGCGTGACGATGCGCACGACCTCACGCTCCATCGGGCCCTTGGCCTTGCCGGGATCGCCGCGCTGCTCACAGATGGCCACCGATTCGCCGCGCTTGACGAGTCGCACGAGGTAGGTGTCGAGCGTGGCGGCCGGTACGCCGGCCATCGGAATCGGCGCACCGGCGGAGCTGCCGCGCTGTGTGAGCGCGATGTCGAGCAGTTGCGAGGCGCGACGCGCGTCCTCGTAGAACATCTCGTAGAAGTCGCCCATGCGATAGAACAGCAAGACATCGGGATGCTGCGCCTTGATGCGCAAGTATTGCTGCATCATGGGCGTGTGGTCGACGCCGGAGCCGGGAGCGGCGGGGTCTTTGGATGTCGGGTTGGTGGTCACGCCGCCATATTGTCCACGTCTCGACTGCGGATCGCACGAGAAAACGGTGCGGCACAACGCTGAAGCGAGTGCTGCGGATCAGGCGGCCGCGGCGACCACGACCCGATTGCGCCCCTGCTGCTTGGCTGCATACAGCGCCTCGTCCGCCTCTTGCAGGAATTCGCCGCGCGTCGAGGATTGGGTCGGCTGCATCGTTGCGACGCCGATGCTGCAGGCCAAGCGCATGGAGTCGCCGCGGTGGGAGACGATCGCGCCGGAAACGTTGCGCAGCAGACGCTCGGCGATCGCTGCGGCGGCCGTCGCATCGGCGCCCGGAAGCAGCACGACGAACTCCTCGCCGCCCCAACGCGCGACCAAGTCGGTGTTCCGGTGCATGCCGCGGCATAAGATCTGCGCCACGGCCTTCAGGCACTCGTCGCCATAGGCGTGCCCGTAGCTATCGTTGATGCGTTTGAAATGATCCAAATCGATCAGCAAGATGGACAACGGCAGGCCCGATTGAGCCGCGCTCTCCCAGGCTTGCTCGAGACGTTGATCGAAGTGGATGCGATTGGGGATCTGCGTGAGCGCGTCGGTAATGCACAGCGATTCCATGCTGACGGTACGTTGCTCGAGTAGCGCGCGCGCCTTGACGGCCGCCCAATAATCGTGATGGACGATCTTGGTGATGCTGAAGGTGTACAACAGCAGGAGCGTGCTCATGATCGCGAGCAGTCCCTTGTTTTCGACCGGTTCGGCCAGCATCGCGAGGATCGTCGGTAACAACACCACGGCGGGATACCATCTGCTGACGACGCGGTCGATCGACAGCACGATCGTTCCTGCGGTCGCCAGGCCTGCGACGGTGTACAACATCGGAATCCAGATGGGGTGCAATGGACCGCCATGCATGGACCAGCAGGCGAGCACGCTCCAATGCAGCGCAGGGATCATGACGAACCACCGGCTCTTGAGCTTGCAAGTCGCGAAATCGCGGTCGAGCGCCGGCTCGATATGTCGATAAAAGTGAAATCGTACCGCCGCCATACCGAGGAACAGGCCGGTATTGATCCAGAAAAAGAGCGGCGCCATCTTTGGCAGGCCGGTCCAGGTCGCGAGCAGCATCCACACGGCGACATGCAGGTAGGTGCCGGGCCCGCCGGGCACTAGACCAATTGTGACGCAATGCCGATCGTGGTCGAGCTCGCGTCGTAGCGCTCGAGCTCGCGTCGTAGGGGGTCGAGTTCGTGTTGTAGGGGTCGATGAATAGAGTAAATTAGCGAGATTCATGAAAAATAACGACATGGAACTGCGACGCCTCGCGGCTCGCGTTGGGCGCAAGTTGCTGGCGGCCGGAAGCAGCGTGGTGACTGCCGAGTCTTGCACCGGCGGTTGGATTGCCAAGACATTGACTGACATTCCCGGCAGTTCGCAGTGGTTCGGCGAGGGCTTTGTCACCTACGGCAATGAGGCCAAGATCCGGCGCCTCGGCGTGCCGCGCTCGCTGCTCGAGGCCGACGGTGCGGTCAGCAAGGCGTGCGTGCGGGCCATGGCCAGGGGCGCTTTGAACCGCACCGACGCTCGTATCGCGGTCGCGGTCAGCGGAATCGCTGGTCCGGGTGGAGCGGTGCCCGGCAAGCCGGCCGGCACGGTCTGGCTTTGCTGGGCGGCTCGGCGCGGGCGCAGCTTGCACATGGCGACCGAACTGCGCCATTTCCGCGGCGATCGCGAGGCGGTTCGCCGCAAAACGGTGCGCGTGGCGCTGCAAGGATTGCTGGCCCGATGAGCGAGGCGCCGGACGCCGCTCGCCTGCGGATGTTCTATGCTTTGTGGCCCGGCAGCGAGACGCGCACGCTGATCGCCGCCGCCGCGCAAGCGATTGCTTGCGGCGCCTCGGCGCGCCTCGTACCCGCGGAGAATTATCACCTGACGATCGCGTTCGTCGGCGAGGTCCCGGAGCAGCAACTGCCGATCTTGCGGCAGATCGGGGCGAGCTTGGGTGCCGCGAGCTGCACCCTGCGGTTCGACGCTTATGAGTACTGGCCGAAGCCCGAGGTCCTGGTTGCCGCGGCGCGCGAAATTCCGGCGTCTCTGGAAAATTGTTGGCGCGCATTGCATCAGAATCTGGCGAGCCGCGGGTTCGCGCTCGACCCGAAGCGCTTGCGGCCTCATGTGACGCTCGCGAGGAAAGTCACGCAAGCGCCTGTGCCGACTCCAATGTCGCCGTTTACCTGGCGTGCGTCGGATTTGTGCCTCGTGCGCTCCTCGAGCGACGGCACGCGGGCGGTTTATACAGTAGTCGACACCTGGCCACTACTGGATGAAGCCTGAAACTCATCAAAAACTCTGTCATTCCATTGCATATCAGACGAGCGCGCGGCGCTGGATATGAAATAATACCGCCACACATCGCTGAGGAATGCCCATGGAAGAGAATCGCAAGAAAGCACTCGCTGCCGCGCTGAGCCAAATCGAAAAGCAATTCGGAAAGGGCTCCGTGATGCGCTTGGGCGACGCGGGCGCCACCTACGAAGTCGATACCATTCCCACAGGTTCCTTGGGACTCGATATCGCGCTAGGCGTGGGCGGAATTCCACGCGGACGGGTCATCGAGATATTCGGACCGGAGTCGTCGGGCAAGACGACGCTCACGCTCGCGATCATCGCGTCGGCGCAAAGCCACGGCGGAACCGCGGCATTCGTCGATGCGGAGCACGCGCTCGACCCGGTGTACGCGGAAAAACTCGGCGTAAAGGTCAATGACTTGCTGGTGTCGCAACCGGATACGGGTGAGCAAGCGCTCGAAATCACCGATATGCTCGTGCGTTCTGGAGCGGTCGACGTCGTCGTCGTCGACTCGGTCGCGGCGCTGACGCCGAAGGCCGAAATCGAGGGCGAGATGGGCGATCAACATATGGGCCTGCAAGCCCGCTTGATGTCGCAAGCGCTGCGCAAATTGACGGGCAACATCAAGCGATCCAACACGATCGTCATTTTCATCAACCAGATCCGCATGAAAATCGGCGTGATGTTCGGCAATCCGGAAACCACGACCGGAGGCAATGCGCTCAAGTTCTACTCCTCGGTTCGCATGGACATCCGCCGCATCGGCGCGATCAAAAATGGCGAGGAAGTCGTCGGATCGCTAACCCGCGTCAAGGTCGTCAAGAACAAAGTGGCGCCGCCGTTTCGCGAAACCGAATTCGAGATCATGTACGGCACCGGCATTTCGAAAGAGGGTGAACTCATCGAAATCGGAGTGCTGCACAACATGATCGAAAAATCCGGCTCCTGGTACAGCTACAAGGGCGAGCGAATCGGACAGGGCAAGGACAACGCGCGAACGTTCTTGCAGCAGCATCCGGAGATCGCCAAGGATATCGAACTGCAAATCCGCGCCAAGCTGATTCCCGAGAAGGCGACGATGAATCGCGGCGGTGAGGCCAAAGAGGCGTAAGCCCTGCGACGCAAGCCCGTAGAGCCTCATGATGCCCGCGCAGCGCGGGTGGCGGCACTCGATGCGCTTGCGCGCCGCGATCGCGCATCGGGGGAATTGCGCCAGAAATTATTGGAAAAGGGCTACGACACGGGCGTCGTCGTCGACGTCATCGATCGGCTCGTCGACGAACGCTTGCTCGATGATCGCCGCTATGTGGATAATTTCGTGAGCTTTCATGCTGCACGGGGGCAGGGACCTTTGCGCGTGCGCGCAGAGTTGCGCAAACTTGGGCTTCAGGGCGAAATGATCGAGGAGTGCCTTGCGGCATACCCGGATTGGATTGGGCAGGTGCATGGCGCGCGCAAAAAAAGGTTCGGGGCGGCCCCGCCGACCAATTTCGCCGACATACAGCGCCAGGCGCGATTCTTGAATTACCGAGGTTTCACGGGCGCCCAGATCAGAACTGCATTAGGCTTCGACACCGATCTAGATGCTGATAGCGAAGAGATATGAAACGCGACGCCAGAATGAGAATGATGACGAGTTCGGAAATCCGGGCCAGCTTCTTGGAATTCTTCCGCAAGAACGGCCATACCGTCGTGCCGTCGAGTTCGCTGGTCCCCGGCAATGATCCGACCTTGCTGTTCACCAACGCCGGCATGGTGCAGTTCAAGGATGTTTTTCTCGGCAAAGACATCCGCGATTATTCGCGCGCCGCAAGTTCGCAGCGTTGCGTGCGCGCCGGCGGTAAACACAACGACCTCGAGAACGTCGGATATACGGCGCGGCATCACACGTTCTTCGAGATGCTCGGCAACTTCAGCTTTGGGGATTACTTCAAGCGCGAAGCGATCCATTTCGCATGGAATTTCGTGACGGGAACCCTGGGGATTCCGAAGGATCGCCTCTGGGTGAGCGTATTCCGCGAAGACGACGAGGCTGAGCGCATTTGGACAGAGGAAATCGGCATCGATCCGACGCGCTGCACGCGCATGGGTGAACAATCCAATTTCTGGCAGATGGGCGACACCGGTCCTTGCGGCCCGTGCACGGAGATCTTCTACGATCATGGCGCCGAGATTCCTGGCGGACCGCCCGGATCCCCCGACGAAGACGGCGATCGTTACGTCGAGATTTGGAATCTCGTATTCATGCAATACGATCGCAGCGCGGAGGGCGTGCTGACGCCCTTGCCGAAGCCCTCGGTCGACACCGGCATGGGTCTGGAGCGCGTGGCCGCCGTGATGCAAGGCGTCCACAGCAATTACGAGATCGATCTATTCAAAACATTGATACAGGCGGCCGCAGTGCTGACGGGAACCGCTGAGCTCGACTCCTCGAGCTTACGGGTTATCGCGGACCACATCCGCGCGAGCACGTTCCTGATCATCGATGGCGTCGTGCCGTCGAACGAGGGGCGCGGCTATGTCTTGCGGCGCATTATTCGGCGCGCGATTCGTCACGGCTACAAGCTGGGCCAGACGCAGCCGTTTTTTCATAAACTCGTGCCGAGTTTGGTCCGCGAAATGGGCGGCTATTTCACGGAACTCGTGAGCGGCGAGCTCCGTGCCATGCAAATCCTCGCGCTGGAAGAGGAGCGATTCGCGGAGACGCTCACGCGCGGCATGGCCTTGCTCGATGCGGAGACCGCGAAATTGACCTCCTCGATCATTCCGGGCGAAACGGTCTTCAAGCTGTATGACACCTATGGGTTCCCCGCCGACCTGACCGCCGACGTCGCGCGTGAACGTGGTCTCACGATCGACAACGCGGGTTTCGATGCGGCCATGGAAGCGCAGCGCGTCCGCGCCCAGGCCGCGAGTAAGTTCGGTGCGGAATCGCGCGACTCCGTAAAATTGGACGGCAAAACGGATTTTTCGGGCTACGATCGGCTCGTCGATACCGGCATCGTCACGGCCTTGATCGCCGAAGGTGTGCGCGTCGAGGTCTTGCGATCCGGACAAGATGGACAAGTGGTGCTCGATCATTCGCCGTTCTATGCCGAGAGTGGCGGCCAGATGGGCGATGCGGGTCTGCTGGTCGGCGCTGCATCTCGCTTCACCGTCAGAGACACGCAAAAGGTCGGTGCGGTGCACTCGCACTTGGGCCGCTTGGATTCCGGCGAATTGCGAATCGGGGATCGGCTCGAGGCGCAAGTAGATGCGGCTCGGCGCCGAGCCCTTGCGCTCAATCATTCGGCCACGCACCTTTTGCATGCCGCACTGCGTGAAGTTTTGGGCAAGCACGTGCAGCAGAAAGGCTCGCTGGTCGCCCCGGACAAATTGCGATTCGATTTTTCGCATACGCAAGCGCTGGCGCCGGATGAGTTGCGGCGCGTCGAACGGCTCGTCAACGATGCGATCCGCGGCAACGCCAAGGCCGAGACGCGTGTGATGCCGTTCGATGAGGCCGTGGCTGCAGGCGCGATGGCGCTATTTGGCGAGAAATATGCGAGCGACGTGCGCGTCCTGTCGTTCGGCGATTTTTCCAAGGAACTCTGCGGCGGAACTCATGTTACGCGCGCCGGGGATATCGGTTTGTTCAAAATCATCAGTGAATCCGGTGTCGCGGCGGGTGTTCGGCGTATCGAAGCATTGACCGGAGCGGCGGCATACGAATGGGTCGTCCGGACCGATGAGGTATTGCGCGATGTCGCGGCAATGGTGCGCGGCGGCCGAGAAGATGTCGAGGACAAGGTGCGTGAGGTGCTCGAGCGGTCGCGCAAGCTCGAGAAGGAAGTTCAGCAGCTCAAATCGAAGCTTGCGAGCGGCCAGGGCGGCGATTTAACCGCTCAGGCGAAAGAGGTCGGCGGAATCAAGGTGTTGGCGGCGCAGATCGACGGTGCCGACGCCAAGTCCTTGCGAAATGCGGTCGACCAACTGAAGGCCAAATTGGGCTCATCGGTGATCGTTCTCGCAACCGTGCATGACGGCAAAGTCGTCTTGGTCGCCGGTGTTTCCAACGACTTGCTGGGTCGGCTCAAGGCCGGCGATATTGTCGGCGTAGTGGCGGCCCAGGTCGGCGGCCGTGGCGGCGGGCGGGCGGATTTTGCGCAAGCGGGTGGAACTCAGCCCGAGAATTTGAGTCTGGCATTAGCAGGCGTCGAGACATTGGTAAGTAGCCGCCTAGCGTTCTAGGCTTTTTATTGTCCTCAATACAAATGCCACAAATGCGTGCGCTATTCTTGTATTCTTGGACTACCAGTTAAAGAATTTCCCGGGCGCTTCGATAACCCTTTCGTAAATCGAACGAATCATTAGTCGCGTTGCCGTACGTAACGAGCGTTTTAAGTCGCAGCACCGCCGAGGAAGCCAGGAGCTTAGGTATGTTGATATTGACCAGAAGGGTCGGTGAGACCGTGATGATTGGGAACGAAGTCACGGTTACGGTGTTAGGCGTGAAGGGCAACCAAGTCCGTATCGGGGTCAATGCCCCGAAGGACGTGGCCGTGCACCGAGAAGAGATTTACGAGCGCATCAAGCGCGAAGAGGAAGGCGATTTGCACGTCGCTAGACCGACGATCAAGGTGCCCGACCGAACCGCCTGATCCGTCGGCGAGCCCGTATTCAGCTTTGCCTTGCGATGCCGCCACGGGTATCATCCCGCGCTCCGCAGACGCTGTACTTGCGCCCTGCCGGAGAGGTGGCCGAGTGGTCGAAGGCGCGCCCCTGCTAAGGGCGTATGGGTCAAAAGCCCATCGAGGGTTCGAATCCCTCCCTCTCCGCCATACTGAGCAAACTTGTTGTTTGGTGAGAACGGAGGGATGACGCCGTCGCCAAGCGACGGCGCCGCACGGCGAGGGCCGCCAGGCCCGAGTCAATCCCTCCCTCTCCGCCATATGATTCAAGCCCATTTTTCGGCACGAATGGTGGGAGACGCCGTCGCGCCGCGACGGCGGTCCCGAGCATCGGCGAGGGATGAGCGGCGTAGCCGCGAACAATCCCTCCCTCTCCGCCAATCCCGAAAAGGCCCTCGTTCTAGGTGATTTAATTCCCTATTCAAGGGCTTATTCGCGCGATTGGGGGAGGATAGCGGGCGCTGCCCAGTGTGTTAATATTCGCGCCCCGTTGCGCCCGTAGCTCAGTTGGATAGAGCGCCTGGCTACGAACCAGGAGGTCGGGAGTTCGAATCTCTCCGGGCGCACCAATGCTTTTAAAGTCCGAGCAAAGCCTGCTGGGCCAGCAAGCTCATAGGCCGAAATTCGAACTCCCGACAGACAAACAAGACGAGTTCGACAAATCGCCGCACGCGATTTGGACGCCGGCGCACAGCGAC
>Ga0187871_10001215_pt1 | contig 22772 bp, 18 predicted proteins | sample June2016WEW_16_1_FD_132988 | JGI IMG/M metagenome (GOLD analysis project Ga0187871, IMG submission 132988) | Peatland microbial communities from SPRUCE experiment site at the Marcell Experimental Forest, Minnesota, USA - June2016WEW_16_10 | ecosystem: Environmental > Terrestrial > Soil >...
CGCCGGCTGCGCAACAGATACGATGGCAGCGCGCGCACACGCGAGTCCAGCAGGAAGAGCGCACCCACATACACCGGGAGACCCACTACGCACCGCGACACAGCGTCGAGTAAGTGCGACTGGAGCGCAATCTGGGAGGCAACCGCCCAGCCTGCCAGCCCGGCGGCCCCGTATTTTGCCAGCGCCAGGCCGCGCACGCCAATGGGCAGAATGCGCGACGATGCCAGCCACAAAAGGAGAATCGTCACGATGTGCGTCAGCAGCAGCGCCACCGCCGCGCCTTGCAGTCCCATCCGGGGCAGCAGCAAACAATTCAACACAATGTTCAGGGCCGTTGAGCAGGCCAGCGCCAACGCCATGGTACCCGTCTTCTTTTGAATGAGGAGGCCGGCGCACAGAAAGACATGCGTGGTGTAGATCAGCAGGCCGCCCACGAGATACGGAATCAGCCGGTCCGCGCCAAGGTATTTCGGCGAGGCGAGCAACACCAACGCGTCGTGCGAACCCAAAGTCACCAGCATGTAAATGCCGGCGGCCGCCATCAGATAGAAGTCCAGCGAGACATGCAGGAACTCGGTAGTCCGGGCGCGACCTTCCGCCGTCCAAAGCCGCAGGTAGATAGGCAAAATGGCCAGCCCGAGAGGCACGGTCATCAGATCGTTCACATACTGGGACAAGCCATATGCGACGGAGTAATAGCCCAGGGCTTCAGCGCCCAGGTAGTGCCGCACCAGAGCGCGGTCGGCCGTCAGCAGGATGACCCCCGCCAGTTCATAAAAGACCAGCGGCAAGCCGAAGCCGACCGCCGAGCGGAATAGCGCGTGGTCGAAACCGATAGCACTCAGCAGACGCCGCCGGAACAGCCACAATACCAATACCAGGACGAACACCAGTTCCGCAGCCATCGTGCCGGCTAGATATGTCCGTACGGATCGCCCCAGCCAGGGCAAGAATGCGCAGACCGTGCCGACAGTGGCCGCCTTCATCAGAACCGACGCCGCATTGTATGCCGCGGTACGCTCCTCGATGCGCAAGAAAGACAGCAGGATCGACTCGATCGCACGCAGCAGGATCAACGCCGACGCAAACGAGAGCAGGGTCGCCAGCGGGCCGTCCATGAAGTGCTTCAGCAATAGCTTCACCACCACCAGGAAGACCAGGGTGATGGCAACTGCCATGGCGGCCACGCCGAAAAGCATGGTCGAGTAATAGCCTCGCGCGGACTGACGGTCGGATGAGAACTCCTTCTCGTTATAGAACCGCAGCACGGAGTTTTGCATACCCGCCTTGGACAGAGCGGTGGGCACCAGCAGGATCTTCTGGATAAAATCGATCATGCCGTAGTCCGCGACTGAGAAGATCCTGGTGAAGATCGGAAATGAGATAAAGCCAATGGCCAGTCCGCCGAAAAGACCGGTCAGATAATGGGAGGAGTGCTGGATCAGCTTCTTCATTTCTCCGGCGACTGAGTGCGACAACGGCATGTTCGTCTCTACGCCAGAACCGCGTCGTCTGGCAGAGGCATTTCGAGATCGGCGGGCACAGGGTCTTTCGGCGCGCCTGTCTCTTCTGCCTTCAGGGCTTGCGCGACCATGCCGGCAATGACCCACAGGTAACCGCAGACCTGCAGGAAGTTCCAGCGGTCTCCGAACAAATTGGCCACAAAAGCGGTCACTAACCATGCCGCCAAGCCCAACCCCAGGGATGCATAGAAGGGATCCTTGGCGCGGCGGGAGAACGCCAGTCCCACCCGGAAGGTCTTGCCCAACAGCCAGAGGAATAGCGCCAGTCCGAAGATTCCGGTTTCCACTAGTAGCTTCAAAAAGAAGTTGTGCGTGTCCTCGTAGTTCCCCACGCGGTGCATGTAAGCGTAAGTGTTGAATCCCGACCCGAGTATGACATTGGCATCGAATACCTGCATGGCGTCTTGCCAAAGCGTGATACGGGTTTCCGACGAGTGGTCCAGTCCGCCGGTTTCATAGGTCATGGCGACCCGTTCCCGCACGGCGTTGGGCACCAGCGCGGTCCACGTGAAGAGGAACGCGATCAGGGCCGCCAGCATCCAACGTTTCTTGGCCACACCTAGAAACAGCCAGCCCGCCAGGATTGCCACATAGCCGCCGCGCGACATGCTATACATCAGGCAAACTGCCGAAAGCCCGCCGAGCGCCCAATATGCCAACCTGATCAGCAGTGTTTTCTCGAAGGCTGCCAGTGCGATCAAAAAGACGACGAATTGGGCTTCGAACGCGGCCATGCCGTTGATGCCCGCATAACCCATACTGCCGGCGTCGCGTAGATCGTATGAGAAGGCGGAAAAATCGCGGCCCGACACGGTGCTCATGAAGTTACGGTCGAGCGCCAATACTGCGAGGCACATCATCACGATGATGCCTTTCATCTGGAGGCGGGTAGGTTCTACGGCCGCCACCAGTAATAGCAGCGCCGGCATCATCATGTAATCCGCCCATACCGAGAATCTCTCGGTCCCCGGTAATGGAAGCGGCGCGCCGAGGTAGAACGAGCCGAGTAACAGGGACAGAAACGTGAACGCCGCATAAATGCCGATGAGAACCGTCCACGGGGTCTTCGGGAAAACCGGCCTCTTCCGCCGTATCACGCCTATGGCGACGGCGAGCAGAACAATGGTGACCACGCTGGCGCCCAGAGGAAAGACGTTGAGGCGATAGCGCATCGTCTGCAACGGAATCAGCGGCGCGAGATAGAAGATCCCTACAACCGGCCTCCAGAAGATGCTACCGAAAACCGTCAGGATAGCTCCGATGTATAGGAGCGAGCCCAGCGATCCTTCGGCGCCGAAGTGGAGTGACATAGCTTAATAGTGGGTTACCCGAGAAGTTCAGTCGCGGGGCCGGTATGAGAACGAAGACCGCAGGCGCTGCGTGGCTTGCGTTCACCACCGATACCCAACAAACACATCGCGCGGGCTAACCCGTAGGCTCCGAATAGCACGGTCAGCGGAAGCAGATGGCGCCACTTCTTGCGCTCCAGGCAGGCGCGCAGCGCCAGCGCGAAGGGGCCCATCAGCGGCATCGCGAGACCAGCCAGTGTTACCGCCGCACGTCCGGAAAGCGCTCCCGCACATGCACCGCCTAAAGCCGTGGCTACGGCGATCAGCATGTACACGGCGAATAGCATCGCCCTGCGCGACTCCGAGCGGAAAACGTCGCGCAGAAAGACCTTGCCGACATTGATGCCGTGCCACAGTTGCTTTCGATAGAAGCCCTCCAGCGTCTGCGGTGTGCCTAAATGCACCACACTCAGCGAAGGCACGGCCAGTATAGGCACAGAGGACGCGGCTGCCCGCCCGCAAAACTCGGTGTCTTCGCTGGTGACAATCGTCTCATCGAAACCACCCAAATTCAGGAACAGTTCGCGGCCGATCGCCAGGTCGCCGCCGGGGACGTACGACACGGGACCTTCTTTGGCCCGCCACAAATCCCCATACCATGACTGAGCTACCCACGAAGAGCCGGCCGGGATGCGATATTGCGCGCCGATCACTCGGCCATCGTCCGCATGCAGGAGATCGGCTATTTGTTGCAGCCAGTGCGCGGGCGCCACGCAATCCGCGTCCAGGAACGCCAGATACTCGCCCCGCGCGATTGCCGCGCCATAGTTCCGGAGCGCCGAAATCCGCACGCCGCTTCTTTCCAAAACCGTCACGGACAGCGCGCCGCCGAAACTGTGCGCGATCTCCCTGGTATGATCGGCAGATCCGTTGTCTACCACGATAACTTCGAAGCAGGCCGCTGGAAGCCTCTGCTTTTTCAACGAAGCCAGAGATCGCCCGATGACGCTCTCCTCATTCAACGCGGGGACGATGACAGATATCAGCGGCGGCATCTATCTTACCTATGCCTTCTGCGCCAGCGCCGCCATGACCTGGGATCCCAGCACGTCCGTCTGCCGCGGGCTGCCGTGCTGCTTCAAATACTTGACGTTGCTGTACAATGCCGCGCCGTAATCGGATATCTGTCCGCTTTCAAATGCGGCCTTGATTTCGTAGATCCCATCGTCCAAACTTCTGGTGCATCTAAAACCGAGATGGCCTTTGATTTTCTCAAAAGACACCCGATAACTGCGGCGGTCCGCGTTTTCGACATGCTCGACGCGAGTGTACGGGAAGAATTTGACGAGCTTGTTTGCCACGTCCGTCAATGTGAAATTGAGGCGGCTGTCGCCCACGTTGTAGATCTGGCCTCCGACAAGAGCGACAGGCGCTTCCAGCACGCACATGATCGCCGCAGCCGCATCGGCTACATGCAGGAACGGTCTCCACTGCTCGCCGTTGTAGATGGTGATGACCTTCTCTTTTAGGGCCTTGGCAGTGAGCAGATTGACCACCAGGTCGAATCGCGGCCGGGGCGACAGCCCGAAAATGGTGGCGAACCGCAGGATCGTGGGATGGAAACCGCCCGTGGTGGCCGACAGCAGGGCCTCCTCGGAATCGACCTTGGTATCGGCGTAAAGCGAGATCGGCTGGACCTGGGAGTTCTCGTTCATGACTTGCTCGGATGCGCCATACACGCTGCAACTGGAGGCGAAAATGAAACGCTGGACTTGTTCGCCTTTGGCGATCTCGATCATCATACGAGTGGCTGCGTAGTTGACTTCCTGCGCGGTCTTGTGGTCCTGGTCGCAAGCCGGATCGCCCACGATGGCGGCCAAATGGATCACCGCGCCCGCGCCGCGCATAGCGCTGACCACGTCCTGGATATTGCGGCAATCGCCGCGCATGAACTCGAGACGCGGATGATCGAGCACTTCTTCAATGGCCGATGCGCCGTAGACTAAGCTGTCCAACACGCGCACGCGGAAGCCGCGCTTCAGAAGCGCCCGCACGACGATCGATCCAATGTAGCCCGCGCCGCCTACGACCAATACCAACTCGCCGCGTGCAATGGTTGCAGGACGCTCCGCTTTTTCATGCTCAAACAGGGTGTGCTTCAGCCAGCGGATACCCGGGGTTCCGAGAATTACCAGCGCCGCAAAAATGAGTGCTGCCATGCGCGGCAGAGTCTGCGGGCTAGGCAGCAGAAAACTGACGGACAACATGCCCAGCGCGGCTATGGCGGCGCTGGATGCCGCCCGGCGCAGCGCCAGCGCTTTGCGGTAAGTACGGGAGGTTGTGTACAAGCCGCTGAGGACGTAAAAGCCCGGGAATAGAATCGACAAGGGTAGAAATAAGCTCAGGTAATAATGACGCAGCTCGTCTAATCCGATGCGAACGGATTGTTCGGAACCGGTATGGAACTGCAGAGCCACCACCATCAACGCAGCCAGCATGGCTGTCTGAACGATGAGGAAGTCGGCGATCATGCGAACTGTAATTCGCAAAAAACCCGAGGCGATGCCTGCCGGTTTCATTTTAGTAGTCCACCATTTCTTTATCAACGTCTTAACCAGAACAACGTCAGTCGCCCGCCACGGCCATCACCGCCCAATTCTTCTTGCGCGATTTTCTGGCAATTTCCAGGATGGCTCCGGTGACGTACTCAACCTGGGCCTCCGTCATTGCTGGGAACAGGGGCAGAGAAATCAAGCGGGGATAGAGTTCCAGCGCGTTGGGGCAGCGGTTCTGCGGCAAGTTGGCGCGCGAAGCAAAGAACGGATGCAGCGGGATGGGAATGAAATGTACGCTGGTTCCCACGCCGCGCGCCTTGAGCTGTTCGATAAACTCATCGCGCCCGATCGTCAGGCGTTCCAGGTTCAGGCGCAACGTGTAAAGGTGCCATGCGTGCCGGCAATCCGCTTTGCCGACCGGCAGTTCCACTTCGTCGACGTCCGCCAACAGGCTGTTATATAACTCCGCGAACCGCGTGCGGGTCTCGATGAACCCTTCCAGCTTTCTCAGTTGGTGAATCCCTATGGACGCTTGAATGTCGCTCATGTTGTACTTGTAACCGGACTCCAGCACCTCGTAGCCCCAGTGACCGCGGTCGGAATAGCGGTTCCAGGCGTTCTTGCTGATGCCATGCAGAGACAGTATCTTCATCCTGGAGGCCAGTTCTTCGTCGTGCGTCAGCACCATGCCGCCCTCGCCCGTGGTGAGATTCTTCACCGCGTAGAAGCTGAAGACCGAGGCAGTGCTGTGTTCGCCGGTCAGCGGATGGGCCGCGCCCGCATGCGCGCCTTTGTAGAATGCGCCGGCGGCGTGCGCGCAATCCTCTATCACCTCGAGCCCGTACCGGCGGGCCAGGAACCAGATGGCTTCCATATCGCACGGCAAGCCTGCGAGGTGCACGGGGACGATGGCCCGCGTTTTGCCCGTGATCCGCGCCGCAATGGAAGCGGGGTCGATGTTTCCATCCGCACCTACATCCGCCAGCACCGGCGTCGCGCCGGTGTGGATAATCGTGTTGACCGTCGCACAGAACGTCAGAGGCGTGGTAATCACCTCCATGCCCAGGCCGATATTCAGCGCCGCTAGCACCAGGTGCAAACCCGAGGTACACGAGTTCACAGCCAATGCGTGCGGTACATCGGTATAGGCGGAGAATTCCCGCTCGAATTGGGCGGTCCGCGGGCCGGTGGTGAGCCAGCCGGATTTTAGCGTGAGAACCACCTCGTTGATTTCTTCGTCCCCAATGCTGGGGCGGTGGTAGGGTACTTGAATACTCGATTGCATAAGAAAGCCTTCCACTGAACTTGGGTAGAGGAGTTGTCCCGTTAGTGCCTGGCTAATGCACGGAACACCAGGCCCGCCGTCGCCAAGACGATTTTGGCGTCGCTGAAGACGGTGCGCCCGCGCAGGTAATCGAGATCCAGGCGAAGCTTGCGTTCCATTAAGTGAGTCAAGTAATACTCGTAAGCTTGCACGCCCTCCGGGATGGTCTCGGACTCGTCGTCGCTTTCCAGTTGCACTTTTCCGGTAACGCCGGGCTTGACCACGAGCACTACACGTTGACTCGGCGTGTAAAGCGCCACGATTTCGGGCGACTCCGGCCGGGGCCCGACCAGGGTCATGTCACCCAGCAGCAGATTGAAGAACTGGGGTAATTCGTCGAGCTTCGTCTTGCGCAGCACACGGCCCAGCGGTGTGACCCGCGGGTCGTTCTTGCCCGTAATCGGACCCACTTTCGCGGCGCCGTTGATCATGGTCCGGAACTTCCACATTCTGAAGTTACGTCCTTCTTTGCCTGTGCGCCAGCCGCCATAGAAGGGGTTGCCGGGCGATGAGATAAAGACCGCCAACATTACGGCCATCAGCAGCGGAGCCAAGACGACGAGCGTTAACAAGGCGACGATGACGTCGACTAACCTGCGCATATGTGCCTACGTAGTTACCGGGAGATTCGCGTGAAGAAAGAGTTATTAGTCACGGGCTGGAGAGCTCCTGGAAAAAACCAGCGAAAGCCCGCCAGGAAACCCAGGCCCCAGGAGAAATGATATACGGTGAACACCGCCGGCAGATAGGGGAGAGTAGCCCAGCCGGACTTTCGCGCGGCGGCCACGGACGCTGCTAGATTGGCCGCGGCATATGCCAGAATCAGTGTCAGCCATAAGCGACCGGCTATGGCGAATTCCCGCGTGCCGGTGGCTGCTGTCACGATGCACGCCGCACACAACGCCAGATGCGCCAGCACGAAAGTTACCGGCGCCAGGTGCCGCCACGACCCAGGTATTCTGTGTTTGCGAACCACAGCCGCCTTCCAGAACCCGTATTGGAAGTATTGTAGGAACAGAGCCGTGAGCGTGGCCCGCGGCGAATACCAGGACACGATATCCGGACTTTGCCAGATTCTCCCGCCGGATCGAGTCAGCCGCAAGTTCAACTCATCGTCCTGATTGCGCACCAGAGCCTCATCGAAAAGCCCAAGCCGTTCCAGAGTCTCTTTGCGCCAGCAGCCATAGGGCACGGTATCGATCCAGCCTTCGTAATTGTCGTCGTGGAACCTGGCGCCTGTCGAAAATGGCGAATGATATGCCGCGGCGAACGCGCGGGCGCGGGTTCCGTGTGTCCGCGTGCGCGCCGGGCCGCCCACATTATCCGCGCCGGTGCGCGCCAGTTCAGCCACGCACCGCCGGCAATAGTCTGGTGCGTAAGAGGTGTGCGCATCCATACGAATGACGATGGCGCCGCGCGCCGCGCGAATCGCGGCGTTCAGGCCCGGCGATACCACCCGCCGCGGATTATCTATGGTGCGTAGTTGCGCATGGCGTGCACAGTACTCCCGCAGAGTCTCGCGCGTACCATCCTCGCTCATGCCATCGGCGATGATGGCCTCCCAGGTGATGCCGGACATAGCCTGTTCGAGCAGCGAGTCCAGAAATCGGCGGATGTGCCCCTTCTCATTGCGGCAGGCCACAATGATGGTAACCTCCACTGCATTAGCGGAGTTCATGATCGGCTCCGCTGCCATGCATCTGTAACTTCCGCCGGGCGGCAATGGTCGTCGAGTGCCTCTTGATACAGACCGATGTAACTCCGGGCCACCACCTCGGCGGCAAAGTTCCGCGCAACGTGCGCGCGCCCGTGATTGCCCAGCGTGCGCCCCAGCTCCGGATCGCGAAGCAGCCGCAGTATGGCCATCGATAACGCGTTCGCATCTCCGGGTTCGCAGAGCAACCCGGTGACTCCTGGGACGATGACCTTCGGGACTGCGCCCACCGTGGTCGCCACTACCGGTCTCGCCGCCGCCAGCGCCTCCAGCAGACACATGGGCATGGCTTCCTGGAAGGACGGAAGCACCACGACATCGAGCGAAGCATACAGCGCGGCCATGTCCTCACGTCTCCCGGCAAATACTACTTTGGAGGCGATGCCCAACCGTACGGCCAAGGCTTCCCATTCCGCGCGCGCGGGCCCTTCGCCGGCAAAGACGAATTTCGCGTTCGGAAACAGTGCCAGCACGGCCTGCGCGGCGGAAAGCAGGACGGCGCCGCCTTTGTCGGGCACCAGTCTTCCCACGCATCCAACCAGCCGTTCGCCGCTGATGGCGCCCGGTTCCTCGCGCAGTGACTGTGCAGGCTCGCGTAAGGGCTCCATGTCGACGCCGTTCGGAATGGTCTTCAACTTATGCGCCGGAAGCTTCCATCGTCTCAGGATTTCAGCCACGGCGCCGGATGCTGTAGCGACTCTGTCGAAATGCCGCAACACCAACCGGTCGATCGCTGCATAGGCGCGCATGCTCGGCAGCCGGCTGGGCCAGTTGTGGCAAGTGGCCACCAGCGCCACGCGATTCGGCCAGGCCGCTGCATAGCCATAAACATCGGCCTTGTAGCCGTGTGTGTGCAGCACATCCACGCCGTGCGCTTCCACCAACTTGCGGATATGGCCTACGGTCTCCCGGTCCCAACGTCCGGCGCATGGCACAGTTTCCACCTGAAGGCCAAGCCGCGCCGCGCGTCTCTCCAGCTCGCCGTGGCCCGCGCGCGCATCGCGGAAGGCGCCCACGATACTGCCGCATCCCAGCGCCGGCAAGGTTCGCGCTAACGCCAACAGCATGCTCTCGGCGCCGTAATAACCCTCGCTGCTGATTAACTGGAGAATGGTCACGAAATATTCGGGATAACCGGGATTGAGAATCCAGCTTGATTATGCTTCGCGGAGTACAGGCTCGCGGCGCGCGTTCGCAGGGACACGCCGGTCGTCCCGCATCGCCCGCCAAGCTTTCCAGAACACACTGTACTGAAACATTGCGCGCGAAAACCTGCCCGTCAGGCCCACCACGCTGGCTTCACAAACATTGATTCTCGGGATAGCCATCCGGTCGGTACCGCCCGTCCACGCGCCTATCTGCGTAGTGAATGCGGCGCGGAAATCCTCTTCGGCCAGGATCCGGCGCGTTACCGCCGAAGTGTTCCCATTTGGATAAGCGAATAAGTCGCAACGCTGGTACAGCGCTCCCTCTAGGGCAGCCCTGGATTTGCGGATCTCCTGGCGGGCGGCCGGCGCGGGCACAGTAGTCAGAATCTGGTGTGTATGTGTGTGACAGCCGAATCTTACACCGGCTCCGTCCATCTCCCGAATGTCGTCCCACGAAATGGTCCGGTCGGCATGGTGTTCGCCGACGCCGCTCGCTGGTGCGTGGAGCGCGTAAAGCCGGGCGATGAACTGCTGGCGGCGCGTCGTGGTGTAAGATTTCAAAGACTCGATGAGTGACTCGATCTCCGCGCCGGTAACCGGTGGCGAGGCCTTCGCTAACAACGCCGCCACCAACTCGGGCCAGAACGGCAGAGTGCGCCCGATAAGCCCGGGGCAAACGAATACCGTCGCCGGCATCCCCCGTGCGCACATCACCGGCAGCGCGTTCGTGTGGGTGTCCTTCCAGCCGTCGTCGAAAGTGAACATCACGCGCATCCTGCCTGCCGGAGCTTCCACGGCCCCGGCGAAATCCACCGCGTCATATTTTGCGGCCACGTATGCGGCAAGCATTTCGAAGGTCCGGCGGCGGATTACGATCCCAGGCAAGCTGCAAGTGCGCTGGAATTCCGCGTCGTTAAGGACCCGGTGGAAGGTCAATACCGTGACCGCGCCGCGCCTGCGTAAGTGGCGCTCCGCCCACCACAAACACCCGCTGGCATGCAACAGGTAGGCCCACACTTGCAGAAGAGTTGGCCTGGCGTTCCGAGCGATTTTGGTCATTTCGGGGACCTGGGAACTTCTTTACCCGTCGAACCATTCTGATAGTAGTGGTAGCTTGGCGATCCGCGCTTCCAGAGGAACCAATCCTCCACATCGTTGATCAGAACTCCAATCAGTTTGCCCTTTACCTTGGCGAGCGCGCGGGTCAGCAGAGGCCGGCTGGTGTGGTCCGGACGCACCACCAGAACCACTCCATCGCAGCTTGCGGCGATCAGATCGTAGTCCGCCACGGCTTCCACCGGCGGCGAGTCCACAATCGTGCGCCGGAATTCCTCGCGCAGCCGGGCCAGCAGCGCACGCCAGTTGGAAGAATCGAGCAGTTCGGTAGGATTGGCCTCCGCCTGGCCGGCCGGCAGGACATAGAAGTTAGGCGATTGCTCGACGCGCAGCATGGCTTCATCCAGAGTGCACGCGCCCGAAAGTACCTCCGCCAGACCCGGCGTCTTGGGTATGCCTAGGCGTTCATGGACCTTGGAAAGCCGGAGGTCCGCGTCAATTAGGATGACTTTATCCTCGTTCTTGTGCGCCAGCGCCGCCGCGAAGTTCACCGAAGTGACCGTCTTGCCGTCGCCCATTCCAGGACTGGAGATCACCGTGACAGTCGATCCGGTAACCTGATGGAAGATTCTGGTGCGGATGATTCGGTATTGCTCGGCGGCGCGGCGATCTTCACGCTGTGGCGACAGCAGCGGGCGCGAGTCTGAAAATAGAAGCGAAACTGACCTGACTCCCGGCTGCGTCCACATATCGGAGAGGCCTGCTAGACGCGCCCGCTCAGGCGCCTCCTGCCAAACCTCCTCCGTCGGCTCCGATCTATCGTAGTGGTCTTCCCGTGGCGGCAACCGCACCACGGGCGGTTTATCGAAGATGGGTTCCACCACGGAACCCGCGGCGCCGCGCCGGCCGTTGAATGGCCGCGCCTCCGCTACGCGGGCGGCAGGCGCCTCGCGCACAGGTTCGTCGAGGCACTGCAACACCAACTCCGGAATATCTCCGTTGGCGGTCTTCAGCGCATTCAGAATCTTGCCCATGGGTCAGCTCCCGCTACCGGCCGGACGCACTCAGTTTGTTTCTCGGCGAAAGTGTCTCGAAATCCGCGCTGGCTTCCTCGTCCGGGATGCTATCCGCCGCGCCATCCAGGAGATCGAGATCCACGCAACTCTGCCTTACGTGACTGGCCTCCACGGCCCGGCTCTGCTCTCCGAACGACACCAGCAGCGCGTTATCGCAAACCACGTTGATCAGGCGCGGAATGCCTTGCGACACGCGGGCCGTCAACTCCACGGCCTGCTGCGAGAACGGCGCCCGCTGGCGGCCGCCGGCGCGCGCCCACCTGCAAGCGATATACCTTCCTACCTCGGCGGCCGCCAATGGGTGCAGCGCCACGCGAAGCGACACTCGCTGCTTCAGTTGCACGCAATCGTCTCGGTTCATAGTCGCGGTTAGCTCGTTCTGGCCCGCCAGAATGATCTGCAACAGCTTCTCGGACCTCCGTTCCAGGTTGCCCAGCAGCCGTATTTCTTCCAGCGCCTCCGTGCTCAGTTTGTGGGCTTCGTCCACGATCAGGGCCGCGATCTTGCCTTCCATCTGTGTTTGCAGCAAATGTTTCTCCAATCGCGCCAGCCGTTGAGGTTTGCTGGCTGGAATCTCCCGGATGCCGAAGCCCAACAGCACCGTCTCCATAAACTCCGCAGAAGTGAAGGTGGGGTTGACGATGGAGGCAAACTGCACCCGGCTGGGAGGCAGCCCCAGAACCGCGCGCGCCAGCAGGGTCGTTTTGCCCGTGCCCGCGTGCCCTAACAGCAAGATCAGTCCTTTTCGTTCCAGCAAGCCATAACAGAGCGCCGCCAATACTTCGCGGTGCGAATCCGTGAAATACAGCATCGACGGATCGGATGTCAGACTGAACGGCTTCTTCTTTAGACCAAACGACTCGAGATACATAGTGACTCAGGCCTGCGGATTCTCGACCGCCATCTTTGGCAGCCTGCCAACTACCACCGTGCCGGCGGGCAATTCCCATTCACCCAGAAAGACATCGCGTCTGGCTTCCAACAGAAACGCGATACCGGCGGCCAGCACCAGCGATAGCAGCACTCCGCCAGTCATGAACACCGGCCGATTCGGCGATGCCGGCTTCTCGGGCACCCGCGCCACATCCAGCATCACGAAGCGTTCCGCTTTCTGCCAGCGTTCCATGTTCGCCGCCATTTCCGCAGCCAGCTTCTTGTCGAGCAGCGATTTGTAGTTCGCTTTACTGGCCTCGTAATCGCGGGTAAGGCTGGCCAGTTGCTGCTCCCGCATAGGGAGTTTGTCCATGCGGCTCTGGACCGACCCGACATCGCGCAGCACTCTTTCCCGCCGCTTCTCCAGGTCTCCGATTTCGCGGTCCGTCAGGGCGATCTGCGACTTAAGGCTGCCGACCTTTTCTTTCTCAGTCACCAGGGTCGGGTCGCCGCTCACGACGGATATCCCCGCTGGCGCTTTCTCATTAGATGCCGGCGTATTGGCCGCACTGGCCGTGTTCTCTTCGCGCACAGCCTTCTCCAGCGCCGCCTGCTCCTGCAACAGCACCTGGATTTCCGGGTGGCTATCGCGATAACGCAGCCGGAGTTCGCTGAGTTTCGCCCGGACACGCTGCAGGTCCGCGCGCGGACCCTGCATGGCAGGCTGCCCCAGTTCCATCGCCGTACCGGGAAACGCATCTTGCGCCGCCCGCCGCCGGAGCAAATCTTCCAGCCGGCTGACACTGTCCTCGGCCATCGCCAGCGAACTGGCCAGGATCAGCTTGTTTTGTTGCGCCCTCCCGATGGCGTCCTGAATGCCCAACAGCTCCGCTTTGTTCTGCCCGTTCGACGCCAACATGCCTATCTCTTGCTCGGGCAGTTCACCGTTGTAAGTCACTTTGAACTCGCGCAGCTTGGCTTCCTGTTCCTGCAGGTTCGTCTTTGCGGCTTCCAACTGGCTCTCCAGGAACTGTGAGGTGCCGTTGGCTTCCTGCTCGCGCTCCCGCAGATTCTCGGTGATGAAAAAGTTGCCCACCCGGTTCGCCACCTGGGCGGCGACTTTCGGTGAGAACGCGCGATACGACACCCGGAAGGCGCCCGGCCGGTTGGCGCTCCAGCCGCGCTCCAGTCCGATGGTGATATCGTGGCGCATGGCCTCCAACACCTCTTCCCTGGTCCGCTTCTTCCGCAACGTGGGATAGAGGTTCAATTCCTGAATCAGACTCCACAGACGCTCGCGGCTGAGCACCTGCTGCTTGAGTTGATCGAGCCGCTCCTCTAATCCGGTCTGCACCGTCTGCGCCACGAAGTTTTCGGGAATCTTCTGCGATTCCACAAGAATCAGGGTGTCGGAGGTATACACCCGCGGCAGGCTGAAGAGGACCATCATGCTTGCCGCGATGCCCGCCGCCCACAACACCGCAATGAGCGCCTTCCACTTCCACAACGCCCGTATCGCCGAGCGCACCGGCATCTGGAAACCGCCAATTTGCATTTGCAGAACGCTCACGAAAGTTCACCCTCGCCATCGCGCATTTTGCGCCCGCCGGTTGTCATGCGGCCGTACGCTCCCTGCCCCCGGAGCAACGCGGCTGGCTGGGCTCCGCCCAATCGCTCTCAATTTCGACCGTCATCGAGCGTCGCAGCATCTCTACCGACACCACCAGCCGGCTGCTGTTTTTGGAGGCGATCACAATGCCTTCCACCCCAGCCAACGGCCCGCGATTGAGATAAACGAATTGACCCGCCTTCAGGAACGGCCAGGGCGCCAATGGCAAACCCGATTGGACAATTCTTTGAATCGCCGCGATTTCGGCGTCCGCGACTGGAGCTGCACACTTGCCGATACCCACGATCGACGCCACACCCGGCGTGTTCAACAAAGGTACCCGCCGCTCGAATTCCATGCGGCAGAACAGATAGCCGGGAAACAGAGCGCGCTCGACCATTTTCGTGCGATCCGACCAGCGGCGCTTTGCGAGGTATGTCGGCAGGAAAACCTCGTAGTCCTTTTGCATCAGGCTCTGAGTCACGATCCGCTCGAAGTTGCTTCTCACCGCCACTGCGTACCAAGCGGCATTAGGGGTCATGGGTTAGATCTCCTTTTCCAGCGCCGCGCCCAGCTTCTTGTTGCTCACGACTTCGGTAAGCCCTTGTATGGTTCCGGACAGCCCCGAAATCAGCCCGCTCAATGCAGTCACTCGCTCGGTCAAGCCGGACAGCGTATACCCGCGTTCTTCCCCCACCAATATCTCCAAACCGGCGCGGGCTAAATCGGAGATGCTGCGCACTCCCCGCGACCGGCAGAAGGCCATATACCTCTCAAACTCCGCTTCACTAACCCGAAAGTAGACGACTTTGGTCCTGCTTCGAATTAAAGTCATGGCCGCCCCGCCGAGATACACGATGGAATTAGACGAATGTTTCTTATGTTCAACGTAGGCTTTACTCTAATGATTATCATGAGACTCGGGCAGCCTTCGGCCCCTTATGTCACATGAACGTTGTTTTTGCGTTCGCCGCAAAGACGCGGGATGGTTGCCTGAAACAGTATCATCGCCGAGTTTATTACACTTGTCAATGCGCCGCCGCGGGTTGCCAAGTACCCCGCCGCCTATCACTTGCCGTCCTGGTACGGGGTGCGTCTGGTGACTTGACAGTTGGGTCTGGGCAGCCAAATGATGGCCCGCTCAAGGTTTTGCCGGATTGATTTCCGCTGGTTGGTACTTACACTGCCATTTCTTTTGAATTTAGAAGCGGTAGAAGTACTAATGAGAGCCGTAGGGCTCAAACGTGAACCCTTTTAAGTACTGAGAGTTTTGGCGGAGTTTGCCCGGGGTACTCGCTGAATCTAACAGCACCCCATCTTCACATCCCCATCCGGCGTCAAGGGCGGTCCGAAGGCTTCCGCCGGAGCAGGCGCTCCATTCAGGACGGCTATCCAACGGCGGACCGCGCCGTAAAGCACCAGAAATACCCCGGCGATAAAGATCGCCGTCAGGATGGAATCCAGGTATCCGGTGAGTTCCTGGCCTGGTTTGGCAGTCAACGGCCAGAAGATGTTCTTCACGGACAGGATGCCGGCGGTCACGGTGGTGACGCCGACGAATACCATCGGGATGCCCGTCAGCGGAGCGTATTTCGCTTTCCCCATATTGATGAGGAACGTGGTGGACACCGCCAGCGCAATCGTGGCTAGCAATTGGTTGCCAATGCCGAACAGGGGCCAGATGGTCGAGATCGAGCCTGTGTAGATGAGGTAGCCCCAGCCCAGGACGACCAGGAAAGTCGCCATCAGGTTACCGGGCAGCCATGCGGTATTGGCGAAGCTCTTGTGCGCGCGTCCGAGGAGTTCCTGCATGACGTACCGGGCCACTCGCGTGCCGGCATCGATCGTCGTCAGGATGAAAAGCGCCTCGAACATGACGGCGTAGTGATACCAGTAGGCCAGCAGTCTGTCCATACCCGGAAGGCCGCGGAATATCTGGGCCATGCCGATCGCCAGCGAAACGGCTCCGCCCGTGCGTCCGGCCAGCTTCTCGCCCACCGCGCGCGAAAACAGGTCCAGGTTCACGGTGTGCAGGCCCAGCTTGCCGAATTCCGCCGCCGTGCTGTTGATGGCGAAGTAATCTCCCGGATACATGGAAGTGGCGGCAATCAGCGCCAGCACCCCCACCAGTGACTCGGCTATCATGGCGCCGTAGCCGATGAAGCGTGCGTCGGTCTCCTTGTCGAGCATCTTGGGCGTGGTGCCGGAGGAGACCAGCGAATGGAAACCGGAAATCGCGCCGCAAGCTATGGTAACGAACAGGAAGGGGAAGAGCTTGCCCTTGATGATGGGTCCGCCGCCATTCACGAACTGGGTGAACGCCGGAAAGCGGATTTGGGGGTGCACGAATAAGACTCCCACCACCAGCGCGGCGATGGTTCCCAACTTGACGTAAGTGGAAAGATAATCGCGCGGCGCCAGCAGCAGCCACACCGGCAGGACCGAGGCGACGAAGCCGTAAGCTGCCATCAGCAGGGTGATCTGGTGCGGCGAGAGTGTCAGCGCGGCGGCGCCGTTCGACTGCGCGAAGGAGTGGCCTCCGATCACCGCCGCCAACAGCAATACCACGCCGAAGATGCTGGGACCGGTAATGCTGATCCGGCCGCTGTGCCGCTTGAACATCCACACCCCCATGACCAGGGCGATAGGAATGGTCGCGCCGATGGTGAAGACGCCCCACGGGCTATCGGCCAGCGCGTTGATGACGACGATGCCCAAGCCGGCCAGCGACACCAGCAGAATGAAGAGCACCGCGATCATGGTCGCCAGGCCGGCGAAAGGGCTCACCTCCGTGCGGGCGATATCCGCCAGCGAGCGGCCGCGGTGGCGCACCGATGCCACCAGCACGGTGAAATCCTGCACACACCCGGCCAGCACCGCGCCCACCAGCAGCCACAGGAAACCGGGCGCGAAGCCGAACTGCGCGGCCAACGTGGGTCCCACCAGCGGGCCGGCGCCGGCGATGGCGGCGAAGTGATGTCCGAACAGCACCCACTTGGGCGATGCGATAAAGTTGTGGCCGTCGCGAAACTGGTGCGCCGGCGTGATGCGCCGGTCGTCCAGCGCCAGCGCTTTCGCGGCGATGAAGGCGCTGTAATACCGGTAAGCGATGGCATACACGCAGAGAGCGCCGAGCAATATGGGAAAAGTATTCATCGCGGCCCTGGGATCACGCGGTTTCGATTTTGCCCTTGAAGAGCGCGCCCTCTTCGATGGTAGGGGACGGGCTGCGAATATCCCCATGCATGCTGGCGCTGGCGCGGATCACGAGTTTCTGCCGGGCGTCCATATTTCCTTCAACCGTGCCCAGCGCGACCACCTCGGCGGCCAGCACGTCGCCGCGCATCCTGCCGGACGCCCCGATCGTCAACCGGTGTCCCGGAATATCGAGGCCGCCGTCGATCTCCCCGTTCAACAGAATATCCTCCCGGCTGGAAACCCGTCCCATAATCGTTACAGTCTCCCCGATGACCGTGGGGTCGTCGGCCACTGCCGCCGCCGGCTCCGCAATCGCCATCCTCTCGGTCTTCTCGGGGGCTGCCTCCGCTGTTTTCCGATCTGCCGCCTCTGCCGGCTGGCCCGCATCGTAAAACTGCAACCGGCAAACGCGGCAGTGGTACAACTGCATGTCCGATGCAAAAAGCCGGCGCACCCTGTCGGAAGGTGTTTGATACAGGCGGTCGATGGGATCGCGCGCGGAACGGCGCTGCAGGCGCTCGGTTCCGCAAATGGGGCAGCGGACCGGGCGATTCGGACTGAGGACCGGCGAGGCGCTCATGGAACGAAGATGGTATTATACCGGGATTCCACGCTACGGTCCGCCGCCGGACGCCGGCTATCCCTGCTAACATAATGGGCAAATGTGTCTGGCCATTCCTGGGAAAATCGTCGCCCTGCACGAGGCGCTGGGCGTCAAGATGGCCAAGGTGGACTTCGGCGGCGTTTTCCGCGAAGCCTGCCTCGAATATCTGCCGGAGGCGGTCCTCGGCGATTACGTGATGGTGCACGTCGGCTTCGCCATCAGCCGCGTGGATGAGGAAGAGGCTGCCCGCACTTACCAGGTCCTCCGCGAAATGGACCAGCTCGCCGAACTCGACGCAGGCGAGCCCCCGGAAGAACCCCATGAAGTACCTTGACGAATACCGCGACCAGCGGCTGGCGGCTGCTTTGGTCGACGAAATCCGGCGGACCGTCACCCGCCCGTGGACGCTCATGGAAGTCTGCGGCGGCCAGACGCATTCCATCGTCAAGTATGGCTTGGACGAGTTGCTGCCCGCCGCAGTCGAGCTCGTACACGGACCGGGCTGCCCCGTTTGTGTGACGCCGCTCGAAATGATCGACCGCGCGCATGCCATCGCGCGCCGTCCCGGCGTGATGTTCTGTTCCTTCGGCGATATGCTGCGCGTCCCGGGCTCCAACGGCGACCTGTTTCAGATCAAGGCCGAAGGCGGCGACGTCCGCATCGTCTATTCGCCGCTGGATTCGTTGAAGCTGGCGCGCGCGCACCCCGATAAGCAAGTGGTGTTCTTCGGCATCGGCTTCGAAACCACCGCGCCGGCCAATGCCATGTCCGTCTGGCAGGCGCGCGCGCAAGGCCTCGCCAATTTTTCGCTGTTGGTTTCGCATGTCCTGGTGCCGCCCGCGATGACCGCGATTCTGGACTCGCCGTCGAATCGTGTGCGGGGCTTCCTCGGCCCCGGACACGTTTGCGCCGTCATGGGCTGGAGCGAGTACGAGCCGCTGGCGGCGGACCATCGCGTGCCGATCGTCATCACCGGCTTCGAGCCGATCGATCTGCTGGAAGGAATTTTGATGACGGTTCGCCAACTGGAACAAGGCCGCGCTACGGTTGAGAATCAGTATGTGCGCGCCGTCACCCGCGACGGCAACCTGGAGGCGCGCAAGATGATCGGACGCGTCTTCGAGGTGTGCGACCGCGCCTGGCGCGGTATCGGCGTCATCCCGCAAAGCGGCTACCGCTTGCGCGACGAGTTCCGCGCGTACGATGCCGAGCGCGTCTTCGATGTCGCCGGCGTGCAGTCGCAGGAGCCGGCTATTTGCATCAGCGGCCAGATCCTGCAGGGCCACAAGAAACCGCACGATTGCCCCGCCTTCGGTGCCCAGTGCACGCCGCTAACGCCGCTGGGAGCAACGATGGTATCCGCCGAAGGCGCCTGCGCGGCCTATTACAACTATCGCGGCGCAGGCTTACTGGCGCACTAGCTCTCATGCCGGACGAATTTGCGCTCGCCTGTCCCTTGCCAATCGCCAATCGCAAAACGATCGTGCTGGGCCACGGCAGCGGCGGCCGCCTGACCGCGCAACTGCTTCACGACCTGTTCCTTCCCGCCTTCGACAATCAGTTCCTGCGCAAACTCGACGACCAGGCGGTGCTCTCCGTCGGCGGCGCGCGCATCGCCTTCACCACCGACTCGTTCGTGGTTACGCCGCTGTTCTTCCCCGGCGGCGACATCGGCAAGCTGGCGATCCATGGCACCGTCAACGATCTGGCCATGAGCGGCGCGCGCCCGCTCTATCTCTCGGCCGCCTTCATCATGGAGGAAGGCCTGCCGCTCGACGAACTTTCGCGCATCGCCGCCTCCATGTCCGAAGCGGCCAAAGCCGCCGGCGTGGCCGTGGTCACCGGCGACACCAAGGTGGTCAACAAAGGCTCCGCCGACAAGCTCTTCATCACCACCACGGGGATCGGTCTGGTGCCCGACGGAGTAGAAATTTCGGCATCCTACGCCAAAGCCGGCGACCGTGTGATCCTCAGCGGGACTATCGGCGATCACGGCATGGCGGTCTTCTCCCGCCGCGAGAACCTGGAATTCGAAGCGGCCATCGAATCCGATACGGCGCCCTTGCACAGGCTGGTCGAGACGATCCTCGCGGCCGGTGAGATACACGCCCTGCGCGATCCCACGCGCGGCGGTCTTGCCACCACGTTATGCGAGATCGCCGGTTCGGCCCGCGTCGGAGTTCAGGTGCGCGCGGACCGCATCCCAGTGCGCGCGGAGGTCAAGGCGGCCTGCGAGATTCTGGGCATGGACCCGCTGTTTGTGGCCAATGAAGGCAAGTTGGTGGCCTTCGTCGCGCCCGCGTCGGCGGATGCCATCCTGGCGGCCATGCGCCGCATGCCGGAAGGCCGCGACGCCGTCATTATCGGCGAAGCTGTCGAGGCCCATCCCGGCGTAGTCCTGCTGAAAACCGAGATTGGCGGCAGCCGCGTGCTGGACCTTCCCTTCAGCGAGCAATTACCCCGCATCTGCTGAATGCGTTAGCTATCCCAGCAGATCCGACTTCCACAACCGCCGCCCGCCGATGGCCGTGCGGAAGGCCCAAACGGTCAGGGCCACCGGGACGGCCAGCATGCATATCGCGCTCGAAAAATACCATGCGGAGGTTTGCGAGGTGATGGGCGCGCTGCCCATGAGATTGGCGACCAGCAGGGTGATGGCCAGCGCTAGGATACCCCAGCGCAGGACCACGAACGCGAACGCGCCCACCACCAGGAACGCCGTGGCGGCGCTTAAGAAGGGATGGCTTGCCGAGGTCAAATTCAATGCCGCGAAGATCAGGCCGAACGCGGCCGCCGCCACCCACTGGTTGCGCAGCAGCACCCGCAGCAGAAAGATCAGGAAGAAGAAAAACAGCGTCTCGCGAATGGCGTGGGCGCCGACTGCAAGGCACGTGGCCAGCATGCCGCGGGCTCCCGCCAGCACGTCGGAGTTGTCCAGGCTGGGAGTCCAGCCGGCCAGGTGGCGTCTCCAAAAGTCGACCAGGGAGCCGATCAGCAGCACGCCCGAACCAACTGTCGCGCCGATCAGAACGTCGCGGCCCACCACCGGATCGCGTAGCCGGCCGATCAGCACGCTGGACCACGAGATCAGCGTCTGGGGCCAGCGCCGCCGCACGTACGGCTCCAGCGCAATATATACAGTCCATATCACCGCGCCGTAGAAAACCGATGTGCACAAGGCCAACAGGAATGTGCCGAAGGTGCCGAACGAAAGCGCCAGGTGCCCACGCGCGAGCCAAAGCAACATCTGCACACTGAACACCAAGGCAGCCAGCCGGAACGCGCCGCGCCGGTCGCCGCGTTGTTGCGCCAAGTTGCGCCGCGCCAGCAAGGCCGCCCCCAGGCACACCACTAGCAAGAGGATTCCCAGAACGGAGAACGTGATCAGCTCCCTGGTGGATGTCTGTCCGGCATCCTGCCCGCCCGGCTGTTTCCATGGCCGAATCAAGGCGAAATACACGGCGTGCCCACGCAGAGAAGCGCCTTCCACCCGCAGCGGCCGATTCCCGTTCCCAAGCCACGCCACGCGCGCGTCGGATGCAGTCACCGCGGTCCATAGCGGTTCGGTGGGCTGGAACTGGGCCATGTCCACGCCGGCAGCCGCGAAGAACGCACTCCAATCCACCGCGGCCGCCGCTGGTCCCGGCTTCAACCTTTGTGCCGGCACCCTCTTGAAATATGACAGCCGCCCGTAGGAGTCCAGCAACACCTCGATCATGCCCGGATCCACCGGCGGAGGATCGTCTCGCTGCACCATTCCCGGCGTCAGCAGGTCGTCGTGGAATTCCACCCCGGTCAGATGCGCCGGGCTCGACCGGTACCAGAACATCAGCAGCGGCGGCTTCTGCGCCAGCACCTGATCCCAATCGACGGATTTATTGTTCTTGTCGACATCGTCCAAAAACCCGTTGTCCCAATCGAAGCCATACGCATCGTCGGCTACGGCCGAGGTGAATCCCAGCCGCTGGATAGTGTCCTTGGCCTTTTGCGCCAGGATCTCCGGAGAGTATTCGGGCCGCAGCCTTTCGAGCGCGCTGGCACGCAAGTTCAGCACCGATGAGATGGCGATGGCCGCCAGCACCGCAACCAGCAGAGAGACTGCCACGGCGGGCGACAGACCCTCGCCTTCGCCCGCGGCCGCCACCATTTCGGGCGACGGTGTCTCGCCCGCCGCCAGCGCCTCCGCCAGCGGATCGCCTCCGGGTAGCGCCGCGGCCACGGCCAGCGCGGAGCCGGGGCGCAACGCAGGCTTGGGCTGCAGGCAACGCAGGATCACGCGCTCCACGGTGGGATCCAAGTCGCGCACCAGCGTAGACGGGCTGGCGGGCTGGCTCTCCTGCTGCGCCCGCATCAGGCCGGCCAGCGTGTTCGATTCGAATGGCAGCTTCCCGGTGAAGATCTCATAGAGCACCAGCCCCAGCGAGTAGATATCGCTGCGCGCGGTCACCTCCTGGCCCGAGAGTTGCTCCGGCGCCATATAAGCGGGCGTGCCGTTGCGCACTTCAGCGCCCTCGATCTGGCCCGCCAGTCCTGCCAGCCCGAAATCGGTGAGCAGCACCTGGCCGCGCCCGTCCAGCATCACGTTGGCGGGCTTCAGGTCGCGATGCAGTACGCCTTTTTCGTGCGCCGCCGCCAGCCCCGCGCAAAGCTTGCGGGCGATCTCCAGGGCTTTATCGGAGGGCAGCCGGCCGATGCGCCGCAGCAGCGAGCCGAGGTCTTCGCCGTCCACATATTCCATCGAGAGGAAATAGCACCCGTCGGCTTCCCCTAGGTCGTACATGCGGCAGACATTGGGATGCGATA
>Ga0187871_10001219_pt1 | contig 22696 bp, 25 predicted proteins | sample June2016WEW_16_1_FD_132988 | JGI IMG/M metagenome (GOLD analysis project Ga0187871, IMG submission 132988) | Peatland microbial communities from SPRUCE experiment site at the Marcell Experimental Forest, Minnesota, USA - June2016WEW_16_10 | ecosystem: Environmental > Terrestrial > Soil >...
CTTATGCCATTCTCGCTTCCCAACGCGGCAACTAGACGAAAAACGCCCTAACGACCGAACTGCCCAGTCCATAGAATCGGTGCCGGTCGTCGTTCTGTTAGGATCGAAGTACTTGGCGGACAGCTTGCTCACTTCCACGAGCATTTGCGTCACGGAGATGCGTGCCGTCTCACCCTCATCGGTGGTCCGCGTAATGCATTCAGCGTCCCATTCGAACCGCGTCGCTATACAAAATGTATAACGTGGAATTTGGAAAATCACGCGAGTCGGAGACTGCAAATAGCCGGACCGCTTCCCTCCAAGCCTGGCCGCGAATCCAATAAGCACCTCCTGGCTTGGCGCTGATGACCAACAGCAATCCAATCTTACTCTCCCATAATCAATGGCTTACGCCCCGCCGCTAATGACCGACAACATGGCGAATGCCGCGCAGTCAATGCGGCACGGGACTACATTCCGGGCCTTTGTATTGCTAAGATAATGCTGTCGGCAATATCGAGTTTGCCTGGGATCGACGTAAGGCTCGCAGCAACCTGGCCAAGCACCGCATCTCATTCGAGGCAGCGCAGTCCGTTTTTCGGGACGAGACTGCCCGCTTGATCGACGATCCTGATCCACTCTGGGGATGAAGATCGCTTCCTGTTGCTCGGCTACAGCTTTCAGGCGCGTTGTCTCATCGTCAGCCATTGCTACCGGGAATCCGATTTTGTGGTCCGGTTGATCTCCGCCAGGCGCGCGACCGCGCAAGAAGAGGAAGTATATTGGAGTCTCAAGTGAGAAAAGAATACGATTTTTCGAAATCCCGCAAGAATCCGTATGCCAAGCAGCTCAAGAGTCAGATCACCATCCGCCTCGATACGGCGGCGGTGGCCTATTTCAAGCAAATGGCGGCAGAACTGGGGATGCCTTATCAGAATCTCATAAACCTGTTCTTAAGAGACTGCGCCCAGCAGAAACGTCGTCCCAGTATTCAATGGCCTGAGGCCGCGTCGAGACAGCCATTTCAGCGTTAAACCGGACGATCGAATCACTCACACCACGCTCCGCGCTTTGCACACTCGCTTGGTGTGATGGATGCCATGACGCGCATCTACCATGTTGTTACCGGCCCGGAGAAGATCCAGCACGATTGGGTGCGCGAACTCGTTCCACGCAAGAACGATCTTGATTGGGAATATTGGCGGCAGGTTCTGCGAATGGCCGCTGTGTCATGACGTCGGCCGAGGAGTATCTGCGCAAGCTAAACATCCTCGGTAACCACTTGAAGCCGCTCTTCAGGCGCGCCTATTTGACCCGCGGGAATTCGGCATGATTCAACACCTGCCGGGCTTGCCACAGATGCCGCCGCTCGTGCGCCGCTATCCACGCGAAGGTCAGATGCAGATTGAACCTGAACGGCCCCATCGGCGCGGGCACTTTTACGCGCGCCCAGTCTAATCCGGCTGCACTTTCAACCTGCATCGCCAGTTGATCCTGCAGGTGCAGGAACGTGGGCATCACCGCCGTAAGGGGCTGGCCATACGCCGGAGTCGTCGCGCGTGCCGACCTGGATTTGCGCTTGGGCGGCGGCTCGGTGTTGGCCAGAATCCACTTTCCCAACCAGCCGTATCCGGCGGGTGACTGGCCTTCCAATCCGCGTGCCCGCGCGTCCGTCACAGCCTTTTCGATCAAATGAACATAGCGGTCGCCCACGATATTCAGGTGCAGCAGGCACTCCGCCATCGACCAGCTTTGCGGATGCGGACGCCAGTTGAATTGCGTCTCGCGCAATCCCTTGACAATTTCGGATGCTTCCGTTTTCACCGCGCTGAATTGGCGGTGAAATCCGGTCGTTTCGGGCGCCAGCGATGGCATCGTCGTCATACGTTATTACCCAAAGACGCCTGCGCGGCCGTCAGCGTTGCGCGTAAATCCCGGCGGTGCGCGCGCCCAGCCGCCCGTGAACCTGGCCGCCGGCGATATGCAGTTCCGGCGCCGCGCCCAGGCGATCCGCCAGCTCCACCCCGTCCGGCAATCTGAGCGGCGCCAGGTCGCAAGTTACCTCCGCCGCCTCTGCCGCGTTGTTCATCAGCACCACCACCGGACCGCCCGGCCCGGTGCGCGCGTACCCATAGGTCTGGTCGCTTACGCACAAATTGACCATCGCCCCATGACGCAGCGGCTCCAGTTCCCCCCGCAGCCGGGTCAATCGGCGCACGTGATCCCAAATCGCCTGCTCCTCCGCCGTGCGGCCTGCTGCCGTAAAGGCATTATGCGCGTCCCCGGGCCAACCGCCCGGAAAATCGCGCCGGTTATCCGGATCGCCGCCGCCCCGCATCCCGATCTCGTCGCCGTAATAGATCATGGGAATGCCGCGCGCAGTCATCAGAAAAGTGAATGCCAGTTCCAGACCCTGCGCGGTAGCCCCCGGATCGCTCATGAAACGCCCCACGTCGTGCAGGCCCAGGAAGGTCACCAGCAGGCTGGCGTTCGGATAGAGGTAATCGTGGCCGGTCATGACGGCCACATCGCGCAGCGGTTTTCCCTCGGCAAAGGCATGCCGGATGGTGAAATACGTAGGAAAATCGAAAACCGTGTCCACGCCCGAGTCCACGCCGTCGAAGCGCGCCCGGCCGCCCTGGAAGAACGACACCAGGGACGGGTCGCCGTCGAACATTTCGCCCACCACGCGCAGATCGGGATACTCGCGCTTGATCGCTGCCATCCATTCGCGCCAAAAACGCCGCGGGACGTAGGGCAGCGTATCCTGCCGGATGCCATCCAGGCCTGCGATTCCCACCCACCAGAGCGTATTTTGAATCAGGTAGCGGGCCACTTCCTCGTCGTCCTGGTTCAGATCCGGCAGGATATCGACGAACCATCCATCGAGCGTGGACGCGCGCAGTTCGGGGGTGGCGTGCGCATCGATCAGGGTCCAGGTTTGCCAGGTGTTGGCAAGGTGATGCTCCGCGGTGCCATGGAACCAGGTAGGCGTGGGTGGGTCCGTAACCCACGGATGATACGGCCCGGTGTGATTGGCCACCTGGTCCTGAATGACCTTGATCCCCTGCCGGTGGGCGGCGTCCACCAGATCGCGGAACTTGGCCAGCGTGCCAAGATGCTCCTCGACGCCGTAGAAATCCACCGCGCCGTAGCCATGATAGTCGGTGATTCCCTCGTTGTTGTAGCGCTCCCGTTCGTTTAAGTGATTGACATTGTCGTAGACCGGATTGATCCAGAGTGCGGTGACCCCAAGATCCTTGAGGTAGGGCAAATGATCGATGATGCCCTGGAAGTCGCCCCCATGGTAGTACCGCGGTTTGGTCCGGTTGAAGAGACCGGCCGAAATGGCGGGGTCGTCGTTCGCGGGATCGCCGTTGGCAAAGCGGTCGGGCATGATCAGGTAGACGATGTCGTCTGGCGAAAAGCCCTGGAAGCGGCCGGCCCGCGGCAGCGGTTCGAGTACCTCGAAGGGTGCGATCGCTTCACCCTCCGGCGTGACCAGCCGTAAGGGCTGGGGGCCGGGATGGGCATCGCGCGCGATAGACACATCCACGAACGCGTAAGTGCCCGTAGCGTTCACGCGCGTGACGCCGATTTCCAGATTCGGACTGCCGGCCAGGGCCCGCGCGCCTTCCAGGTTGCGCCCGCGGATCAGCAACCGCACGGGATTGATGGAATGGCCGATCCACCAGTTAGGCGGCTCGACCTTCGTTACTACGGGCGGCGCGGCGATCAGTCCGGCCGGCGCGCACAGCAGCAGCAGCGCAAGTCTGGGATTTGGCACACAGCGATTGTAACCCGAGGGCGGCACGCGCCCATGCCGGCCGCGCTACTTCTTGCGCGAGGCCGGCGGGACGATCCCGTTTGCCCGGAAATACGCCACCAGCAAGCCGTAATGCTCGCCGGCGTGCTCGATGACCGATAGCCACGGCTCGACGGACTTGTGAAAGCTATCCGCCGGCCGGGACTTTAACGTCGCCGTGGCGTCCGCGATGGATTTTTCCAGCAGCGCGACCGCTTCTTCCTTGGTCTTGTACTCCGCCGCATCGAGTTCGTCCCACTTCACTTTTTCCCCGCGGCCGAATTTCGCGGCAAACACATTGCCTGAGGCAATGTGCACGATCACCGCGCCGAAAGTCCGCATTTCGGGGCGCAGCTTGTAATCGTATTTGTCCGCCGGAAAATCTTTGGCCATATCGAGCACCTGGCGATTGATGTTGGCGAACGCTGCGGCAATTTCCCCGGCGGGCGTATCCGCCTGTTGCGCCGCGGCGCTCGCGGCCAGGGCGGCCATCGCGGCGATTCTCGTGTAACCTGCTATTCTGAGCATAGTGGTTACAGCGTATCATGGCCCCGGTAACCTGTCAAAGATCATTGACCGGTTACCTGTAAAATTCATCGGCGGGCGGCTTTGCCTGGATTTCGTGAATACCGTGGGCGGACGCGATCCCGACGGCGCCGCGCTCCGGGACAAGATCGGCGATTACGAAGAACTGCTCGCCTGGAGCGTGCTGGCGGGCACGGTGGATCGCCGCCCGGCGGGAGCGCTGGCCCGGCTGGCGGCGCGCGATCCCGAGGATGCGGCGGCCGTGCTGGCGCGTGCCATCCGGCTGCGCGAAGACCTCTTCCGCATTTTCGAATGTGCGATCGAGGGCCGCCGGCCGCCGGATTCCGCCGCGGAGACGTTGCGCCGGGAACTCTCCATCGCCCGGCCCCGGCAGTTCTTCGCCGCGCATTCCGGCCGGTTTAAGTGGACGTTTCCGCCGCCCTCCACGTTGGATTACATCCTGTGGCCCCTGCCGCTCTCAGCGGCCGAACTGCTCGCTTCAGACGACCTGGCAGGCTTACGACGCTGCCGCGGCGTGGATTGCGGATGGCTGTTCCTCGATAGCAGCCGCAACCATCGCCGCCAGTGGTGCGATATGCGCGACTGCGGGAATCGCGCCAAGGTGCGGAGATTCCGTCGCAAGCGCACGGTATAAAGGCGATCAATCCGCGCGGCGGACGCCCAACTCGTCCAGGTGGGTCAGCAGGTCGAGAGGGTCCTGGTATACGCGGAAGGCTCCGGCCCTCTCCAGTTCCTCCTGGCCGTAGCCTCCGGAAAGCAGTCCGACGCCGATGGCCCGCGCGCGCCGCGCGGCCAGCAGGTCCCAAATGCTATCCCCCACCACGACGGAGTCCTGGATAGGCACCCCCAGCCGCTCTGCGGCGGCCAGAAAAAGGTCTGGATCCGGCTTGGCATGCCGCACCTGGTCGCGCGTGACGACTGGGATCCCCGGAGGCACGTTCAAAGCCTTCAGCGCGAGTGCGGCGCTTTCCGGACGTCCGCTGGTGGCGATGGCGTATGGGACCTGGGTCCGCGACAGGTGCGCGAGCAGCCGGTCCGCGCCGGGAAGCGGGCGCACTTGCCCCGCCAGGCCGGCGTATGCCGCGGCGTGCAGCTTTTGCAGGCTTTCCGCTTCGTCGCTGGCAATCTCGCGCCCGGTTTCGCGCAGCAGGGCGTTCACGAACAAGCCCCCGCTCATGCCGATGCGCCGGTGAATCCGCCAGACCGATAGCGGGATGCCGCCCTGTTCCAGCGCCTCGCGCCACGCCAGGACGTGCTGGTAAACGCTGTCGATCAAGGTGCCGTCCAGGTCGAAAAGGAATGCCGAACGCGGTGCCGTATACACAATGTCTCCTTCTACGATTTCAAAGCGATTTGAACAGGGCAGCCGGATTGTTGTACACTGATATCTTAGTCCACAAGCTCCGACGCATTCAGTGTGTCCTGGCGCGAAATTCAGAGGTTATCCATGCACGCAATCATTGAGACCGGTGGAAAACAGTACCGGGTTGCCCCTGGCGATGTAGTCCGGGTGGAAAAGTTGGAAGGCGAGGTCGGCGCCGAAATCGACTTGCCCTTGCGGGCGGTATTCAAAGAAGAGGGCGAGCTGGTGGCCGGCCCGGACCTGGGAACCGCCACCGTGAAGGGCACCATCGTCGGCAACGGCCGCGGAAAGAAAGTGCTGGTTTTCAAGTTCAAGCGCAAGAAACAGTACAAGCGCACAATAGGGCACCGCCAGGACTTCACGGAAGTGAAGGTAGGCGACATTTTGGTTTAGGTGAAGTATGGCGCATAAAAAAGGATTAGGCAGTTCCAAGAATGGGCGCGATTCCAACGCGCAGCGGCTGGGCGTAAAAGTCTTCGGCGGACAACTCGTGCCGGGCGGGTCGATCATCGTCCGCCAGCGGGGCACCCGATTGAAGCCCGGCGACAACGTCGGCTGGGGCAAAGACGATACCCTGTTTGCCAAGGTGACGGGCGTCGTCGAGTTCCGCGACCGCGGACGGCAGGGCCGCTTCGTCAGCATCAAAGCTGTCGCCTAAAAAGTCCCGCTCGCGGCTCCCCCGTGGAGCTGGGCCCAAAGTGTAACCCATCCGGGATCGGTTCCTCCAATGTTTATCGATGAAGCTCGCATCCTGGTAAAGGCCGGGGATGGCGGCAACGGTTGCCTGGCCTTCCGCCGGGAGAAGTACGTCCCGCGTGGCGGCCCCAGCGGCGGCGATGGCGGGCGCGGCGGCGACATCTACCTGGTCTCCACCGAACACCAGAACACGCTCATCCAATTCCGTTTTAACCCCGAGCATAAAGCGCAGCGCGGCCGGCATGGCGAGGGCAGCAATTGTACGGGCGCCGAAGGGTATTCCATCGACTTGAAAGTGCCCGTCGGCACGGTTGTATACGACGAAGCCACCGGCGAGCGCCTGCACGATTTCACGGTGTCCGGCGAACGTTTTCTGGTGGCGCGCGGCGGCCGCGGCGGGAAGGGCAACGCGCGCTTTGCCACCTCCACGCACCAGGCGCCTACCGAGCATACCCCCGGACAGCCCGGCCAGGAGCGCCGCCTCCGGCTGGAACTCAAGCTGTTGGCGGATGTCGGGCTGGTGGGCTTCCCCAATGCCGGCAAATCGACGCTGATCTCGCGCATCTCAGCGGCGCGGCCCAAGATCGCCGACTATCCCTTCACCACCCTCGAGCCGCAGTTGGGTGTCGTCTCACTCGACGATTTTCGCAGCTTCGTGGTGGCGGATATCCCGGGGCTGATCGAAGGCGCGCACCTCGGGCACGGGCTGGGTGTGCAGTTCCTGCGGCACATCGAGCGCACCCGCCTGCTCGCCCATTTGGTGGATGTCTCGGACGCCACCGGGCGAGAGCCCGCCGAAGACTTTGAGACAGTGATGGCGGAGTTGGCCAGCTTTAGCGAGGATCTGGCAGCCAAACCCATGATCGTTGTGGCCACTAAGATGGACGCGGCGCAGGACCCGGCGCGGGTGGAATCGCTGCGGCAAGTCGCGGCCGAGCGCGGCATGGCTTTCTTCGAAATATCCAGCGTCACGGGCCAGGGGCTGGATGAGTTGCGCTATGCGATGGCCGAGCGGGTGTTGGTTCCGAAAACCGGGGAGTAGGCGGGCAGCCTGCGACGCAGACAGTGTATCGCACATCCCCCCGCACCGTTTACAATAGAGATATGACCACCCGCTGTCTGCGCCCCCTGGCCATCGCCGCGCTGTATGTTTTGGGAGCCGCGTTGGTTTGCGCTCAGGACTGGAATACTCTCGAATCCCTGCCCGCCGTCGACCTGAGCGGTCTTTCGGCGGCGCAGAAGACCACCGTCCTGAAACTGCTGCGCGGCCGCGATTGTACTTGCGGCTGCGGCATGAAAGTGGCGGAGTGCCGCGTGAAGGATCCGAACTGCTTTTATAGCAAGGGACTGGCATCCGTCGTCGTGGCGTCCATCAAGGCCGGCAAGAGCGAGAAGGATGCGTTGGCCGACGCGGAAGCCTCCCGCTTCGCGCACCCGCCCGAGCACAAGCTGCTGGAAGATCCCATCGAGATCCCCACCGCCGGCGCACCCGAAACCGGACCCGATAACGCTCCCATTACACTGGTCGAGTTCACCGATTTCCAGTGTCCCTACTGCGCCATGGCCACTCCGCAGATACAGGCCGTGCTGAGGGCTTATCCCACCGAAGTCAGGCTGTTCTTCAAGCAGTTCCCGTTGGACATCCATTCCCAGGCCGCCCTGGCAGCCGCCGCGGCCGTGGCCGCACAGAAGCAGGGCAAGTTCTGGCAAATGCATGACGCTCTATTCGCCAGCCACAACGACCTTCGGCGCCCCACGATTCTAGCCCTGGCATCGGCTGTCGGCCTGGATATGAAGCGCTTCGAGGCCGACCTCGATTCGCCGGAGGTCCGCAAGGCCGTCTCGCGCGACCTGGACGACGGCACCAACGTGGGCGTCATGAGCACACCGACGTTGTTCATCGACGGCCAGCATTACAACGGAAACATCAAGCTGGACGTTCTGAAACCGATTCTGGACGCGGAGTTGAAGCATCCGGCCAACGCCACCAGGAAGCCGGCCTCCGTTCCGGCGGGCGCCACCCACTGAGCGCGGCAGTCAAGTGATCAAAACCGTTATCTTCGACCTGGGCAAGGTCCTGATCCCGTTCGATTTTTCGCGCGGCTACCGCGCGATGGAGCCGTTCTGCGATTACCCGGCCGCGGAGATCCCCCGGCGCATCGCCGCCACGGACCTGGTACACCGGTTTGAAACCGGCCTGGTCGAATCGCGGGACTTTGTGGAACAGCTTAGCGCGATGCTCGACCTGCGCATCACCTATGAGCGGTTCTGCGAAATCTGGAGCTGCATCTTTCTGCCGGAAGTATTGGTCCCGGAGAGCCTGCTGGCGGGGATCGCGGAGCGCTACCGCCTCCTGGTGCTTTCCAACACCAATGCCATCCACTTCGACATGGTGCGCCAGAACTATCCAATGCTCCGGCACTTCGACGACCTGGTGCTTTCCTACGAAGTGAAAGCCATGAAGCCGTCGCCCGCCATTTACCGCGAGGCCATCGCCCGCGCGCAGTGCCGTCCGGAAGAGTGTTTCTACACCGACGACATCGCCGCCTACGTGGAAGGCGCCCGCCGCCAGGGCATCGACGCCGTGCAATTTGAATCGTGCGCGCAATTGGAGCGGGAACTCGCGGCCCGCGGGATCCGCTGGTCATGATTACCGACCTGGTCCAGATCCGCCTGCTCGGCGAAAAGAAACGGCACGAAAACGAGCGCTTCCGCCGGCATATGAAGGTGCACGACCATTCCGACCGCATCCTGCGCCGTATCGCCGAAGGCATCGAGGAACAGATCGATTGCACGCAGTGCGCCAATTGCTGCCGTGTGGCCACGGTGAAGGTTTCCGAGCGCGATGTCGAGCGGCTGGCGCGCCATCTCAGCATGACGCCCGCCGCGTTCATCGCGGAGTACACCACGGAAAGCGACGACGAAGGCACCATCCTGCGCCGCACCGATGAAACGGGCTGCACGTTTCTCGATGGCACGGCCTGCACGGTATACGACGCGCGTCCCGATACCTGCCAGCGCTTTCCGCACATGGTGCGCGGCAATGGCTCCATCGCCAGCCGCATGTGGCAATTCATCGACCGCGCCTGTTATTGCCCGATCGTATATAACGGGCTCGAAGCGTTTAAGGTGGAAACCGGCTTCCGGCGATAAGCGGGCGATCAATCGCAGCGCAAGGCGGTCATCGGATCCGACCGCAGCGCGCGGCGCGCGGGCAGATAGCCGGCGATCGTACCCACCACGAAGAGGACGCTGGAGGCCGCGGCCAGCGTTGCCGGATCCGCCGGCGAGAGTCCAAACAAAGCGTGCGCGATCAGCCGCGTGGCCGCTAACGCGCAGGGCAATCCCAGCGCGATGCCCGCCAGCGTCTGCAGGAGCGTCTCGCGCAGAATCAGGCGCAGGATAGCGCCGGGCTGCGACCCGAGCGCCATGCGAATGCCGATCTCGCGTGTCCGCCGCGTGACCGTGTAAGACATCAGGCCGAAGATCCCGATGCCGGCCAGCGACAGCGCGGCGGCCGCGAACGCGGTGGACAGGATCGCCGTGGCGCGTTCCGCGACCAGCGCCCGATCGCTCATTTGCTCGATGGTCTTCGTCCCGGTGACGTATTCGCGGCCGAGTGCGCGGACTTCGCGGCTCAGCGTCTGCGCCAGCGCCCCGGCGCCGGTCGCGCGCACGAACAGGTTGCCTGCCGTGGCGTATTGGGTGTGCTGCTGGCACGGCACATACATCACGGGCTGGCTCGAATCTCGCAAATCGATCAGGCGTGCGGAACGCACCACCCCGACGATCTCGAGATCCTGAAACTCCGGTTGCACGCCGAAGCGGACGTGTTGGCCGATCGCGCCGCCCGGGGGGAACAAGCGCCGGGCCGTCTGGCTATCGAGGATGGCGACCCGGCCGCGCTGCGCATCGTCGGTCCACGCAAAATCCCGGCCGGACAATAGCGGTATCGCCAGGGTCTTGAAGAATCCCGGCGAAACGGTAGCGAGCGTCGCCAAAACGTTGAGCTCCGGGTTGTCCGCGCCTTTGCGCGAGACTGTCTCTTTCCATCCCTGACCACCCGCCGGCACCGGCAGCTCCGACAAGGCGGCGGCGACCGCCCCGGGCAGGGTTGCGGCGCCCTCCACCAGTTGCCGGAGATGGTGATTTGTATCCGGGTCTTTACGCGCATCTGGGCTGGCGGCCGGCAAAGGATACAGGGCGGCTTCGAGAACACCTGTCTTTTGAAAGCCGGGATCGTAAGAACGCAGGTTCTTGAGGCTGCGCAGCAGCAGCCCGGCGCCGAATAGCAGGACTAGCGATAGGGCAATCTGGGCGACCACCAGAATCTGGCCCGATCGTGCCGGTCCGCGGCTCGTGCCGCGCTGCCCCAACACCAGTGCCGGTTCGCGCCGGGACATTTGCCATGCCGGCACCAGCCCGATCAGGATTCCGGTGAGGGCCGCGGCGGCTCCGGTGAACGAGAAAACCCGCCAGTCGGGCCGTAGATCGAGCGTCACGGGTTCCATCGCCCCGCGTGTGATGAGCCCGAGCAGCGCCGGACTGCCCCAGTGCGCCAAGGCCAGCGCCGCCAGCGCGCCGGCGGCCGACAACAGGATGCTTTCGGTCAGCAACTGCAGGATAATCTGGCGGCGGCTGGCGCCCAGTGCCGCTCGTGTACAGATTTCATGACTGCGTGCCGCGGCGCGCGCCAGAGTGAGATTGGCCAGGTTCACGCAAGCGATCGGCAGAATCAGGGCGACTACGCCCATCAACAAATAGAGGGGACGCTCGACTCGCCCGCGGACATCCGCATTCGCGCCGGCCGCAGCGGGCTCCACGGCCAGGCGCATGGCGAGGAACGATTGGCGGCGCGGACCGCGGTTCTGGGTAGGCACGGTGGCCTGCAGCAGTTCCGGCCAAAAGGAAGCAAGCTGCGCGCGCGCCCGATCCACCGAAACGCCTTCGCCCAGGCGGCCCGTGGCGAAGACCCACAAGAGCGCCTTGCTTTGGCGATCGAAGAGCGCATTGTCGATGGGTATGGTGACGTCCGGCGCCTCGCCTGGCGTCATCCCCATGAACCACTCGCGGGTGACGCCAATGATCGTGAAAGGCTTTCCTTCGATCTGAATCTTCTTGCCGATCGCGGCCGGATCGCGGCCGAAACGGCTTTCCCAGCATTCGTAACCCAGAACGCCTACTTCCGCGTTGACGCCGTTGACGTCCGCGGGGGCGATCAGCCTGCCCAGCAGCGGCGCGGCCCCCAGCCCGGAGTAATAATTACCTGTCACCGCGCGTACGCGGCCCGGAAAAAGCGCACCCTCCGCTTCCACATTGAAGCGCACCGGGGCGCTCCATCCGTAGAGGCCGGAAAAGACGCGCTGCGCGCGGTCCATCTCCTGAAACATCGGAAACGAGAACGGCACGCTGTGGCCGTTTCGATAAATGGGGGTCAATTCCACCAGTTGCCGGGGCCGCGGCACCGCCAACTCGCGGAACAGAACTGCGTCGAGGAGGCTGAAGATTGCCGTGTTGGCGCCAATGCCGAGCGCCAGGCTAACAACGGTGACGGCCGCATATCCCGGACTGCGCACGAAGGTACGCAGTCCGTACCGGATATTCTGCCAGAACAACATCACGGCCTGAGAGCCCGATTACGGGGAGCCGTTTTACCCGGATCCCCGCGTAAGATGACTATGCCGAAACCGGCGTGCCCAGCTTGGCGTACCACGGCGTGGCCGATTTAATGGCGTCGTTCACGGCGTTGATGTTCTTCACGCCTTCCTTCGACAGCCAGTCTTCCAGCGCCTTCACGCCGTTCTTGGCGTAAACCGGGATGCCTTCTTTCCAGGTCGCGCGGCCGCACAGCACGCCCGAGAAGTCCGTGCCCGCTTCGGTGGCCATGCGCAGGGATTCCACGAATTGTGCGTTGCTCACGCCGGCGCTCAGGTAGATGAACGGCTTCGTGGCGATCTCCGCGGCTTGCCGGAAATGCGTCAGGGCTTCTTTCTGCGTATAAGCCGTCTGGCCCTTGTACACCGCGCTGCCTTCCACAAACTCCGCGTTGATGGGCACTTCCACCTTCAGGATGTCCACGAAATATTGCGGCTTGGAGAACTCTTCCATGCTCTTCTTGACGATCTCGGGCTTATTCTTCGCGTACTCGAAGCCTTTCTCGTCGCCGCCCTTCGGATCGTAACCGACGAACTCCAGGAAGAAGGGGATCTGGTACGTCTCGCACTCCGCGCCAATGCGCTCGATGAAGGCGTGCTTGATGTCGTTGATCTTCACGTCCTCGAAGGGCGTGTAATAGATCAGGATCTTGACGGCGTCCGCGCCCCAATCGACGATCCGCTTCACCGAAACATGCGGCAGCAGATCGGGCAGGCGCCCGGGCTGGGTATTGTCGTATCCGCTTAACTCATAGGCCAGCAAAAGACCGGCGTTGCTGCTGCGCGCCAGCCGCGCATCCAGGCCGAATTCGGGGTCGAGCAAAATGGCGCTGGCATGCGGTGTCAGCACTTTCGTGACGGCAGTTTTAAACTCGCCCATCATTTCGTGCGTGATCTCTTTCTTATCCACGCCGCGCGCCGATGCCAGGGACTTCTGCAGACTGCCGCGCTGATCCATCGCCGCTGCCGCGATGACACCGGCATGATTCGAGAGCGCCTTCATGTGCTTCAACTTACCTTCGGACATTTTCATTACGATCTCCTTACAATTTGGGGAATACTGGTAACGCGATAGTGCCCTTCAAAGGCAATAATGATTCGTTACACCATATTATGACATATTGCGCCCGGAATCGACCGGAGAATCCGACCGGCATGTCCATTTCTTCAGGCGCCGGAAATAGCCCTGGGCTATCCCCGCGTCGCGCAAAATCCGCTGCTTCAGCGCCTGCGCATCCGCGAATTGCCGCTCGTCTCGCACGCGCCACAGAAATTCCACGTGAAGGCGGCGCGGTGTCTCTCCAGTCAGCGGTTCCAGCAGAAACGTCTCAATCGAGATCTCGTGCCCCTCGCCGAACGTAGGCCGATAGCCCACGTTGGTAATGGATGGCCACGTGCGGCCGTCCGCCAGGTCGCCCGTGCGGGTAATGTAGACGCCCGTCGCCGGCAGCACTTCCGCATTTGCCGCCAGATTCAGTGTAGGCACCGTCTGCTTCGACCCCACGCCGCGGCCGGCCACCACGTCGCCCTCCAGCGCGTAAGGCCGTTCCAGCAAGCGCGCCGCCTGCGCCACGCGGCCTGCCTCGATCAACTGCCGCAGGGCGGTGCTGCTGACCAGGCGGCCGCGCACGGTGACCGCCTTGACTTCTTCGGTCGTAAATCCGTATTTGCGGCCCAGTTCCTCGAGCACCCGCACGTTGCCGGACTGTTTGTATCCGAAACAGAAGTCGTGACCCAATACCATGGCGCGCACATTCAGCTTGCGTACCAGCACCTGCTCGACGAACTGCTCCGGAGTGAGATGCGCCACCTGCCGGTCGAACGGCATGATGAACACCTGGTCGATGCCCTCCTCCTGCATCAGTTCACTGCGCTGCTCGGGCGACGTCATCAGGCGTGGCGCGCGCGCGGGCGCCACCACCTTGCTCGGATGCGGGTTGAAAGTAAGCGCGGAAGCCTTCAGGCCGCGTTCGATTGCGACCTCCTTAACACGGCGCAGGATGCGGCGGTGTCCGGCATGCACGCCATCGAAATTGCCGATGGTCAGGGCGCACGGTCCGAAATCCGGGGGTACCTCGTCGAGGCTGCGAAACACCCGCACGGGAGGATTCATCTACCAGGTCCCTCCCGTACGACGCCGCGTGGGCCGTCAAAAAGACACTGTGGGGCGGCCAATCCTGGCCGCAGCCGCCTTTTAGGCGGCCAAGCCGGCTGAAAGCCGGCTGCGGGCAAGATTGCCCGCCCCACCAGTTTAGTCATCCGCCCCTCCCACTTCGATTTCGAGCCCGTCGTAAGCCAGCCGGATATGCGGCGGCAGGCGCGCTTCGGTGCGGGCGTGCGCCAGATCGTGGCAGATGTGCGTGAAAAAAACGCGCCGGGCTCCCACCGCTTCCGCCGTCGCGATGGACCGGTCCACGGTCGAGTGCGTGGGATGCGGCTTGTAGCGCAGCGCATCGAGGAACAGCACATCCAGGCCGCGCAATTGATCGAGCGAGGCCTCCGGAATCTCGCTGTGGTCCGTGAGATACGCGGCGCGGCCGAACCGGAAGCCGTAGATCTGTGCCGTGCCGTGCAGGATCGGGATGGGCTTGAACGCCAGGCCGAACAGGTCGAACGCAGCGCCGTTCAGCGTGTGCGAGTCCAGTTGCGGCACCGCCGTGTTCTTTTCCCCGCCGTCAAAGACATAACGGAATGCCCCGTGAATGGCGGCCATGGTGCGCTCGGACGCGTAGATTGGGATGCGTTCGCGCTGCCGGAAATTGAAAGGCCGCACATCGTCCAGGCCCATGATGTGGTCGGCATGCTCATGCGTGAACAGGATCGCGTCCAGCCGCTCGAATCCGGTGCGCAGAGCCTGCGCGCGAAAATCCGGCGTGGCGTCGATCAGCACATGCCGCCCGCCGTAACTCACCAGGATGGACGGGCGCAGGCGTTTGTCGCGCGCATCGCTGGAGGTGCAGACGTCGCAATGGCAGCCGATGGTCGGCACACCGGTGCTGGTGCCGGAGCCAAGCACGGTGATCCTGACGGCCGGCTCCGCCATTCAGTCTTTCGGGCTATCTGCCTGCGGGGTCTTCTTGGCCTCGTCGACGGCCTGCACATAGCGGAACCGCAGTAAGGTGAGCGAGTTTTCGAGCAGCCGTTGTTCCTCGAGGGACAGGTTGCCGCGCGTTTTCTCCTGCAGCATACCCATCAGATCGATGGTATGCCGTGCCAGCACCAGATCGGCCGGAGGCTCCTCTTCGCCGCCGAGCCGCATCAATCCCAGTTGCATCTCGGCCTGCAGGCGCAGGGATTCGGCCAGGAATTCGAAGGTCGCGGGCGGAAGCGGGAAGGGACGCCCTTCCTGGCTGCCGCGAGGGTCTGTATCGATATCGGTCATCTTCCGTTATTTTATCAAGCGCGCCTCTCTCTTGGCGTGTCGCTCGCACGATGCCGATAAGCCGCCGCCGGGCCGACACTCAATATCCCAGTCGGATGATGAAGGGCCGGTCACCGAGACAGCCGGTCTTGGCGCCGGTGGTCTGGGATTGAATTCCACGCTGACCGTGCAGTTCTTCCCTGCCGTCGGCACCAGGCCGGACGTCGCCGTGCCGTTCTTGGTGACGGTCACTGTTTTGGCCGCGCTCACGACGGCCCAGCGCGTTCGTACGGTCATTTTTGATAGGGCGCCGCAGTCCGCGCGGGCGTATCCGCTGACGCCTGCCGGCATGCTGCCATCATCGAGGTGAACTGATTAATCGGTTCGGCGAACGATTAGGACCAATGTCGTTTCGGCCCCGACTGCCCGCACCCAATTCGGTCAGATTATGAAACGGGCTACCCAAAGGAACGAACGTTTCGTGGTAGGACGCCGTGGCGAACCGACCGTGGTGATTATGAGCATGAAGGACTATGTCGACACGTTTGCCCCGGCCCCCCAGGGATTACGCGCCATGCAGGCCACAGCCAAGCGGACAGGGGCCAGGACGCTCAGCCCTGGCCGGATCGACAGAGCGGGTGTTAGCGTACCCCCGCCTGCAGTTCGCTCCCAACGAGGTTATGCGTTTTCTGGGGCGCCTGCGCTCCGCCAGCATCCTGGTCGCTCCCACTGATACAGTCTCGGCATCGCGTGACGAGCCGGACAACCGCTTTCTGGAGTGCGCTGAGGCTGCGGCTGCCGATTTCCTGGTCACCGGTAACAAGCGGCACTTTCCCAAACGCCGGAAAGGCACCGAGGTAGTCAATGCCGGAGAACTGCTTGGCATGATCGGCTCCAGCTTCCTAAAGCAAGCAGTGTATCCATCGCCACATCGCTCTTAAGCCTGATTGCTGGCGCCGCGGTGCGGACAAAGGGTCGTGACGGCGGCCTTGTCGTTCTAGAAGCCGCCCAAAAATGCCTCGGCCGTGTTGCCAACAATGCCTCCGGCGGACAGCCTGATCGCCGGTCCATGTTAAATTAAAACTTGTCCCCCACCGCCGGTGAAAAATTTCAAAAATTGGTCGACCTGATGGCCCGCCTGCGTGCCCCCGGCGGATGCCCGTGGGACCGCGAACAAACCTTCGACACCATCAAGCCTTATCTGCTTGAGGAAACTTACGAAGTGATGGCTGCCATCGATGCGCGCGACTGGCCGGAACTCACCGGCGAGCTCGGCGACCTCCTGCTGCAATCCGTTTTCTTCTCGCAAATGGCCTCCGAGCAGAACCTGTTCTCGATCTCCGGCGCGCTCGACGCCATTAACGAAAAGCTGATCCGCCGGCATCCGCACATTTTCGGCGACCAGACCGCTAAAACCGAGGGCGATGTACGCCGCATCTGGAGCGAGGTCAAAGCGGAGGAGAAGAAGCGCAAGGGCGAGCCCGCCGCGGGATTGCTGGATTCCGTCCCCCGCGCCTTGCCGGCGCTGGTCGAAGCGCAGCAGATCACTACGCGCGCCGCGCACGTCGGTTTCGATTGGGATAACGCCGAACAAGTGCTCGAAAAGCTGCACGAGGAACTCGCCGAATTCGACGCCGCGCGCCGCGCCGATTCCGAAGACGGCGCGTCGCAGGAGGAATTGGAAGGCGAGTTGGGCGACATGTTGTTCGTCCTGGTAAATCTGGCGCGCTTCGTCAAAGTAGATCCCGAGCAGGCCTTGCGCAAAACCAACGCCAAGTTCCGCCGGCGTTTCGGCTACATCGAGCGCAAGCTGGGCGAACGGGGCAAATCGCCGGAGGAAGCCACGCTATCCGAAATGGACGCGCTGTGGGAGGAATCCAAACGATGATCGAGCTGCGCGCGCTGACGGAGAGCCGCCAGTTTCAGGAAGCCGTCGCCTTGCAGCGGACCGTCTGGGGATTCACCGACGTCGAACTGCTGCCCGTGCGTCTTTTCGTGGTCGCCACCAAAGTCGGGGGGCAGGCATTCGGCGCTTACGATGGCAATACCATGGTGGGATTCCTGCTTTCGATTCCGGGGCTGAAAGCCGGCGGCGCATCGTTCCTGCACAGCCACATGCTGGGCGTGCTGGCCGAATATCGCAACCAGGGTGTGGGCCGCATGCTGAAGCTCCACCAGCGCGCGGACGCTTTGCGGCGCGGCATCGAGTTGATCGAGTGGACCTTCGATCCGCTGGAATTGAAGAACGCTTTCTTCAATATGGAACGGCTGGGTGCGATCGTGCGGCGCTACGTCGAGAATCAATATGGCACCACCACCAGCCCGCTGCACGGTGGGTTGCCGACGGATCGCTGCGTGGCCGAATGGTGGCTCGCCGGCCCGCATGCCGAGGCGATTTTGACGGGGCGCCCGCCCGTGCGCACTGTCGTGGAACGCATCGCAGTGCCCGCCGATATCGACGCGATCCGCCGCGAAGAGCCGCGCCGCGCCCGCGAAATCCAGAAGTCGCTGGGTGCGCGCCTGATGCGCGGTTTCGATCGCGGCTTGGCCGTCATTGGCTTCGAACGGTCGGATTCGGTGGGCGCCTATCTGCTGGGGAGGTGGGAATGCGGATCGAACGCGTAACTCTCCGCCAGATCCGGATGCCGCTGGTGCACTTCTTCGAAACCAGCTTCGGCCGCACCACCGGGCGCGACATTATTCTGGTGGAAGTGGCCGCCGAAGGTACTTCCGGGTGGGGCGAAGTCACCGCCGGCGAGAATCCTTTCTACAACGAGGAGTGGACCGATTCCGCCTGGCTGATCCTGCGCGACTACGCCATTCCGCGCGTGCTGGGCCGGGATCTCGCCGGCGCCGGCGATGTCGCGCCGCTCACCGCCCACATCCGCGGCCACCTCATGGCCCGCGGCGGTCTGGAAGCCGCGGTATGGGACCTGGCGGCGCGTCTCGCCGGTCAGCCGCTCTGGCAAACCATCGGCGGCGGCGCCCGCCGCGAGATTCCTTGCGGTGTTTCGATCGGCATCCAGGACTCGGTCGGGCAGCTTCTCGAGAAGATCGCGCACGAGCTCGATGCGGGTTATCAACGCATCAAGATGAAGATCAAGCCCGGCTGGGACGTAGACGTAATCCGGCAGGTGCGCGCGCGCTTTCCGGCGATCAAGCTGATGGCCGACGCCAACTCCGCCTACACGCTGGCCGACGCGGACCGCCTGAAGCGGCTCGATGAGTTTTATCTGATGATGATCGAGCAGCCTCTGGCGCACGACGACATCATCGATCATGCCGTGCTGCAGGCCAAACTCGATACGCCGATTTGCCTGGACGAATGCATCCGCTCCGCGCATCATGCCGGGCAGGCCATCCGGATGCGCGCGTGCGGCATCATCAATATCAAGCTGGGGCGTGTGGGCGGTTTCGCCGAGGCCAAACGCGTACACGACGTGGCCCAGGCGGCGGGCGTGCCGGTGTGGTGCGGCGGCATGCTCGAAGCCGGCGTGGGGCGCGCCCACAACATCGCGCTTTCCACCCTGCCGAACTTTGTTCTGCCCGGCGACGTATCGGCCAGCCGGCGCTATTGGGCGCGCGATATTATCGTGCCGCCGGTCGAAACCACGCCGCAAGGCACCATCCGTGTCTCCACCGAACCCGGCTTCGGCTATGCCCTGGATCGCGATTATATTCAGGCGATCACGGTCCGCGAGGAGTCCGCCGGTTGAACGGCGCCGCGGTACTCTGCGCCCTCATCTTCCTGATGGTGGCGTTCTGGTCGGGCAACTCTATTGCGGGCAAGATCGCATTGCGCGCGTTTTCTCCGTTGCTGCTGGCGGGGTTGCGGATCGGCTTCGCGGGCGTCGCGATGTTGCCGCTCTACGGCTGGGAACGGACTCGCAGGCCGGCCGCTTCGGAAACCGGACGCACATGGCGCGAAATCTTGCAGCTTCTCCTGTTGGGCATACTGGGCGTGACCCTGAATCAGGTGTTTTTTGTCGTCGGCCTGAGCCGCACCAGCGTCGCGCATGCCGCGATTCTCATCGGCCTTACTCCCATACAGGTGCTCATCATCGCGCGCCTGCGCGGCCAGGAAAAGATCACCGTGCGTAAAGCCGTGGGTATGGCGATCGCGCTGGCCGGCGTAGCTGTGCTGAAATGGTTCGAGCCGGCGGCCGGTACGGGCGCCACCTGGATCGGCGATTTCGTCATCCTCCTCGCCGGGCTGTGCTTCGCGCTGTTCACCGTGTTCGGCAAGGAGGTTACCGCGCGCTATAGCACCATCGTCATGAACACCTACGCTTATGTGGGAGGCGCGCTGGCGCTGCTGCCACTTACGCTGTGGGAGGCCGCGCGCCAGCCGCTGGCGCAAATTGGCGCGGGAGCCTGGCTGGCGGCGATTTACATGGCGCTGTTCCCCTCGGTGATCGCTTACCTCATTTATTACCACGCACTGGCCCACATGACCGCTTCACGGGTGTCGGCGTTCTCCTATTTGCAGCCCGTATTCGCTTCCATCATGGGCGTCGCCATACTGGGCGAGACCCTCGGCGCGCCGGTGATCGCCGGCGGCACGGTGATCCTGGCCGGCGTATATCTGGCGGAGCGCGGCTGATGGTTTCGTTCGTTCAATTGCTGCGCGGCAATCGCAACTACCGCTATACCTGGATTGGGCAGGTGGTCAGCGAAATCGGCGATCACTTCAACAACATCGCCGTGTTCAGCCTGGCTTTGGCCACCACACACTCCGGCCTGGTGGTCAGCGGCGTGATGCTTTCGCGCGCGATTCCGGCGGTGCTGGCGGGGCCCATCGCGGGAGTGCTGCTCGATCGCCTGAACCGCAAGCACGTGATGATCGCCAGCGATGTCGTTCGCGCGGTGTTGGCGCTGGGATTCATCCTCACCATCCACCGGCGCGACACCTGGCTGCTCTATTTCTTTAGCGCGCTGCTGATGTTCGCGTCGCCATTTTTCACCAGCGGACGGTCGGCGATTCTGCCCAGCATCGCCACCAAGGACGAGTTGCACACCGCTAATTCACTGACGCAGACCACCGGCTGGACCACCCTGACCATCGGCACCTTTCTCGCCGGCGCCAGCGTGGCCAGCTTTGGTTATCAGTGGGCCTTCGTGGGCAACGCGCTCTCGTTCGTGGTCTCCGCGTTCTGCATCTCCCGGCTGTTTCTTCCCGGTGACGCCTTCCGCCCCAAGCGCCACGCATTGACGGAAGCGGACGTGGTGCGGCCGTGGCACGAATATACCCAGGGCTTGCGTTACATGCGCGACCATCCCCTGATATTCGGCATCGCCCTGATTGGCGTGGGCTGGGCCACCGGCGGCGGCGCGGCGCAGATCCTGTTCAGCATCTTCGGCGAGATTGTTTTCAACCGCGGGCCGGCCGGTATCGGCATCGTGTGGGGATGCGCCGGCATCGGGCTGCTGATCGGCGGCGTGATCGGGCACCGGCTGGGCGAACGGCTCAGCTTCGATGGCTACAAGCGCGCGGTGGTAGTCTGCTACGTGATTCACGGCGGCGCGTACGTCCTTTTCAGCCAGATGCGGAATTTCCGTGCGGCCCTGGTTTGCATCGCGCTCTCGCGCGCCGCGGTGGCGGTCAGCTCGGTGCTGAACTATTCCCAGCTCTTGCGGCATGTCGCGAACGAATTCCGCGGCCGCGTGTTTGCCACCATGGAATCCATGGTCTGGTCTACCATGATGGTTTCGATGATGCTGGCGGGCATCGCTTCGCAGTATTACGACCCGCGCGCCATTGGCGCGATTGCCGGCGTACTCAGTTCCACCACGGCTATCTTCTGGGGCTGGGCGAACTGGACGGGGCGGCTGCCCGAACCCGCGCAAGAGGGCGTAGAGCCGGAGGACGTGGAAGTGCATGGCGAACCCACCATCTGATTTCGAAGGCAAAGTCGTATTGGTGACTGGCGCGGCCAAGCGCATCGGACGCGGCATCGCGCTGCACCTGGCGCGGGCAGGCGCGCGCGTGGCGATCCATTATGGAAACTCGGAAGCCGAAGCGCGCGCGACCGCGGCGGAGTGCGGCGGAGCGCCGCTCTATCGCGCGAATCTGGAGAGCGTGGCGGAGATCGAGCGCATGTTCCGCGCGGTCGAGGACACCCTCGGCCGGTTGGACGGCCTGGTGAACAACGCCGCCCGCTTTACGCGCCGCGATCCGCTGGAGGTCACCGAAGCCGATTGGGATTTCATCCATGCGGTGAATCTGAAGGCGGTGTTCTTCTGCTGCCAGAACGGCGCGCGCCTGATGCGCAAGTCGGGCGGAGGACGCATCGTCAACATCAGCTCCCTGGGCGGCTTGCGGCCCTGGGCGGACCACGCGCATTACTGCGCGTCGAAGGCCGGCGTGATCATGTTGACGCGCGCGCTGGCCAAGGCATTCGCGCCCGAAATTACGGTGAATTCCGTGGCGCCCGGCGTGATTCCCTTCGGGGAACTGGATGCGCAGGCCATCGGGATGATCAAGGCAACGCCCGCGGGGCGGGGCGGCACGCCGGATGAGATTGCGGACGCGGTGGCTTACTTTCTGCGGGCGAGTAACTTCATCACCGGTCAGATTATGGCGGTGGATGGCGGGTTAAGCCAGCGGTAACTGACGTTATTCGTCATCGTTATTCGTCGTTGGGGGCTCGTGGTGGATGACGGGGCTGGGCGGAACGGGGGAAGATTGGGGAAATGCGCCGGGCTCTGGGTTCGCTTCGTAATTCTTTGAATCCAAATGGGTTGAGGGCAGATTTGGCTGTTCGGGGGCCGGGGGTTCGGGGGCGTGCGAGGCTTCAGGGACGGCGGGACACTGCGCGTTGCGCGCGGCTTGGAGGGCTCTGAGGTGCTTCATGCCGCGTTCTATCGAGCGTTCGATGGCGGTTTCGTAGCGGACGAGGCGGGTGAAGTTGTCGGGGCCTTTGCCACCTGCCATGAAGGCGCGGGCGAGGAGGTCGTCCGGTTCGTGGGGATCGGCCGGGTTGGAGTCTTTCCCGTCGCGGTTCATGTAGAATTCGTGATACTTCCTCTTTTGCCGGTCCAGGCCGGTCAGCATGGTGGATTCCTCGCGGTAGATGCCGGTTTCGAGGGCAAAAGGCGCGATCGAGACGCCATTGGGCGGCGGCGATGCGTTTGACCACCAGTTCTTCGCTGTCGCCAACGGGGCGGAGGTGATCGTGGAGATCCTGGAGGAGGCGGAGGAAGGCTTCGGGATCCTCGCCTTCGAGGATGAAGTGTTTGTCGCCGGAGAGGCCATGGGTGAGGCCGTTGCGGCTGGAGGCGGCTTTGCCTTC
>Ga0187871_10001220_pt1 | contig 22687 bp, 18 predicted proteins | sample June2016WEW_16_1_FD_132988 | JGI IMG/M metagenome (GOLD analysis project Ga0187871, IMG submission 132988) | Peatland microbial communities from SPRUCE experiment site at the Marcell Experimental Forest, Minnesota, USA - June2016WEW_16_10 | ecosystem: Environmental > Terrestrial > Soil >...
CCCTGTGACTCGGCGTTCCCTTCGGCATTGGCTGCGCGTTCCTGGTCGTAAGCGCGGAGCAGGCGCAAAACTTCGGTGCGCAGTTCGTCGTCACCATTGCACTGTTGGTCTAAGATTGTCCGGCGGCGGTCCTCGTCGAGGGCGCAAATCTCGTCGAAGATGTCCTGTAAACGTTGCCAGTGCTCGGCCATACTCTGATAGGTGAAACCTATCGTACTGCCAGTGTGGACCGAGCGCAAATGCCCGTTCTACCGCTTGCCCGAGATGTGCGATCGATAGCGGCGCGGCGGCATGCCGGTGAGTTTGCGGAACACAGTGGTGAAGTGGCTCTGATCAAAAAATCCACAAATGAGCGCGACCTCGGCAATATCCAGGCCGGGGCTGGCCAACAGCGATTGCGCTTGGGCAATGCGGACTCGCCGCATGTATTCGCTGATGGTGCAGCCGAAATGGTGATGGAACTGGCGGCTGATCTGGACCGGATGCCGCCCGGCAGAACGCGAGAGTTCTGCGAGAGTGAGTCGCGGGTGTCCCTGTTCGCGCAGCATTTCTCGAATGCGCAGCAACCAGGCGGGAGGCAAGCCGCGGCGCTCGGCCGGGCTCTGCCCGCTGGTCAGCAGGAGTTGTAACACCGCTGCCTCAAGGTCGAGCGGGGTAACGTCATCTCTCTGGCGGAACTCGCGGTGCAGCCGCGCGCCCAGAGCAACCGCGGAAGGTTGCGGGAGTTCGCCAGGGGCGCAAATAGTGCGGCCATCCTGGGCGGCAAGCTCCAAAATCGGCTGACGCAGCTCGACGCGCAAGCACCGGCAGCCAACCGGAAAGTAAATTTCGTGAGGCTCCCCGGCGGGAAGGAAGCGCACGGTCCGGGGATCGCAGATTTCGCCGCCGCGGCTATGTCCCGCCCAATGCGAGCCGGCAATCACGTAAATCAAATTGGGGGTGTCGTGGAAATGGCGTGCGACAGAGAGCCCGGCTGCGTACACCCTCTCTTCCACCTTCAACGCCGGGCTTTCGAGCTGGCCGAGAATGCGCCGCGACTCATCAGGGTAGGGAAGTGATGCACTCGAACGTGGCTGCATGGTTTTACTCCTTACTTGTACGCGGCGGACGCGAAAACGTTTCAGTGTCAGAACCCGCCGTCGGCGCTAAACCATTGCAAGAATTTCCCCTCCCGATGGTTTTACATCAATCAATGCGCTTTCTCTTTCTTGTATCTCTGATTCTGCTGGCATCGCCTGGGCCCGGGTGCGCCACAGACGACAACCGCGGCACCGTTGGAGTTTCCATCGCTCAGCTCTTCGATGATGACCAGTTGCCGAGCCATCGTGGTCCTATTGTCATTTTGCAGGCTATCGAAGGATTGGCGGCGGCGAAGGCCGGCATCCGCTCGGGCGACTTCGTCATCGCTGTCGACGGCGTGCCGGTGCCGGGACGCGAACTTAGCGCGATCGTCCAGCAGATTCACGGACCCGTCGGTGCTACACTGCGGCTCACGGTTGTAAAACCCGATGGTAGCCAATCAGAGATCGCACTGGTCCGAGTGCCGTTTCCGCCGCATGTGAATCCGGCGTCCGATCCATTCTCGTACACGGTGCCCGGCAGTTGGGCAGCCGATCTACGCTATCACTTTCCTTTGCCATGGACGTCGAAACTTACCTATCACGGCTTCGAAGACATCTTCTTTTCGCCGAACTTTCGTGAGACTGACTCTCCCGAATATCACTCCTTTCTGTTTTTCTTCTGGCTGGATGGTAAACACCTGTTGAGCGCCGAACAGTTGCAAGCGGACGTGCTGACCTATTTTCGTGGAATCGCGGAGGAGCGGGGCCGAAACTACGGATTCACGCCCGATCTTTCGAAGGTATCGGCAACCTACAAGGAGGATTCCCTGGCATCGCCAACCTTTGGGAGTGCGCCGGCTCGCGCTTTCAGCGGACAAGTAACAATCTGGGATACTCACGGCAAAACGATCACGTTGAACTCCGAGGTTCGGATCTCGGATTGCGAGACGCCCGACCACACAGCTTTCTTCTTCGCTCAGTCGCTCGAGCCGCGCGATGGAGACATGTGGAAGCGAATCGACGCGATTCGGGATACCTTCCGGTGCAAACGCTAGCGTGGAAAATCGGTCCAACGCACCGACTCCGTTTGAGGCCGCCTTGTGGCGCACGCACTTTGCGTGCCGCGTTCACACTCCTGTGAACGCTTGCGTGCGCTACCGGCATCTTCATGGCCTTTCGTGAGCTAGCGGGCCCCACGCGAACCGGTGTCTTATTCGCCGGCCACGGGTTTCCAGGTCTTATCCGGATTGAAGCGCGTGGTCTGGCGGGCGAGCGTGCTGGTTTGTGGGCCAAGATCTTTTTCGTAGACCACGCCTTGATGGTTCACGATCAAGGTTTGGATACCCGAAACGCCGTACTCGGCCGGCCATGCGATCATGGCGAAGCCGCCGATCATGGCGCCCTTCACCACGTAATCCATCGCACCACCCTGCGCATCCGGACCTTGCGCCTTTAAGACATGGAAAAAGTAGCCGTGATAGGGTACCGGCTTCTTACCTTGCCCCTGTATGAGGACGGCGGCTGCATCGCCGAAGGATTTAGGCACCAGCGATTCCGATTCGCCTTCATAATAAAGACCGTCCTTCTTACCCGGCGCACTGAGGATATGCTGCGCGTATTCTAGAATGCCGTTCGCATCGCGATCGCGCGACGCGTACTCCATTTGCGCTTCCACGTAGCCGCGGCAGACGTCAATGGCGGCCAGTTCGTTGCGGCCGACGCGGCGCGCCAGAATTTCTACGCGGCCCGTAGCGGCGTCAAAATACCATTTGCCATTCTTCGAAATCAACGGCACGGGAAATGGCCAATTCTGTTCACCCACGACCAACGTAACGCGATTGGGATTGTCCTTATCGGGCTGAACCTGCATCTTGGCGTGAGCCCGGGCGGCGAACTCCGTGCGAGCGGCCTTCGCATCGGCGGGATCGCCGGATTGCACAATGTCTTTACCGGCCGGTCCGAACAGTTTCATCAGAGCATTGGTGTCGTTCTGCTCGGCTGCGTTGAGTAGCGCCTGCGCGGCTTCTTGGGGTGTGGCGAAAGTCTCCTGGCTTTCCTGCGCAGAAGCGTTGAGAAGTGTCAGTGCCACCAGAAGCGTGGCTAGCGAAATCAAATATTTTATGATCGACATGCTTGCTCCTATCTCCGTCTCCCACCACCACCGCCGCTGCTGGGCGCCGCTCGGGCCGCGGGAGCGCTTCTGGCCGGGCCCAGGCTCGAATAGCCGTGTTCGGCGTGGGTTCCGGCCGCTGAGCCGTGCTCCATTCCCCCGAACGCTCCCCGATTGTTTTGTTCAGCCGGGGCGCTGCGCGGAATCTCGCGATTACCGAAGCGCTGCGACTCGGTGGATGGCGCATTGCGCGAACCTTCCGGAATGGAGCGCGGCGCTACGGCCTGGCGCACGTTGCCCCGGTATTGCTGATTCAATTCCGGACGCGCATAAGGCACTCCCGCGCGATGCGCCGGATCATGCTGCCATACGGCGTTGCCATGGACATTCGCGATGTGACTCGAATTGAAGTTGTTTTGATGAATAAATGTGTTGTTGACGATTACGGTGTGGTTGCCCCAGCCCGGATGCCAACCCCATCCGCCCCAGCCATGCCAGCCGGCGCCAAAATAGAATCCAACATTAATTCCAATGCCGAAGCCAAATCCTAGTCCACCAACCACTACACCGGGACCCGGCCAGAACCAACCCGGATACGGATACCAGAGCGGCGGTCCCCAAATCCACACGGGATTATAGACAGGGACGTAAATCACTGCGGGATCCGCAGGCTCAATTTGAATCACCGGCTGGCCGTTGTCCGTCGTGGCGACCACGTTTTCTTGCGGTGTGGATGCCAGCTTGCCCGCCTGTTGGGCTTTTTGCCGCATGCGTTGGACCGCATCCATCACGTCTTGTTGTTGGGCGAGGAATGCATTCCCCAGATTGGTGGTCCAAGTGACATCGTCATTCAGGCGCTTCAGAACGTCGGGGAAAACGACCAGCGCTTGAATACTGGGGTCCCAATCCTGTTGTTGCGCGGCCGCGGTGAGTGCTGGACCGCTGAGACCGGGGCTTCGCTGGAGCCACTGATAAGCCTGCACCACTTCCAGCGGATACGTGGTGGCGACCATGATCTGGCTGAGCAGCGGATCCGGATAGAGCGCGATGGGTGCCACCAGATCGTCCAATTGGTCGGGCGTGAGGGCTTGGTTCGGCGGCGGAAGCTGGGGCGGCGGTGGTTGATCCTGTGGAAACACACACTGGATTCCAAGTACAGAGATTGCGAAGAACAGCGGAATGAAGCGGGCTCGCATTTTTACCTTTGGGTTACGGCGAACTTCCAACAAATCACTCTGATTATATATCGCCGCCGCAACATGGCTAAAGGTAGTGCGCCAGCGCACTACCTGGCTGGAACCCATGCTAGTGTCCCATATTTTCCTGGCGATTCCGCCTATTCCGGCCGATATGGTTGCTTGAGAGCCAATGATGCGCCGTCCATATAGGCTCAGTGCGTTCGCGCTAGTTCTGACGTACCATGGCTCGGGGTTGGCGCAGCAGTATAGTTTTCGCCATTACGGAGCCGCGGATGGGCTGCAGAACCTGGCCATTCTATCGCTCGCGCAGGACGGAGCAGGCTACATCTGGGCTGGATCGGAAGGCGGCCTGTACCGGTATGACGGGACGCGCTTCCGTCTGATGGCCTCAGCCGAAGGTTTGCCGTGCGTTACCGAAGCCCACGCTTTGCATGTGGCTGCGGATGGGGCGCTGTGGGCCAATACTTGTGCGCAGATTTTTCGATTCGATGGGCAGCGCTTTCGCGCCATCCCCGGGGTGAGCGGGATGTTATCGGGTGCGCAGCGCATGGCGAACGACGCGCACGGGAACGTTATGGTGGCCACGCCTTCCGGTATGTATGAGGCAACGCGGAACGGCGCCGGATCGTATGCTGCGCATCCCTACGCGCTCGGCCCCGAATTTACCGGCGTGTCCATTCGCGGAATCGCAAGGAACGGTTCCGAACTCTGGTTTGGCTGCGGGCGGAGATTGTGCGTTGAAGACCGGGGACGCGTGTCTATGTTTGGTCCGGCGGAAGGATTACCGGAAGACGCCTGGGACACGATCGGCATAGGGCCAGACGGGTCCGTGTGGATCCGCAGCCCGAGCCGGTTATTCCGCAAGGCGCCCGGCGAGACGCGGCTGGTGCAGGAGAAACCGGATATCGCGTCCAGCGCTTTTTGGGGCGCCTTGACGGTAAGCCGGGACGGTTTCGTCATGATCCCGACCGACAAGGGATTAGCCCTCCGCGAGGACCGATGGAGAATGATAGACGATCGGCGGGGGCTTCCGTCCGCGATGTCGAGCGCTGCGCTGGAAGATCGCGAAGGGTCGTTGTGGATTGCGCTGATCGGCGCGGGCATAGCTCGCTGGTTGGGTTACGGCGAGTGGGAGGCATGGACTAAGGCACAAGGTCTGCCGTCCGATTTGATATGGAGCCTCCGGCGCGATAGGAAGGGCGCGCTCTGGGTGGGAACTTCGTTAGGATTAGCGCGGCTCAAAAGCGACGAACCACTTCGGATCTGGACCAGGAAAGACGGCTTGGGGGGGGACAATGTTCGAAGCCTGGGCGAGACTTCCGACGGATCTATATGGGCGGTGGTCAAGCCGGGCGGCTTGGCGCGCATCAATCCTGCAACCGGAAAGATTCGTCTGTTCGCGGCGGCGGATGGTCTCACTTGCGGGACATCGCACCGGCTTTTTATCGACCACATGGAGAGGCTCTGGGTTGCGACAGCCTGCGGCATTTTTCGTAACGATCGGCCGTTAGACTCCGATGGTTTCCACCGCATCGATCAACCCTCGGCGTTCGACCACGGGGCCTGGGCTTTTTCCGAGGATCGGCAGGGGACGATGTGGATCACGAATCCTGAGGGATTGTGGAGTTTGTCCGAAGGCGAGTGGCGGCATTACGGGAAAGCGGACGGACTTCTGAGCGACAGTCCATACATTCCCACGATCGGTCCGGACGGCGCACTCTGGCTGCACCACCGGTTGGATGCTGGAATTGAAAGAGTGGAGATAGCGGGCACCCGCATTTCCCGCTCAACGCCGGTACTGGCTGCTGACGCGTTATCGGTGGAAGTCACCGCGTTTCATGGTTTCGACGCTTTCGGGCGCCTTTGGCGGGGTAGTGCGAACGGCGTATCGTTCCTGGACGGCGGTGCATGGAAACATCTCAGCACCGAAGACGGGCTGATCTGGGACGACACAGATGGAGAAGCGTTCTGGGCCGACGCGGACGGCAGCGTTTGGATCGGTACCAGCGGCGGCCTGGCACACTACCGTCCAGCCAGAAGCTCTCTGGAACCGGTGGTTGGCGATCCGATCATAACCCGGCTGGAGGTGGGCCAGAAGTCGCGAGTTCTGAGGGCGGAGTTCTCCTCGCTCAGTTATAAGAACGAGCAACTGGTGCGCTTTGCCTACCGGCTGGACGGGGACCGCTGGGCCGATACTACGGAACGCGTCATCTCCTTTGCCGGGCTTTCGCCGGGCCGGCATCGGCTGGAGATCCGGTCGCGCGTTCGGGATGGGCCGGTCTCGGCCAAAGTGGCTGCGGCGGAGTTCCGGATCGAGCCTAAATGGTGGGAGACCTGGTGGTTGCGGTCCAGCGCTCTACTGCTTTTCGGCGCAGCGGTGTGGGGAATCGTGTGGCGAAGGAATCAGCTTTTGCTGCACCGGCGGACCGCTGAACTGGAAGCGGAACGCAGGCACATGCTGGAAGAAAAAAAGAGCGCGAACGCAGCGCTCGAAGCCAAGGGACTTTTTCTGGCAAATATCAGTCACGAGATTCGGACGCCCCTGAACGGCGTCATCGGGTTGAGCATGGAGTTGGAAGCCATGCCGGTCCCGGAAGAGGCGTTGGAGATCATACGGATGATCCGCTCTTCCGGCGATACACTGCTTCGGGTGATAAGCGATGTCCTGGATTTTTCCAAAGTAGAGGCCGGAAAACTGGAGTTGGAAGTATCGCCTTTCGACCTTCGCCGTTCGCTCGAAGATAGCGTCGCACTGTTTCGCGGTCCGGCAGCGGAAAAAAATTTGCGCCTCGGTTGCTCGCTCCCACCGGAATTGCCGGCGTGGGTGGCGGGCGACGGAACCCGGTTGCGGCAAGTGGTGTTGAACCTGATTTCAAACGCCGTGAAGTTTACGAGTTCCGGCGAAATCACGCTCGCTGCGGGTGTGGAAGGGCATGACGCGGCCTCTTGTTTGATCGCGATCGAGGTTCGCGACACCGGTATTGGGATTGCGCCGGAACAGCTGCCTCGCATGTTCTCGTCGTTCAATCAGGCGGACGCTTCCATCAGCCGCCGTTACGGAGGAACTGGCTTGGGCCTCGCGATCTCCAAGCGGCTGGTGGAGTTGATGGGAGGAACCATCGATGTGGAGTCTAAGCTGGGCGAGGGCTCGCGCTTCCGATTCACAGTCCGGATGGGCCACGCGCGGGAACCGGTGGCTTTGCAGGATGTTCCTACGCCCGAGTTATCCACGGGCCACTTGAAAGTGCTGGTGGCGGAGGACAATGTAGTAAATCAACGCGTCGTATTAAAGCTGCTGGAGAGGCTGGGGGTGAAGGCGGATTTGGCGGCGGACGGCGCGCAGGCTGTGGCGAAGGCATTGGAGCATCGTTATGATCTCGTTCTCATGGACGTTCAGATGCCTGAGCGGGACGGAGTATCCGCGACGCGCGAAATCCGGCGGCTGCTGCCCGCCGGGAGCCAGCCGCTTATTTACGGATTAACTGCTCACGCGACCATGGAGTTTCGCGATATTTGCCTGGCTGCCGGCATGGACGGATATTTTACGAAGCCGCTGGAGCCGGGAAAACTGCGAGTGTTGATTTGGGACTTGGCCACGCGGAACGTGATGCCTTTGTTACAGTAATCGCGTGTTACAGCTCGAACTGATTTCTTGCTGCAGCCTTGGTTCCGGGTTAAAGATTACCGCAAAAAACCCGTGTGGCCGCTTTGCCTGGGGCGAGATTCCAGATATTCAGAATAAGCTCATTGTATCTCTGGTATGCAATGTGAAAATATGATACTCTTGTCCCGTCTCTTTCTGGAAAAATGCATGGAGGAGGTAATCGAGCTATGAATCCTGCGATTTCCACGAGTCTGAACTTTCGGCTGCTGTGCGCAGCCGGTAACGCATACGATATTGCCCCCGGCGGATGTGCTTACTCGCCGGATACCGTCTTTAGTCCCGCTGTGGGCTATAAAAGCATGCCTAAGCCGGTGTGCGGAGATGTCGAGTCTATTAACGCATGTCTCGTCGGAGAAAACGCCGACGGAATCATTGTGGCATTTCGCGGAACGCTGCCACCGTCGCTGAAGGGTACCGAGAGCCTGCTGAACTGGCTGGAAAACTTCTTCGATGTGCCCAAATCCGCGCCGAATGTTCCCGGCCAGGTTCACAGTGGATTTTACGATGCCACTATGTCCCTCATTGGCGGCGTCGCCGCGGCGGTGCAGAACCTGAATCCAGGACCGGCCAAGAAAATCCTGGTGACGGGGCATAGCCTGGGCGGCGCGCTGGCTTCCATTGGCGCGTACATCCTCAGCCAGAGCTACCACCTGCCGATTCAGCAAGTGGTCACCTTCGCTTCGCCGAAGCCGGGCGACGTTGCGTTTCAGACCGGTTATCAGGCCGTGATAAACAACCAGGTACGTTACGAGAATTACGAGGACGTGGTTCCGCTACTGCCGCCGGCGGACCGGTTTATTAACCTTGCCGCGGGCGTTTTCTCGCTTATCCCTGACAGGGGTGGTGACCTTAAGAATCTCTTCCAGAGCGCGAAAGGCTGGAACTATGTACCGGTGGGGCGCCAGCAGTTCATCGAGGCGGACAAGCTGACCATCATTTCCAACGAACCCATCGAGTCGCAGATCTGGGATGTAGTGAAAGAATTCGGCGAAGATATTTGGGACTTGGATTTCTCATCGTTCGCCGCTGCTCACACCATATCTCCGGGAGGCGGCTACTACCGGGCGATCTCAGCTATGGCATCGGCCGCAGCCATATAGATCAACGAACTACCCGCGGCCGGCCAGAGCAGCCACTAGTTGTGTAATCTTGGTCTGGAACTCCCGAGGATCCGCGCCCGGCGCGAAATCGACCACGCCTGTGGCAACGTCATAAACCAGCGTGTGCATGGCGCCGCCGGCTAGTTCGACGATGGGTGCTGAAAGCGTGAGCATAACATCGCGCGACGCCGCGATGGCCCCCGCCGGTTCGATGTCCAGGACGGCCGCGAATTGATCTTTATTCAAACGTTCCACGGTCACCGACCCCGGGAGCTTGCTTTCAAAGCGCGCCTTGAAAGTGTTCACGCCGCTTTCCAGCACTTTTGCGCCATGGCAATTGTGAAGGCCATCCAGATTCCTGATCACGGCCAGCAATACCGAAAAAGGACGGCCTCGGCGGGCTAACTCACTCATGCGGTTGTTGAGATGATTCCGAGCCTGGTTCTGTTCTTCGTCGGGCGCCCGCAGCGAGCGCTGCATACCTTGAATCTCCTGATGCAACAGGCGTATCTCATCCTTCAACTGCGCGACGGCCAATTGATTGCACGACCGCATTTGCTCCACGCTCGAGGTTATTTTTGCCGTGGCCGTCCGGATGCGGTTGCGCATCTCGTTAATATCGCTACTGGCGGTAGCTTTATTGAGATGTTGCAACTCCTGCTTTACGTCCGCTTCGAGTTCGGAACCGCTCTCGGTGAAGGAACTGGCAAATGTTTCGACCGCTGCCGAGGCGGAGGCAACGTCCTTGCGGAGTTGCTCCAGATGGCTGCGTACCAGTTCCTGAAATCCCTTTAGTTCCGTATCGAAGGACGCTTGGACGCTTTTCAGTTGTTCCGGGCCGGTGGCATCCCTCAATTGGTGTTTCAGACTCTGCAATTGCGCGCGGAAGCGAGCCACTCGCTCGGCATTGAACTCGATTGCGTAACGCTCGGTCGCGGCGATGGCTTGCGAGTAACAGGCCACGGCGGATAGCCCGAATTCCTCCAAGCGCTCCAATTCGTTCGCAGTCTGACGGATGGATATCAACGGATCTTCTGAGCCTCGTACCTTTATCGCGCTTTGGAACCTGAAAGTTTAGGTTCTGCAGACACGCTGGGGTTTGGAAATGGTACAAGCGTACTGCGGTTTGCGCAGCAGACCTAGTTTCTCGTAGTGTCAATCGGGGACATGTTAAGATGCGGCAGCAACTCGTGAAGCCTCGGCTGCTATTTCTCTCCGAACGATATCCGCCGGACTTGGGCGGCGTCGCGACCAGCGCCGGTCGCATCTCGCGTGCCCTGGCCGCCTTAGGCGCCGATATCGATGTGATCGCCTGGTCGAGGACGCTCGACGCGGGTCTGGTGGTTCCTGAAGACGGGAATCCTGCTGTGTACCGCATGGGGCGCTTCCGTGAATGGGATTCCACCATGCCGCACACGCTGAACCTGTTCGATTGGTTGCTCAGCAAACACCGCTATGACGCCATCTGGGGGCACTATCTGGCGCCCGCGGGATTTCTGGCGGCGTGGTTCGGACGCTTGAAAAATATTCCGAGTATGGTCAGCGTGCGGGGCAACGATCTGGATCGCGAGATGTATCCTCCGGGCGATTTCGCCCGGCTGCGCTGGACGCTCGAACAGGCCAATTGCATCAGCGCGGTCACCGAAGACCTGGCTCGGAAGGTGGCCGCGCTCAGTCTGCGCAACGATGTTGTCTGCCTGAAGAATGCCGTGGACACAGAAGTTTTCGCTCCCGGTGAGGCTTCGGGTGCGTTGCGTGAGAAGCTGGGCATCCGGCCTGGAGAAGTTGTGCTCGGATTTGCCGGAGAGCTGCGCGAGAAAAAAGGGCAGCAGTTTTTGCTGGAAGCGCTGCGGAAGGTTCGCGAGCGGCGCCCGGCATGTTTGCTGGTAATGGGAGAAGTTCGCCCATCGGAGATGCCTCGTCTCATGCAATGGACCGGGCCGGGGAGCCTGGCGGATCACCGCATTCTTGTGACAAACCAACTTTCGACGCCTGCGGAAGTGAACACACACTTGCACTTGTGCGACATCTACCTGCAGCCTTCGCTGTGGGACGGTATGCCGAACGCGCTGCTTGAAGCGCTGGCGGCAGGGTGCCTCTCAATCGGAAGCGACGCCGGCGGCATTCCCGAGATCATTACCGACAGATTGAGCGGCGTTATCGTTCCGCGCTGGCAGCTCCACCGGTTAGGTGAAGTGGTGCTCGATTGGCTGGCGCGCAGTGTTGACGAGCGCATGCGGATGCGGCAAGCTGCGCGGGAACGGGTGCTGCGAGATTTCGATTTCGATCAGGAGCGCCGGCAACTTCAGCAGATCCTGGGCCGGCTGATTCCTATTTCTTCGTAGGCGCTAGCCAGCGCATCGCCTGCGTGTCGCCAGGTGAACCTTTCGAAGACATGCTCGCGTGCCCGTTCGGAGATCCTTCGAGCCAGCGCGTCATCGGCCGCCAGGCGTAGAACAGCCTGCGCGATCTCATCCACCGAGCCAGCTTTTACTAGAAGAAAATGTTCTAGATGACACCCCAGTTCGCGAACCACGGGCAGATCGGATGTGATCACGGGCACGCCAGCCGCCATGCTCTCCAAAATCTTCAGCGGGCAACAGCCTTGGGTAACGTTGCGATCATTCAAGGTCAGCGGGGCAAGCACAATATCAGATTCTCGGAGATGCGCTGCCAACTCAGCTTGTGGCACGGCCTCGATCACGTTGAGATGCGCGGCTACGCCGAGCTTCCTAGCGAGCGCGGTCAAGGCATCTTTTTCGTGACGGCTTCCGGTTCCGATAATCGTGAGCGTGGCCGGAATCTCAACGCACACTTGCGCCAATGCTCGAATCCCCAGGTCGACGCCTTGCCAAGCCGAGAGCGTCCCAAAATAGAGCAGCCGCGTACCGCGAGCCTCCGGCTTGCGATCGGCCATAGGGCGAAAGATCTCGACGTCCACGCCATTCGGAATCACTCGAATCTTCTCGGGCGAAACATGCCGCGCCGTGATCAGGTAGTCGCGCGTTACGCCGCTCGGCGTGACAATCCGGTGCGCAGCTTCGAAGCAGGCTTGCTCCTGCGCCATCAGCTTGCGCATCAGTTCCCGATCGTCCTCCATTCCCGGATACCGGTACTTCAACTCGATAGAAGGCAGACCGTTGACCTCGAAGATCAGACGCGATTCAGCGGCGAGTTCCAGTAGCGGCAAGCCTTCGAAGATCGATCGGAATTGAATCGCATCAAAGGGCCGTTCGCGCAGCCAGTGCACCAGAAATCGCCGGAAGCAGAGTACGCGATCAATGAGCGTCTCTCCCAGTGCCGGCAACTCCGTATGGAAGACTCCAGGCCACCGTTCAATTGGCGAACTCGCCTCCGCGCCTGGCGCGATGGTTACCAGCTCTACTCGGCCGAATGCTTGCGCCAATGCTCGTGCGAACCATTCGATATGTGTGGAAGCGCCTTTCGTAGCCGGAGCCGTGTCGAACGAAACGTAAGCGAGACGCGCGCAGCTCATGCTCTGATAAGATAACCGAAAACCGCTGTATGGCGATCGACGCGAAGCAATTCCAGTCGCTGGGAATCTATCAGGCTAAGGCCCCGTTGCGCTCGATCCTCGACGATCTTGGCCAGGTCGGAAAGATATTGCTCGCTAATAAAGCTCGGAGAAAAATGCTTCGGCTTGCCGCCGGGGCCGCGCTGCTGGTAGGGCTCGGGAGCGCCGTTGCCGCTGCTGCGACGGGGAGCGGTTGGCTCAAGCTCTGTGCGGTCGCGGGATTCGTTCCCGCGCTGGCCCTCTTCATATACTCATTCATCTACGGACGCGCACTGATCAAGCACCAGGACCGTCTTCAGTTGATGCAGGATCTCGCCCAGAGCCTCACGCGGGACGTCCACAAAAGCGCGCCGCTTTCCGCAAAGCTTGTTTTGAAAGCTGCGCCGACCCTGATTAAAGAAGAACCATGGACCGCGAGAAAGAGCGGGAAACAGCAATTTTTCGAAGAGGAGTTTCTGTCGCTCGAAGTCGAGTTACTGGATGGAACCGTGCTCTCCGAAACGGTGGAGGAATTAACTCGCAAGCGTACCTATCGGAATCCGCGCGGCAAATATAAGACCAAGAGCCGCAGCCGTTATTTTGTTACCCTACGCTTCGGCTATCCGAGCGATCTTTATGGCGATGCGCGCACTGCCAACGACACCCTTCATGAAGAGGTCCGCGTCCCGTCATCGGCAACCGTGCGCGACGTGCGTGTTACCGAGAAGGCCGTCGTGGTCAAAGCCATGGTTGCGCTGAGACAGGACGTTGTCCAGTCTAGCGAGATGTTAAGCATGGGCGCGTACCGCATCTTGAATCTGGCGCGGCGCCTGGCGGGAAGCGCGCCGGGAGCTGCGTCATGAATCCATCGGGCTGGAAGTGCCCGCGCCGCGCCGGATTTCTGTTTCCGCACGAATGCGATCGAGACTCGGCCGTAGGCTGTCCGGACTGCGACAACGGACAAGTTGCCGATCCGTTTGCGCAACGCACGGACCGTTACAGCTACCTCGGCTACGATCAATATCATGGCCTGGGGCCGGCCGGGCAGCGTAATCCGAACGATTTCACGGAAGCCGATGGTGAGAAGCTGGTCCGGTCGCGCAAGAAATACGAAGATGATATGACAGCGAGCTGATGGCTGGGGGCGGTGAGCTTTGGCTGATCTATGCGCTGGGCGGCGGCTGGGGACATTTAACACGCGCCGCGGCGCTCGCCCGAGTAGCATGCGCGCGCAAACAAGTTCGCATCCTGACCAATTCGCCTTACGCGCCGCAAGTGCGCCGGGCGCTGCCGGAACTGGAAATTGTTGCCCTGGATCCAACACTACCCACACCAACGGTGCGTGAGCAGGCGGTCCAACAGGTACGAGCCGCCGACCCAAGCTGCTTCATCGTCGATACATTTCCACGAGGACTCGGCGGCGAACTCGCGGACATAATTCATTCGCTCCGGGCAACCAAAGTGCTGGTGCATCGCGATCTGAGCCCGCGCTACGTTGCGGAGGCTAAGCTGCGCGCCTTCGTGCGATCGGTCTATGATCTCATCTTTATTCCTGGAGAGGACGAGGGCGCCGCATTTGCGGATCTTCCCGCAGCGGTGGTCACCGAGCCTTGGCTCATTAGAGATCCTCCGCATGAGCGCGATCATGCCCGTCAGCCGAGCGTGGTGGTCTGCGCGGCCGGCACGGAGGAAGAGTTGTCCTGGTACGGCGCGGTGGTTGGTGCGCTGCAAGCGCTGGATGGCGGTGTCGATATCCAATGCGTCGCTCCCGTTTGCCCTCCCGGATGTCCCCAGAAATACTGGATCGAACACTGGCCCGCGTCCGATCTGTATGCGGACGCCGGTGTCGTCGTTGGAGGCGCCGGTTACAACACCATCTACGAGTGCGTGGCCTTCGAGGTACCATTGATCGCGCGCCCGTGGCCTCGCAAATACGATCGCCAATGGCTGCGTGCGCGGCGAGGGGCCCGGCTTGGGTTGGTTACCATCGTGAAGGAACCGCGCGAGGCAGCGAAAGCAGCTATCCGGCAGCTTCGGCACACGCCGGCGCGCCGATCTTACATTCCAATCAACGGCGTGCACGAGGCGATCATACGGATACGGAACATTTCAAGATCCGAAAGGGGAAACACGTGACGGATTTTAGCGCCTGGCAAAATCTTTTCGAGGCAAAGGCTCGGGAGCTTTATCCAGCCACGGACCCGGCGCACGATTTCCTGCACATTCGCCGCGTCGCCACCACGGCGCTCGAACTGGCGCGCCAGGAGCGGGCGGATGTAATGGTGGTTCTGCCCGCCGCATATTTCCATGACTTCGTTATCATTCCTAAGAACGATCCGCGCCGCTCTCAGGCTGCGGCTTTATCGGGCGATGCCGCGGCCGAGTATTTGAGCGGCGTGGGTTATCCCGATCGATACTTAGGAGCAATCCGGCATGCCATCCGGGCGCACAGTTTCTCCGCGGGTATTGCCTGCGAAACTATCGAGGCCAAGGTCGTGCAGGACGCCGACCGCCTGGACAGCCTGGGCGCTATCGGCATCGCGCGCTGCTTCACTACCACAGCTCTGATGGGCAGGCCCTATTATCATGAACACGATCTTTTGGCCGAGAACCGTCCACTCGACGATAAGAATTACGCCGTCGATCATTTTTTCGTGAAGCTGTTCAAGCTTACGGCCACGTTGCAGACCGAGTCCGCGCGCGCGGAAGGGGCGCGGCGGGTGGAATTCATGCAGGATTATCTGATGCAACTGCGCTCGGAAATTGCGCCCTGATCTGTCAATCGGTGCAAGCGGCGCGGTAGACAACCGCGCACGCAGGATGGCATCCTGCCCCACTGCCCAAAAGATTCGTTTGTTTATGCGAGAATAGGCTCAAAAGTACGTAATTCAGGGGAGCATTCCATCAGCGCCGAACGCGATCCCGGTGAAATCACGATACTCCTGGAACGTTGGCGTCAAGGAGATCAGGTGGCTTTCGACGAACTGGCCCCTCTGGTTTATCCGCACTTGCGCCAGGTTGCGGCGGCCTATTTGAGACGGGAGCCGTCCGCCGATACCCTGCAACCTACGGCGCTGGTGAACGAGCTGTACCTGAAACTGCTGCAACAAAGGAATGCGGCCTGGACCGATCGCGCGCATTTTTTTACCTTTGCGGCCAAAGTGATGCGGAGGATTCTGACCGATCATGCCCGCACGGCCAAGGCGGACAAGCGCGGGGCCGACCTGCCGCACGTCCCGCTGAGCGACGAGATGCCCTGGTTGAACGTCAACAGCGACGACGTGATCGACGTCAATCGTGCGCTGGATGAGCTCGAGAAGCTGGACCCACGCAAGGTACGGCTGGTTGAATTGCGCTATTTCCTCGGCTGCACGGTACCGGAATCGGCAGCGTTGCTCGCGATCTCGACGGCGACAGTGGAACGCGACCTCACCCTGGTCAGGAGCTGGCTCTATGCGAAACTCAGACTTCCCAGGAGCTTGGAACCTCCGTTGTGAGGGGTTTTTGCTCGACAATTCGCGGACTATAATGTGGAGTCTGATGAATCACACTGGCGTGGCAACCTTGACAGCGGAGCGCTGGCGCCGAATGGAGTCCATCTTCCACCGGGCGATCGAGGTCGAGGAGTCTGCCCGCACGGATTTTGTTGTCCAATGTTGCGCGGGCGATAGCGCCCTCCAGGCGGAAGTTGAGCAACTGCTGTGCGCGTTTCACGAGGCGCGGGAAGCGACATCTCCGCTCGCGCCACATCGAACGGCACGCCGAGCTTTCGGCGAATATTCGATTGACCGCGAGCTAGGCGCGGGAGGCATGGGCACGGTTTATCTGGCCCACCGCGCGGACGGGCAGTTCGAGCAGCAGGTGGCGTTGAAAGTGGTGAGCGCCCACCTGCGCTCGCAATTTTTCGCGGAGCGCTTCCGTACTGAACGCCAGATCCTGGCCCAGCTCAATCATCCGAATATTACGCGCCTTCTGGACGGTGGGGTCAGCGCGGACGGCGACCTGTACCTGGTGATGGAGTACGTGGACGGATTTCCCATCCACCAATTTTGCGACGCACGGCGACTGACGGTTGCGGACCGCATCCGGCTCTTACTCCCGGTCTGCTCGGCGGTTGAATATGCGCATCGCAACCTCATCGTGCATAGGGATCTGAAGCCCGGCAACATCTTCGTCACCGGTGAGGGCATTCCGAAGCTGCTGGATTTCGGCACCGCCAAGCTGCTCGAAACCGATGCTACGGATTCCACAACCACGCGCTTCGGCATGATGACGCCACGGTACGCCAGCCCCGAGCAACTACGCGGCGAGCCCATCACCACCGCCACGGATGTGTATTCACTGGGTGTGCTGTTGTACGAACTGGTCAGTGGTGCATGGCCATTCGGCGATCCACAGTCTCCGATTACCGGGCTTGAACGTGCAATCAAAGACATCGAGCCAGCCCGCCCGTCCTCTGTGATCACCGACGAAGCCGCCCGACTCCGCTCCGAATCGAAATCGAAGCTGGCGCGCCTGTTGGAAGGTGACCTGAGCAGTGTCTTGAAGAAGGCAATCGACGTGGACCCGCGCCGCCGGTATTTCTCGGTTGAGCATTTTTCCGAGGATCTACAGCGCTATCTGCAGGGCGAGCCGGTACTGGCGCGGCGGCAGACGCTGTTCTATAGAAGCGCTCGATTTGCGCAGCGCAATGGCTGGCGCCTGGCCGCGGGAGTGGTGGTGAGCGCCGGCTTGGCATTCACGGCGCTCTCCGCGTTGCAGCAGTACGGACGCAATCAGCAGCGCATGATACAAGTTCGCGAGCTCAGCGAATCGTACCTCACCGATGTTCTCAGCGAGGTGGCCAAACTCCCAGGGTCGATGAAAGCGCGGTTGTTAATCGTCGACCGCGCCAGGAGGAACCTGGATCGGCTGCTGGCCGATGCGCCGCGCGACTCCGATTTGCGCCATGCTCTAGCGGGCGCATACCTGCAACTCGGAGACATTCAAGGTAGACCTTTCACCGTGAGTATTGGAGACACCGCGGGAGCGCTGGCAAGTTACCGCAAAGCCGAAGCGCTGGCCGCGGACGCCGGCCCCAAGGACTGGGATCTGCTTGCCATTCTAGTGCGGGCCCGCCGGACCATCGCTCAGATCGAAATCCGTGGCAACGAATATCCGCAGGCGATGGCATTGCTCCAATCAGCGCTTCCACCGGCGCGGCGGCTGGCCACGGAAGCGCCCCGCGAATTCAAGATAGACGGCAGTCCGGCCGCGGCCGCATACGTCGAGACGAACGGAATGCTGGGTAATGCGATGCTGAGCTCCGCGAACGCTGAATACACGTCAACTGCATTCGAGCGGGCCCTGGCCCAGTTCCGCCGGACGGTCGCCATGGCTGAGGAACTTCAAGCGGCCCATCCCGGCATGGCTGATCTGGCTGCCAAATACAGCCAATTCGTGGGCTTTGCTCTGGAGGGACTGGGCGACTTAACCGGTGACAGGAAGTATTTCGGGGAATCCGCGATCGCGCACCGGCGGACGGTGGAAGGTCTCTGCAAGACTCCTGATAGTCAACCCGCCCCGCAGTGGCGTCGAACCTGCGGTGAAGCATGGGGCGAGCTAAGTTGGGCCCTCCATAATGCGGGCGATGGCGAGCAGGCCATACCGGCAGCCGGCGAAGCTTTGACGCGCATGGAGGAGTTGGCTAAAGAAGAGCCCACCAGCGCCGAAGCACAACAGGATCTGACCATTGCCTACATGCACATGGGCGCCGCCGAAAACGCCGCGGCGAGATACAGGGAAGCGATCGGCCATCTACGCACGGCGGAATCGCGCATGCCGCCCGTCGTTCAGATTCCACCCAACGACACTATGGGCGCTGCGGAGCTCTATCTCAGTATTTACCGTGAGCTCTCGAAGGCGCTGGAGCAAATGCATGACACCGCCGGTGCGGCAAAGGTTCTCGAGGAGGCCCTCGCGGCGGGGGAGGGGCGGAGTTCGGTCGCTCCCTGGGAGATCCGAGACCTGCACCGGCGGCTCGACTTACTGCTTGGTGCCGGGCACTCCGCTACTCCGTGATGGTTTTTTCTCTCCGATTACGCGGTCTCTGATGTCCGCACGTTTCTTCGGAGGAAATATGACCGTTCAGCGACTTTTGTCCGCTGCCATTTTGCTTTGCGCCGGGAGTTTGGCGCAGGCTGACACTCTTACGATTCTCAACCCCAGCTTCGAGGCCAACGTCCTAGCGTGTTCGCCCGGGCCGGGCTGCGCTACCGACGACACGCTCACCGATTGGACCGCCTCGACGGCCAACCCGAGCGGATTCAGCGGTGGGGGTGTCGCATTCAACAATTTCGGCGTTTACAAACCTGGAACGGGCCAGTATCCGGGCGGTGTTCCCGACGGCGTTAACGTGGCCTATCTGTCAACCAACGTGTTCAACATTTCGATCTCGCAAGTCCTCGGGTCGGACTTGAAGGCCAACGATACGTACACACTTACCGGGTTTGTTGGCATCCGGAAGGACACCAGTGTTATCCCTCCCGGTATTGGGGACTTCGGCTACAACGTCGCGCTGGATGCTAATGGGACGGTGCTTACCTCGCTAGTGAACGAAGGAGAGGTCAATGCCTTCCTTACGCCTGGAACGTTCGTCCCATTCACGGTTACTTTCAATTCCGGCTCATCCCCTGCCCAACTCGGCAAAGCACTAGAAATCGTCCTGACGGACGATGGTAGTGGCAATCAATTCGAGCCCTCTGAGATGGACTTCGACAAGCTTTCCTTGACCGATACTTCGCAATCAGGGGGAGGCTCAACCGTTCCCGAACCGGCTCTGGGCGGCGTGTTAGCGGCGGCGGTTCTGGGCATCTGCGCGATTCATCGGCGGCGGTTGATAACGGCCGCCTGTCCGGTAAACTTGGGCGTTCGGGCCGATTGATAATCGACCGCAGCTTACCAAGCTGCCCCACATCCGGCAGTAGAATATGGCTATGAAGTACGTCGCCGTTCTGTTGTTCGCCGGCGTCGCTTTTGGCCAGCAGTATGAACTCGGCGCTACGGTCGGCTATGGGTTCTACCGGGCTGGGACAATCTTTTCGGCTTCCGGGTCCGCGGAAGCGGGCATTCGAAATCGCTTTGCAGCCGGCATTCTTCTGGCGGATGAATTTTCAACTTACGTCTCGGCTGAATTTAACTACCTCTATCACGATGGTCACCCGTTCCTTCAGGCTCCTGGCGTGAAGGCGGACATCCAGGGCAATTCGGACGCCTTGACGTGTGGATTGCTATTCCATTTCAAGCCGCGCGAGCATCGCTGGCGACCGTTTCTCGCAGGTGGCACGGGAGCTAAGGAATATGTCATCGCCGGCCCGGAACCGTTCCCACAGCCCATCCCGCAAATCGCCAGCCTCACTACGAACGATGTTTGGAAAGTGGTCTTCAGCGTGGGTGGAGGCGTGAAATACCGCCTGCGCCCGCACATGTTGCTGCGCGCGGAGTTCCGGGATTATCTAACGACATTTCCGAGGCAGCAGATTGTTCCGGCTCCGCACAATACGGCTCGCGGGATTTTCGAGCAGTTCACTCCTCTGTTCGGCGTCAGTTACACGTTCTGACGCGGCTAGCCTGGATAATTTCCCGCGATATAACTCTGCAACTGGCCAATCGTTTCCTCGTGTGCCGTGATAATCCAGTTCACGAGATCACCGATGGAAACGATGCCAACCACCTGGTCCCGATCCAGCACGGGTAGATGGCGAATGCGATTCTCCGTCATGGTTCGCATGCATTCTTCCACATAGTGGCTGGGGGTCACGGTGATCACGGGGCTGGTCATGATCTCCCGCACCAGGGTGTGCTTCGAAGAGCGGTCTTTCAGAATCACCTTCCGCGCGTAATCACGCTCGGAAATCATGCCGGCGAGCCTGCCCTCGGACATGACCAGCAAAGCACCCACTCCTTTTTCGGACATCTTTTCGATTGCCTCGTAAACGGTGGTCGTCGGAGCTACGGACCAAAGCTCTCGACCTTTGAGCGACAGTAGGGGACCAATCGTATCGACTGATTTCATGCCGATTACCTCCCGGCCAAAGTGTACGCCCAAAAATCGCGGATGGCAAGGCGCCGGCGTTGCCGAAACTAGTCGTATCGCAGGGCATCCATCGGCTCAACTGACGATGCCCGGCGCGCCGGAACGAAAGCCGCTACCCCTGCTGTCAAGATCAAGAGCACCGTAACCGCCGCGATAAGCATGGGATTGTGCGAACTGCCTTCAGCCCACTTCGAGAGAATTCCGTTGAGCAGGAGGCTCAGCAGAAGACCACCGGTAAGCCCACCAATCACGCTAACCGCGGTGGCGGACAAAACAAGCTGGACCACGTGTCCTCGCGAGGCTCCTAGCGCCATGCGAATCCCAAACTCATTGGTTCTCTGCGCCACGCCGTAAGAGACCACGCTGAAGAGTCCGATCGCGGCCAGCACCAGCGCGACGATTGAGATTCCACTGAAGAGCGCGGCCACCAGACGTCCATACGCGTACTCGTCCTCGCGCTGAATCCACTGCTCCAGATCGCGCGTCCGGCCGAACACCTGTTGGTCCGGATCCACGGCTTTCACTTCAGCGCGAACACGATTCAAGACTCTCAGCGGTGAGGCGTGGGTCCTCACCAGAATCTGCGTCCACATGCTCATGTGAACAGAAAACGGGAGATATACCGCAGGCTTGATGGGTTTGCGAAGGCCATCATCACGCGCGTCGGCGACCACTCCGATGATCTGCATCCATTGATTGCTGTCGGCCACGGCCACCCCGAAAGGAGGTTCGCCCTTCAGCTCCGGAAGCCGCAATTGTTTCCCCACCGCATCGCCGCGCGGCCAATACTTCTGCGCGAGCGTCTGATTGATCACGGCCAGCCGCGCGCCGCGCACGATTTCCGGATGTTCGAAGAGCCGTCCCTGAAGCAGCGGTATATGCAACACCGAAAAGTATTCCGTGCTGACGAAATTCGCGCGCAGATTTTCCTGCTGGCCCGAGGGGCGCCCAAAAATCTCGTAGGGCATCTCCCAACCGTTGGAGGGTGGTGTCGCGTTCGAGGAGATTCCCGCCGAGACAATTTCAGGCATCGCTTGAACGCGGGTCAGGAGCTGGTCGAAGTAAGTGGACCGGCTCTCCCAACTGACGTGCGTGTTCTGATGAATTGGAATGCCAACCGACATTACGTTGTGTGGGTCGTAGCCCAGATCGGTACGGACCAGCTTCACAAATCCGTTGATGGCGGCGGCCGCGGACGTAAGCAGCAACAAAGTCAGAGCGATTTGGCCGGCTACCAATAAATTGTGCGTCCGCTTTCCGCGCGCTCCTCCGGCTAACCGGCGCGAGCTGGACGTCATGAGCTGTGCCACTTGCGGTTTGGAGAACTGGAACGCCGGAGCGAGTCCCGATACCACGCCGCTCGAAATTGCCAGAGCGACGCTGAAGGCAAGTACCGGAAGGTTGATCCCGATGAGCACCTCGTGCGGAAACGAATATTCCGGCAGCCAGCGCACCAGCAGTGGAAGCAGTCCGTAAGCCAACAGGATGCCTCCCAATGCACCAAGCAAAGATAATGCCAGAGCTTCTGTCAGTAATTGACGCTGAATACGCCACCGGCTGGCTCCGATCGCGCTGCGAATGGCGAGTTCATGTTGGCGCGCGGTGCCGCGGGCGAGCAACAGTATGGATACGTTGGCGCATCCGATAAAGAGAAGCATCGATACCGCGCCGAACAGTAGAAACAAAGAGTGGCCGAGATGGTCCTCAAACTGTTGGTTCAGTCCTCTGACCTGGACTCGAAACTTCTTCGGGAAGTGCGTGGGTGTTTCCTTGGCGAACTGCTCGATTAGCGGTTGCAGCTCGGCATTGGCCGCCGCGAACGTGACGCTCGGTTTTAGCTTCAACAGCGGGCTGTAGTCGACGCTCGAGTCGTTGCTGATTTTGAGCGGCAAGTATACGGCCGCATCCTCCCAGGTGAACCGCGACGGCAAAACTCCGATGATCGTATAGTTCTTGTGGACTAAC
>Ga0187871_10001225_pt1 | contig 22667 bp, 27 predicted proteins | sample June2016WEW_16_1_FD_132988 | JGI IMG/M metagenome (GOLD analysis project Ga0187871, IMG submission 132988) | Peatland microbial communities from SPRUCE experiment site at the Marcell Experimental Forest, Minnesota, USA - June2016WEW_16_10 | ecosystem: Environmental > Terrestrial > Soil >...
GCCGTCCTGGGCCGAGATCGGCGCGCCGCCGACGCCGTAAAAAGCCGGGCCGGGACTGGTGAGTTCGACGAAAGCGGCGAGGCCGATGCCGCGATGGATTCCCTTTTTGCGGAGTTCGGCCTGCTCGCGCCGCAAGCCGTCGTAATCCATCAGCTTCAGCAGTTTCTCCAACGCCGCCTGGTGCGAGAGCTTCTCGAATTTGAGGCCCGAGGCGGTGGTCCAGGGATAGGCGTCATCGGGAATGAGATTGATACGGCGGATTTGGGCCGGATCGAGATTCAACTGCGCCGCGCCACGATCGATGATCGCCTCGGTCACGGCGGCGGCGATGGGATGGCCGACGGCGCGGTATTGCGTGGTCGGCGGCTTGTTCTGGAACGCAACCCGCAGCCGCGCGCGGTAATTGCGATGGCGGTACCAGGAGCCGGTCAAATTCACCACCTGGTTGCCTTCGACCGCGCTGGTACGCGGGTATGTGGAATAAGGCCCGATGCCGGTCAGATCGTCCATGTCCAAGGCGAGGATTTCCCCCTCCTTGGTCAAGGCGAGCCGCGCCTTGATCCGGTGCTCGCGCGCATGGATGTCGGAGACGAAGGATTCGAGCCGGTCGGCGACGAATTTGACCGGCCGGCCCAGCAGCAGGCTCGCCGCCACGGTGGTCATGTCGTCGGGATAGACGTGAATTTTGATGCCGTAGGAGCCGCCGACATCTGGACAGATCACGCGCACCGCGTTTTCCGCCAAGCCAAAATGCTTGGCGAAAATTTCCTTCATCATGTGCGGCGCCTGGTTCGAGTAATGCACGGTCAGGCTTTCGCCGGTTTGATCGTAATCGGCCAGGATGGAACGCGGCTCCGGGCAAACGCCGGTGTGGCGGGCGAAGGAATACTCCTCCTCCACCACCGCGAAGGCCTTGGCGAAAGCGGCATCGACCTCGCCCGCATCGACCGAGCGGGTGAAGGCGAGATTGTCGCCGAGCTCGGCGTGGATGGGCGGGGTGCCGGGCGCGAGCGCACCCGCCATGTCGGTAACGGCGGGCAATTCCTGCCATTCGATCTTGACCAGCGCCGCCGCGTCCTCGGCGAGCGCGCGGCTTTCGGCGGCGACGGCCACGATGGGCTCGCCTTGCCAGGTCGCCCGCTCACGCGCCAGGGGATGCTGCGGCGGCGATTTGAGCCCCTTGAAATGGGTCAACACGCCCACCCAGGGCGTGTAACGGCCTTCCAAATCCTTGGCCGTCAACACGCGGACCACGCCGGGCGCGCGCGAGGCCGCGGCCGTGTCGATCGCGAGAATGCGCGCATGGGCGTAAGGCGAGCGCAGGAAAGCCAGATGGACCAGCCGCGGCAGGCGCAGATCATCGACGTAGCGCCCGCCGCCCGCCAACAGCCGCTTGGCGCCGGGACGCGGCACGCGCTTGCCGATATAGCTCGCCGGACGGTCAAGGAAGGAGAGGATGCTCATGGCGCCCCCTCTTTCCGCGATGGGCCTTTGGCGGCGCGGGATTTGGCGACCTCCTCCACCGCGTCGATGATGGCGTGATAGCCGGTGCAGCGGCAGTAATTGCCCGAGAGGTAGTGGCGAATGTCGGCGCGCGAGGGGGCGCGGTTCTCGCGCAACAGGGTTTCGGCGGACAGCAACATGCCGGCGCTGCAAAAGCCGCATTGCACCGCGTTATGGAGCTGGAAGGCCGCTTGCAGATCGGCGAGGACGCCCGAGCGCGACAGGCCCTCGATGGTCTCGACGCGCGAGCCGTCGAGCTGGGCCGCGAAGACAAGACAACCGCGCGCCAAAGCGCCGTCGATCAGCACGGTGCAGGCGCCGCACACGCCGTGCTCGCAGGACCAGCGCGTGCCGGTGAGGCCGAGCTCGTCGCGCAGAAAATCGACCAAATTGAGCCGCGGCTCGACCTCGCGCGTGACGCTTTCGCCGTTGATGGAAAGGCGGATGGAAACCGTGCCGCCGCTCATGGCGCGCCCAATTGCGCAAGCGCGCGGCGCAGCAAAACCTGCGCCAAATGCCGTTTCATAACCGGCGAGGCGTTGAAATCGCCCAAGGGCGCAAGTTCGGCCGCGAGCGCCGCACAAGCCGCATCGGGCGCGGCGCGGGGCGTCTGGCCTTCGAGCATCGCCGCGGCCTTTCCGGCCTCGACCGGTTTCGCGCCCACGCCGAAATAGACCGCGCGCGCGGCCGCGATCGTCCCGTCCTTGATCTCCGCCGCGAAGGCCAGGCCGCATAGGGCGTAATCGCCCTGGCGGCGCGCGAGTTCGAGGAAAACATTCCGGCGCCCCGGCGGGGAAAACGGTATCTCGATGGCGGCCAGGATTTCGCCCGGTTGCAAGGCGGTTTGATAAATCCCGGTGAAGAAATCGCGCGCCCTGACGCGGCGGCTGCCTTGGCGGCCCGCGATCTCGATCTCGGCGTCGAGCGCCACGGCACAGGCCGGCAGCTCGGCCGCCGGATCGGCGTGGGCGAGGCTGCCGCCGAGCGTGCCGCGATTGCGGATGGCCGCATGGGCGATGAAAGGCGCGGCCTTGGCCAGAAGCGGCGCGTATCTGGCCACCAGCGGCGAGGATATGAGCTCGGCATGGCGCGTCAACGCGCCCAGGCGCAACGCGCCCTGGCGCTCGGTTATGCCGGTCAGTTCGCCGAGCCCGTTGATGTCGATGAGCGCTTCGGGCTCGAGGAGCCGCATGTTGAGCGCCGGCACCAGGCTTTGCCCGCCGGCCAGGAGGCGCGCGCCCGAAGCGTTGCCGCCCAGCATATCCAGCGCTTCGGCGAGCGAATGCGGCTTCAGATAACGGAATCGCGGCGCCTTCAGCCCGGCCTCCCCCGCGCCGGTTGCTTGATGTTCCGGCTTCAACAAGAATGGACGTTTCCGGCCGCCGTCGTCAATCGACAGCGGCTTCCGGGGGAGGATGTCGCGCCCGATGGCCAAGAAAAAGTCGAAGAACCGAAAGCCGAAGACCGCGCCCGCGCGTCCGATTCAGCGCCGGCTCAAGCCGGCCGCGCGCGAGCACCTGATCACCCAGGCGGCGGTGCGCTTTTTCGCCGAGCACGGCTTCGAGGGCAAGACGCGCGAGCTGGCGCGGCGCTTGGGCGTCGCCCAGCCGCTGCTCTACCGTTATTTCCCGTCGAAGCAGGCGCTGATCGACCGGGTCTATCGCGAGGTGTTCGTCGATCCCTGGCTCCCCGAATGGCTGGAGAAACTCGCCGACCGCTCCAGGCCGTTGAAACAGCGCTTGCAGGAATTCTATATCGCCCATGCCCATGCCTCGATCGGCCACGACCGGGTGCGGCTCTACATATTCGCGGGGCTGAAGGGACTCGACATCAACGCCCGCTTCCTCCGGACGATGCGGAAGCGGATTTTCACCGCGGTGCTGGCCGAAATCCGCCATTCCTACCGCCTGCCGCCCTTGAGCAAGGCGCCGATGACCGAATTGGAGGCCGAGCTGATCTGGGGCCTGTTCGCGTCGATCTTCTATATCGGCGTGCGGCGCTGGATTTACGGGCTGAAGGTGCCGGAAAACATCGACCGCGTGGTGGCCTCCAAGGTGTCGGCCATGCTCGACGGCATGCCCAAGGAAATCGCCCGGATATTGGAACGCTGACATGGCGACGCCCCCGGGATTGGACGAATTAAAGGCGCGGGCGCGCGAGCTGGTGCCGGCGTTGCGGGCGCGCGCGGCGATGGCGGAGGAATTGCGCCGCGTGCCGGATGAATCGATCGCCGATCTGCATAAGGCCGGATTGTTCCGCGCCTTCCAGCCCAAGCGGCTGGGCGGCAGCGAGCTGCCCTACCGCGCCATGGTCGATCTAGGCGCGATCCTGGCGCGAGGCTGCGGTTCGACCGCGTGGGTGCTGACCAATCTCGCCAGCCATCACTGGATGCTCGGCATGTGGCCCAAAGCGGCCCAGGATGAGATTTGGGGCGCGGACGGGCCGGACGTGCTGATCGGCTCGGCCTTCGCCTTTCCCGCGGGCCGCGCCGTCAAGGTCAAAGGCGGCCATCAACTCAAAGGACGCTGGCCGTTTTCGAGCGGCGTCGACCCGTCGAAATGGAATTTCATCGGCGCGCTGGCCGAGGATGAGGGCCGACTCGAGCCGCGCGTCTTCATCGTCAAGGCGACGGATTACACCATCATCGACAATTGGCACGCCGCCGGATTGGCCGGCACCGGCAGCAAGGACGTCGAGATAACGGACGCCTTCGTGCCCGACCACCGCAGCCTGAACCCCGCGCAGATCTCCGGCGGCGAAACCCCGGGCAGCGCCGCCAATCCCGGGCCGCTTTACCGGCTGCCGGTTTTCAGCCTGTTCCCGTTCATCCTGTCCGCCGTCGCGTTGGGGCTGGCGCAGGGTGCCATCGAGGAATTCACCCGATCGATGCGCGGGCGCGCCGGGACTTATGCGGGGAAGAAACTGGCCGAGTTGGCCACGCTGCAGCTGCGCCTGGCCGAATCTGCCGCGCTTTCCGACGCCGCCGAGAAGACGATGATCGCGGCTTGCGAGGAAGCGACCAGCCAAACCGAGGCCGGGAAAATCCCCGCGCTCGAGGACCGGGTGCGCTGGCGGCGCGACGCCGCCTATGGCGCGGGGATGTGCGCCAAGGCGGTCGATCTGCTGTTCGCCGGCGCGGGCGGCAACGCCATCTACAAGAGCAACCCGTTGCAGCGCATCTGGCGCGACGTGCACGCCGCCAACGGGCATTACCTGATGAGCTGGGACATGGCCGGAACGCTCTACGGCCGGGTGGCGCTAGGCCTGCCGCCGGATTTGCCGGTGTTGTGACCGCGTAGCATCTGACGTGCGAAGCGAAAAAAGCCCTGCGTAGCACAGCCGAGGGCCGAAGCTTTAGGCCCGAGGCGTCGTGCGAAGCCAAAGTTTTAGTGCAGCCCGTCCGGGACTTCGACGTTTTCGGGCTTGATGTCGAGGCCCGAGTTCTTGGCCTGCTGGAAGATGAGCGTGGCGAAATCCTTGTCGGCATAACCGAGGCCGATCAGGTTCTGCACCAGTTCGCGCGTCGCCGCCGTCACCGGCATGGGCGTGTTGGTCTTGCGCGCGGCGGCCAGGCCCAGATCGAGGTCCTTTTTCAGCAACACCGGGGTGAAGGTCGGGCTCATGTCGAGATTGACCAGCGCCGGGGTCTTGTAGGCGGTGAACAGCGAGCCCATCACGCTCTTGTTGATGAAATCGAGGAAGGCGTGGCGCTTGACCCCGCATTTCTCGGCCAGCACCGTGATCTCGACCAGGTTCTGGATGACCACGCCTAGCAAAACGTTGTGGCAGATCTTGACGATGCGCGCGAGTTCGCCCTCGCCGGCATAGCTCGAGCCCTTGCCCATGGCGTCGAGATAGGGCCGGGCCGCGTCATAGGCGTCCTTGGGGCCGGAGGCGACGATGGTGAGCTTGCCCACCTTCACCACCTTGCCGTTCCCCGAAACCGGCGCCGCCAGCATCTGGGTGCCGCGCTTCGAGGCCGCCACGCGCACTTCGGCCGAGGCTTCCTCGGACACGGTCGAGCAATCGACCAGGATCTTGGGCGCGCGGCCCGAAACCGCCAACACGCCGCCTTGGCTGATGGTGACTTCCTTGAGGTCGTCCGAGGCCGAAACCATGGTGAAGACGATGTCGCAGGACGCCAGATCGGCGGGGCTGGCGGCGATCTTGGCGCCCGATTTGGTGAGCGGCTCGGCCTTGGCGCGGGTGCGGTTATAGGCGGTCAGATCGCAGCCCGCCTTGGCCAGGCGCTCGGCCATCGGGAAGCCCATGCGGCCGGTGCCGATCCAGCCGATCTTATGCCGCTTCAAATCGCCGTCCATGACGCGCCTCGTGGTTTGCCTATCGGGGGGAGGAATGGGCCGGAGCTTTAGCCTATTTGGCGGCGCCGGGCAACCCGGAGCGGCGGGCGAGGAATCCCGAGGAACTCGATCCTAATAATGAATCTCGTATTCCAGCTGCCAGCGCGGCGTGATCCGGGGCACGGACGAGGTCAGGCCGAACAGCACCCCGCCGTTCCATTCCAGCGTGCCCGGCCCGATGTTGAAGAGCTTGCCGAAGAGCTGCGGCCCCGCGCGATTGTCCTGACCGTTCCAGCGCGCGAACCGGGTGAGCGGACCGGGCTGGCCGTAATACTGGAAACCCGGCTCGACCGCGAAATGGCGGCCCAGTTTCAGTTCCCAGGCCTCGATCCGCGTCTCCCAGGCCCAGAGGAATTGCGGCCGGCCCGAGGCGGAACCGCCCAAATCCTTTTCGACGAACAGATTGACCGAATTGCTCAGGCCCCAGAAATCCTTGCGCAGCACCGGGCCGAAGGTGGTTTCGTTGGGATTGCCCTTTTGCATCGCCTGGCCGTATTCGGCGAAGAAGCCGGTATCGAGCCAGTATTCCCCCCGCTCGGTGAATTGGAAGAGGTTCTCCGAGGTGATCTGGGTGAAATAGGTATCCATCCCGGAACCGGGAGCGCGGTTGAATTCGAACTCCAGCTCGCTTTGCCACCACGGCGTGAAGCCGTATTCGGTTTCGGCGGTGTAGCTCCGCTCGCCGCTCTTGGCGTGGTTGGGATCGAAACCGGCATCGCCGACGGTCTCGACCGCCAGCTCGCCCTGATTGACGTCCGGCGTCTTGACGTTGAAATCGGCCCAGGCCGGTCCCGCGCCGAGCAGCGCCCAGGCGGCCGCCGCGGCTAAAATTCGCGCCTTCATGAAACCCCCTAACTCTCGCAATTAAGTCGCATTCGCAGAGGTATTGCCGAGGAAAGACCGAAGATTCATGAGGTAACCCCCTTATTGGACGAGGCGACGGGCAGGCGGAATGGTTATTCGGCGAGTTGCCGGACGGGCGTTCCGGTTTCGCGCACAGGCGCCGGGACGTGGCGGAAGACGCGCATCAACGAGCCGATCACGAGCAAGGTGGCGACATAAAAGACGATCTGGATGCCGGCGGGCCGAGCGGTATAGCCGGTGAGGACATGCAGCAGCTGGCCGCCCAGGCTCTGTTCCGACAGGATGAAGGACGTATCCCAGAGATTATTGCCGAGCGAGGGCAACACGTCCGCCGCCGCCAGGAAGGCCGCGCCCGAGGACGCCATGCCGGCGGCCAGAAGCAGGATCAACCACGATGTCACGCCGAACAGATAGCGCAAGGGAATGGTGAGCAGGCCGAAATAGATCGCAGCCCCGGCGGCGGCCCCGGTCACGACGCCGAACGCGCCGCCGATCACCATGCTGGCCGCGCTGCTGCCGCCGGCGAGCGCGATGCCGTAAAGGAACAGCACGATCTCGGAGCCTTCGCGCAACACCGCGATGCCGCAAACCAAGGCCAAGGCGTAAAGCGGCCGCGTTCCGTCGAGCACGTCACGCCCGATCTTGGTCGCGTCCGCCGCCAGCTCGCGGCCGTGGCGGCTCATCCAGACATTGTGCCAGCCGAGCATGCAGACGGCGGCGAGCAGGATCGAGGCGTTGAACAATTCCTGGCCGACGCCCTCGACCGCCGAGGCGATTTCGCCGGCGAAACCCGCGACCAGGACGGCGCCCAGCACGCCGGCGGCGCAGCCGCCCGTAATCCACAGGCCCCGGCGCGGCACGCCGCGGCTCGCGGCCATGACGATGCCGACTACCAGCCCGGCTTCGAGCACTTCGCGAAAGACGATGATCAGGGTCGCGAGCATGACGAGGCCTCGGTTATTTCACGACCAAATGGCCGCGATCCTCGGGGTGGAAATCGTCGAAAAACTCGTAACTGCCGGCGTCGAGCGGACCGACATAGACCGTAATCTCGCCGCCGGGCGCGACCACTTTTTCGCGGTGGAAGTCGCTGCTTTCGAATTCCGAGGTGGTGGAATCCTGATTGCGGACGATCAGCTTGACCTTTTGGCCGGCGGGAACCGGAACCTCGGTGGGCACGAAATGGCCGCCCTTGATGGTGATGACGATGTCGGGCAAATCGTCGGCCGAGGCCGGTGGGACGAGGCCCAGCGCCAGAAATGCGGCGCCCAGGCCGAGCCATCTTGCTGAAATCAAGCGCATTTCCGACCCTACCGGCAAATGATAATCATTCTCAGGAAGACAGATAATAATCGTTCGCAACTGCGAGTCAAGCCTTCTTCGCGCGCGAATGCCCAGGGAGATGGGGGGCGGTCCCGGACGGCGCGGCCGTCATGGCGAGGCCGCAACGCGGCCGAAGCAATCCAGCGGTTACTGGGGCTTTTCTGGATTGCTTCGCCTGACGGATCGCAATGACGACAGGGAATGTCATACCCAGGGACCGCGCGCGAGAATCCGCTTCGCGCCAACAGCGGACATTCCGCCCTGACGGAACCAGGTCTGCCTTGCGCCGAGCAGGCCTCCGCCCGGCCGATCAGCCGTCAAGCTTCGCCCGATCCGTGGTCCAGCCCCGATATGACCTCTGGGTAGTTTCCGATGCCTGACGCCGGCGAGGGACGTCCGTAAGGTGGCCGATCTTCAGTTTCGCCGTTCACAAGCGTCGGCGTCATTTGCCGTCAAATTTCAGAAAGGGAACCGCCATGTCATCCTTCACCCGCCAAATCGCCATTTCCGCGCCGTTCGCACGCTCGGTCGCCATCGCGACGCTGATGGGCACCGCCATGCTTGCCAGTCCGTTGACCGCCGCCCGCGCCGACAGCGCCACCAACAAGCCCATCCTGCTGACGCAGGCCGCCGCGCCGCAGCACCAGACCGCCACGGCACCCGCCCAGACCAAGGGCGAAACCGTCGAGCAGCGGATCACCAGCCTTCACGCGCAGCTCAAAATCACGCCCGCCCAGGATGCAAAATGGAACGACGTGGCGCAGGCGATGCGCGAGAATGCCGCCAACATGGACAAGCTGGTCGCCGAAACCCGGCTTACGCCGCCGCAAAACATGAACGCGGAGAACGATTTGGCGACCTACGAGAAATTCGCCCAGGCGCATGTCGACGGCCTGAAGAACCTGATTTCGTCCTTCGACACACTTTACGATTCGATGTCCGACTCCCAGAAGAAGAACGCCGACGCGGTGTTCCATAACTTCGGCCGCAAGAACGCGGCATCGCACAGCTAGCCGGGCCAACGTCACGCCGCGATCCGCGGCGTGACGCCACGCTTTTCAAAGGAGGTCGTCATGACCCGCACCATCGACGCCAAATCGAACCGCCGCCTGCCGGCGAAGCTCGCGGCAGGGCTCGCAATCTCGGCCTTGCTCGGCTTGATCGTGGCGGGCGCGTTTGCCGCAACGGCCAGCGCGGCGGAGTACCGGGGAAATTACCGGGGCGGGTATTACGGTCCCGGATATAGCGGCTGCTGCTGGAACGGCGGTTACTATGTCGCGCCCCCCGTGGTTTACGGCTCGCCCTACTATGGCGCGCCTTACTATGCGCCTCCGCCGGTGGTTTACGGCCCCGGCGTCGGCATAGCCCTGCCGGGCGTCAACATCAATATTCCGTAGACGTCAGTCGGATACGAGGAGAGATTGCGTTGACTTCCAAGACATACCGGCTTTTTCCCCTCGCTTATCCCATCGCCGCGTTGACGCTGGCTTCCCTGGCGCCGACGCCGGCGCGGGCGGATTTCTTCGACGATACGCGCCAAACCTTCCAGACCGGCATTCCGCATTTCTTCCAGGACGACATTCCCTGTTTCTTTGGCGGGCAGCCGACGAGCCACACCAAGGCGTCATGCAATTCCTCCGGTCCCCCGGCGAAGCCCGGCATTGACGATAAACGCCCCGCGACCCCGTAACCCTCGCCAAGCTCGTGGGCGGGCAGCGGGTCGCTTTGACCAGAGTCCGCTTCGTGCCAGAAGCGGACATCACGATGGCCGGGTTTGTTTCCGTTATTTCAACGGCGAAAAGCTCGGCCTATGCGGCGTGGGCCCAGGCTTAATCCAGGCTTAATGACGACTCGCGCCAAATGCCCGCCCTTGGCATGAGTAATTCCCGAATCTGTCGCTCGAAACATTCTCCGCCTATGGTCCGCTCATCCGATGCGAAGCGCGGATTGGAGCTGGATGGAGGACGTTCCCGTGGACCTCGTGAAACTGGCTATGATGGTGGCGGTCCTTCTGGCGCTGGTCTGTTGCGTCGTCGTGCCCGGCCTTCCCGGCTACGCGGGTCCTTTCAGCTACCATGACGATTCAAGATACTACGGCAGCACCGCGTATTACGGCGTTCATGACTGACGCCGCGCGAAAGCCGATGTGCGTAGTTTCCGAGCCTATCGCTCTCGCCGCTCCCACGGCCATGGTTCCGCCGATCCCCGGTCAACGGGGAAATATCGGTTGAGGAGTCCGTCCATGCATCACTTGAAAAGCCTGCTGGGAACGGCCGCGCTCGCGGCCGTTTTGGCGGCGGGCACGATGGCCGCGACCACCACGGTCGCGTCCGCCGACGTCGCCTGCAATAGTTATGGAGAATGCTGGCACACGGGCCAGCACTACACGACATATCCGACTGGCTTGGGCGTCCAGTTCTATAACGATGATTGGGGCGTCAGTCACCGTACCGATACCCACTATCATTGGCTGGCCGACCAAAAAGACGACCATGGCTACTACGACCATGGCACGTGGCATTCTTTCAATTAGCGCCGAAGCGAGAATCTTGGATTGAAAAATCCGCCGGTCATTCTTGATGGCCCTGCCGGTTTGTCGCCGGCAGGGCCGTTTTCCTTGGCGCCGGGGCCAAGCCCCGCGAGGAAGGCCCGGGTAGCCGGGTGAGCCCCTGGAGGGCCCTGGGGCCATTCATCGGCGCGCCTAGGTATTTTCCGGCCCTGTCGTAACCGAGCTTCCGCCCGCTATGTTTTTAACGCAAAACGCGAACGCGCGAAATTTCGAATCGTGTCGCGCGCGGCCGATGAAAACACCAGGAGAGCTAGAGCCATGGATAAGGACAGGATTGCCGGGTCCGCGAAAGCGGCCAAGGGCGCGGTAAAGGAAGCGATCGGCAAGGCGACAGGCGACGCCAAGTTGCAGGCCGACGGCAGGGCGGACAAGGCCGAAGGCAAGATCCAGAACGCCATCGGTGGCGTGAAGGACGCGGTTCGAGACGCGTTGAACAAGTAGAAGTCATGGACGCATCCGGTTCCGCCGGAGCGATCAATATCAGACGGGAAGGTGGGTTATGGGCGCAATTCTGATCATCATCGTGTTGGTTCTGCTCCTGGGCGGCGGCGGCGGGTATTACGCGCACGGCCGTTACGGCGGCGCCGGTTCGGGCAGCGTTCTTGGCTTGGTGGTGATCGTTCTCTTGGTGCTCTTTCTCTTCGGCGGCCTGGGCGGCATGGGGCACGGCTAGGAGCCGGCGGTTAAACCCGATTAGAGCCGGCCATGATGGAAGGGTAACCAATGAATAAAATCACGCCGATTGACATCGTCACCAAGCCGTTCTTGACCGACGTGAAGACTCTCCGCGAGAGGGCGCGGCAGCATCTCGAAACCGGCAACGTGACATCGACCTACAAGGGGAATGCCGAGCAGACGATTGCGATCCTGCAATCCGTGCTGGCGACCGAGATCGTCTGCATGCTGCGCTACACGATGCATGCCATCTCGGCATCGGGCATATCGAGCGAAGGCGTGAAGGACGAGTTCGCGCGACACGCGAAAGAAGAACAGGCGCACATGGTGGCCATCGCCGAGCGCATCAACCAACTCGGCGGCATCCCCAATTTCAATCCCGAAGGGCTTCTGATGCGCTCCGCTTCGCAATATGCGGAAGGAGGCAATTTGGTGGGGATGATCCGGGAAAACCTGATTGCCGAGCGCATTGCGATCGACCACTACCGGGAGCTTATTCGTTACTTTTCCGATGACGATCCGGCCACGCGAACCATGCTGGAAGACATTCTGGTCGTCGAGGAAGAACACGCCAACGACATGCATGACCTCCTGGCCGCCCACGAAGGCAGACCCTCCTTGGCCCCCCGCTGAGCCGATGGCTCCGTCGAAAGCGGCGGCACGACGGAAGCCCAAGGGCGGCGGCGAAAGGCGATACGGCTCCACTAATGACGGAAAGAATTCTCCCGGCCGCGCGCGGGCTTGAACGGCGCTTCCAAAAAAATGCTGCCGGCGCACGGGGGAGGTGCATGCCGGCAGCAACGGTGACCCATCGTAGCGATCACCCAATCGAAGGTTAACCCAAACAAATTCCGGAACAGGAGTATCGGACGCTACCTAGATGCGAATCCCGGGAAGCGGGTCACTTCGATTCTCCCCGCTAATCCGAAAGCTTGCGGCTATGCCGCGATACCTTGCGCGGGCCGTCCCATATCTCAACCGCGGGATGCCGGTTCAGCCTAGCAAGCAGATCGAGCGCCAGCTTTTCCGCGGCGCGGTCATCGGCGCAGTCCGGGGGTTCCGCGACCACGTCAATATGATTGTTGTCGTTCAGGAAGCGAAATCGATAGGACATGGCTGCTCTCCACTGTCATATGAGCGGGAGCGCGCGCAACCTCTCTTGTCTTGGAGGGGGCTGGCGTTGTCTCTCAGCCGCCGGAGCCCATGGGGCTATCCGGCGATACAATTGGCCTATACCCCTTTATGTCCGGAATCAAACATAATCGCGAGCAGGCCCGGCCCCCATCGGCCGGGCGGAGGCCTCCCCAGACGGGCCTCGGCGGCCGTTTCCCCTGGGCCCATCGGCGAGGCCGGTCTACCTATTCTCGGGCCGGATCTTGTCCCACGCATTCGCCAGGTCGCGGGATGCCTGAACGTAAGAAGTTTTGGTGCTTTTCCAGCCGTCGTCGCCCACGGTCCGCAGATTGCGCGCCGCAGCCCGATAATCCGTCCAGGCCTGGTTCAGCTCATTCTCGGCCTCGGCGCCGGCCTTGTGCCCATTGGCCTTCGCGGTCTCGTTGAAGTTGTACAGCCTGTACTGCCATTCTTGCGTGTCGTTCCACGCCTGACGCTTAAATGTGTCACGGTCGGCTGTCCGATCGCCGCTGGAAACCAGGTGGATGGGAGCATCCGAACCGAAGGCGGGAGTCGACGGGCCGGCGGAAGCGGCCAATGCGCCGATCAGCATGAGCGGTCCCATGACGATCGAGGCGGCGAGAGTCCTCATGGCAACGCCCTTGGCGTTACGCGTCGGTCCATTTCGATGCGATCAGTGCGCTTGGGCGATCTGCTGATTCATGTACGTTACGCCCCCGGCGTCCGACCGGCTCATGCCTTCGAGCATGATCTGGCCCTGGGGCGTCAATACGATTTCATCCTGTTTGCCGTCGCGCGTGGCGATCGCATGCCAGAAATTGTCGCAGCCCTTGTTCAAATCATGTACGCCGGTGTAACCGGCATGTTCGAATTTCGCCGTTGCTTGCCGCGCGGTCGATGAATCGATCTGATCGCCGGCCATGCAGGCGGCGACGGCCGGCGTGACGCCGAAATCCGGAGACCAGGCCATCAGGCCCAGCGCCGCGACGGACATTACCAAACCTGTTTTCCATTTCATCCGAAATACTCCCGTTGTCGATCGCTTGCGTGCATTTCTCAGAAAGCCTTGATCGCCGAATCCGAAATCAAAGCCCCGGGCGTCACGCCCGGTGAAAAGCGCCGGTTAGTGATGCTCATCATCATGGGCGGCGGGGGCCTCATTGTGGGCGGCAGCCGGCGCGGCGTGCGCGGCCGGTTGCGGATGAGGCGCGGCTGCCGGCCGCAACGCGGCCGCCTGCGGGTGTGCCGCCGCCGCGGGCCGGGCTGCCGGATGCTGTGCGGCGTGAGTCTGCGCTGGGGCCGCGGCATGATTGACCGCGGGTTGCGCCGTCCGGACGGCCGCCGTGTGCTGCGTGGCCGCGTTCGAGTGCTGCGTGGCCGCGTTATTGATGACGCCTTTGGATGCGGGCCGGGCCGCAACGACGCCGGGACCGGTGAATTGTCCGGGCCGGCTGGTCGCGGCAACCGGCGGCTTGCCATGGTTCTGTGTGGCCAACAGCGCGTGATTCGACTGTGCCGCGGTGACGTGCTGCGTCTGTTCCGAAGTCAGCGGCGCATGGGATTCATGCGCGGCGGCCTGCTCCGAGGCGGTGGGACGGGCGGTGATGCCGCCTCTGCCGCCGTTGAAACTGACGCGCGCGCTGGCGCTGGTGTGGGCGCTGACCGGCGCGTTGTAGACGGATGCCACGTGGACGCTGCCAAAATTGTTCGCCGCGCGATTGTAGGCGAAGGTGCCGTTATCCCAGCGTCCGCCCTGATAGCCGTTTCCGCCATAACCGAAGCCGTAATTGACGCCGCCGTAGAATCCGACGGTCGGGCCCCAATATCCGCCGTTCCAGAAATAGGCGTTATTGACCCAGCCCCAATAACCCGGAGTCCAGAGATACCCGATTTGGGGCGGCGCGACCCAGGTGCCCGGAACCCAGAAATAACCGCTATCGCCGTAAGCCCAATAGCCCGGAGTCCAGATATAGCCGAGCTCGGGAAGGGGCGGCTGGGCGTAAATCGGCAGCATCGGCGGCGCGATTTGCACGGAAATGCCGATATCGGCCTGCGCGACATTGGCGCCCGGCGCGGCCAGCAAAAGGAAAGCGAAAAACGGCAGGAGCAGGATGGGGCGGAGTTTCATGATGGCGCCTTGCGAAAAGGGAAAGGGGTTGTGCCAAGAAGGCACCCGATGAGTTTGAGGCTAGTTGCCGCCCGGCCGCGTCGATAGCCTCGGAAACTACTCAGTCGCGCGCCGGATAAGGCAAGACACGTGGCGCATGAATCCGCCCTATCGCCGATCGAGCGACGGCGAGCGCTTTCCGGGCGTCTACCGGGCGCCGGAGCCCGGCTTTTCTTGTCGATTATCGCCGCATTTTTAGCGCGGCTACCAACGCCCGCGCCGCCGGAACAACCTCACGACCACGAGCAGCAGCACGGCGCCGATGGTGGCGGCAATGATCTGGGCAACCATTCCAGAACCAATATAAAGGCCGAGCTGGGGAAACAACCACCAGGCGATGAAGGCGCCGACGATCCCAATAAGAATGTCGGCAACCAAGCCAAAGCCTGTCCCTTCCACGATTTTGCCGGCCAGCCATCCTGCAATAGCGCCAATCAATAATATGACAAGCACGCTTTCATTGGACATATACATGACGGTTTCCTCCGGTTAACGCGGTTTGATACGATCGTGACCCGATGGAATTTTTGCAGCAGCGGAAGAGAGATTGCCGCATCGGCATGATTCCATCTGGGGATCGGCGGGCAAGCGGATAATCATGATCATTGCAGAAGACCCGCTTTAATTTGGACGGCGCTTATAAAAAATGCCGCCGGCGCGCGAGGGGGCGGGCCAGCAGCAACGATGACCTCGCAGCAGAGGTTGTCATATCGAATGCTAACCCGAACCAATTTTGGAAGAGGAGGTTCGGAATCTACTTAGATGCGAATCTTGGGTCGCGGGTCGGTTCGACCAATGTCCGCTTTGGGCCGAAAGCCGACATGACGGTATGACGGCTAGGCGTTCCTCGCGCGCGCGAGGTCACCATGACAGCCAGCGCCGGGCCAGGGATTTGCGGGCCGGCGTCAGGCGCGTGCGGGTATAGGCGTCGGCGGCCATTTTGATCGCCTCGGCCTGCGTCGGATAGGTGTGAATGACCCGCGCCAAAGCGCGCAGGCCGATCCCCTCGGTGATCGCGAGCGAAAGCCCGTTGATCATCTCGCCCGCGTGGCTTGCGACCACGGTGGCGCCCAGAATCCGGTCGGTGCCGTCGCGCACATGGATCTTCACGAACCCCTCTTCTTCCCCGTCGGTCACCGCCCGGTCGACGTCGTGCATGAGGATGGTGAAGGTCTTCACCGGGATGGCTTTCTCCCGCGCCTCGCGCACGTAGAGACCGACATGGGCGATTTCCGGATCGGTATAGGTGCACCAGGGGATGACAAGATCGCTCAGCCGCTTGCGGCCCAGGAACAGCGCGTTCCGCACCGCGACGCGCGCCGAAGCCTCGGCGGCGTGGGTGAATTTGAGATCGAGACACACGTCGCCCGCCGCGTAGACGCGCCGGTTGCTGGTGCGCAGGAAATCATCGACCTGGATTCCGGCCTTGGTGTCGTAGCGGATTCCGGCGGCTTCGAGATTCATGCCTTCGACGTTGGGCGCCCGGCCGATGCCGGCCAGGATCTCGTCGACGGAAACGCTGAACGTGCCGCCGGCGCTTTCGAGATCGACGATTTTTTGCGCACCGTCCTTGCGCACCGCGACCACCGTGGTGTTGAGATGAATCTCGATGCCGTCATGCGCCAGGGAATCCGAAAGGATTTGGGCGGCGTCGCGTTCTTCCTTGGGCAGGAACATCGGGTCGTCCTGGGCGATGATGACCTGCGATCCGAAGCGGGAGAATGCCTGCGCCAATTCGCAACCGAGCGGGCCGCCGCCAATCACCAGCAGCCGGCGCGGGCAAACGGTCAGATTGAAGACGTTCTCGTTGGTGAGATAGCCCGCTTCGGCCAAGCCCGGAATCGGCGGGGTCAGCGGCCGCGCGCCGGTGGCGATCAGCGCCTTCTTGAAACGCAGCGTTTGCCCCGCGACCTCGACCGAGCATGGTCCGGTAAAGCGCGCCTCGCCGAAATAGACGTCGACCCCCGCCTCGCTCAATCGCCGCGCCGAATCGGCCCGGCTGAGATGCGCCTGGACCCGCCGCATCCGCTCCATCACCGCCGCGAAGCCGATGCCGATATCGCCCGGCACCTGGCCGCCGAAACTCCGCGCATCGCGCATGCCCGCATAAAGCCGCGCGGTGCGGATCAGCGCCTTCGACGGCACGCAACCGACATTCAGGCGGTCGCCGCCGATGAGATCGCGCTCGATCAGCGCCACCTTCGCGCCGAGACCGGCCGCTTCATGCGCCGCGATCACGCCGCCCGGCCCCGCGCCGATGACGACGAGATTGTATTTGCCCGCGGGTTTGGGATTGCGCCAGGCGGGCGGATGAACCTGGTCAACCAGATAGTCGTGGAAGCGGTCGTCCAGCGGTTTGCCCGGCGGCGAGGTATCGGGGCTGGTCATGACAACCAGCCGCCGGTGAAGCCGGCGCGGCGCAACCCGCCGCCAATATAAGGGCATTGCCGCATCAGCTTCCAGATCAGCCCCGAACGGTAATTCTCGATCATCAGGACGAGCAGGCCCTGGTCGAGCCCGTAATAACCCTCGGAGACCCAGCCGGCGGGCCCCGCGCCCGGCAAGGTCGGATTGAAGCCGCTCGGCAGGCGCGAATCCCGGGTCATCCCGGGATAGAGCGCGCAGAAATGGCGCAAGGCCGGCAAGGCAAGCTCGGGCGCGAAGGGCAGCGACGCGAGCGCCGCGCAAGGGCCGATGGTGCCGTCGTCGGGCCCGAAGGGCACGCCGCGCGCGGCATAGCCGAGCAGCCGGCGTTCCCGCCCGTCGATCTGAAGCGTCTTGTAGCCGGGCCCGTCATTCGCCGTGATGCCCCAGCAATCCTTGCCGTAACCCTTGAAGCCGTGCGGATTGCGCCAGGCGTATTCGCGCTGGACATAAGCGGCGCGCCGGCTGTTCTCGAAATAATCGCTTTTCTTCTCGCGCATGAAGCGGTCGCGGATGCCGGCGAAATCGATCCAGGCCTGGGAAAAAAGATGGATGAACAGCGGGCCGGCATAGAGAAATTCGTAATCGTAGATGTTCTCCCACTGATAGGTCTCGGTCCACGCCCCGAAGCTGTCATCCGACAGCGGGTGCGCGGGCGACGCCAGGCCCAGGACATAAACGATCGTCGCCTCGCTGTAGCCTTCCCAGCCATAGTGCAAAAATCCGCTTTCCGGCTTCCATCCCTGCCGCGCGGTCACGCCGCCGCCGCGCGCCCATTGCCAATCGACGCGGCGGTAGAGCGCATCGGCGCGCGCGCGAATCGCGGCCTCAACCGGATTGTCCGCGCTGAAATAGACGCCCGCGGCCAGCGCCCCCGCGAGCAGCAGCGTGGTGTCGATCAGCGACAATTCCGACTGCCAGACGCGAAGGCCGGTCTTCATGTCGAGGAAGTGGTAATAGAAGCCCTTGTAACCGGTCGCGTCCGGTTGGTCGCTTTGCCGGCTGTTCCAGAAGAAATCCAGGGTGGCGAGCGTGCGCGACGCCGCATCATCGCGTTCCATCCATCCGCGCTCGACCCCCACCGGATAACAGGAGAGCGCGAAGCCCACCACCGCGATGCTGGCGGGCGCGCCCGGGCGGCTGGTATCGGCCGCCAGGCCGTTTTCGGGATTGACGTGGTCGAGGAAATAGCCGAACGCCGCGCGTTCGAACCGGTCGAGCAGGGCTTCGTCGGTTTCGGCGGAGGGTTCAGCCACGGCTACCCTCCGGAAACTCGAAGGTGACCGAAGCCACCGCAAGCGGCGGCAAGGTCACGTCGAAGCCGAGGTTGCCGTTCCGGAACTCGAACGGATGCGGTTCGGGCTCGCAGCGCGACACGGCGTCGAGTTCCGCCACCCCGGCGGCGTTGAGATAATCCGGCGAGCCCATTTCCAGCCAACGCCGTTTGGCGTTGGCGTGGCCGGAATCGATGCGGCGGATCGTCGCCCGGATGGGAGCAAGCGCGTTGCCGAAATTGATCCGGACCGTCTCGGCGGCGATGGGGTGGCGCGGCAAGGCGAAATTGGCGAGAAGACAGGTTGTTTCATGCGCGCCCCGCGCCGCCCAGGCATCGAGGGTCGGATGCGCGCCTTCGACCGGCAGGATTTCGGCGCCGAGCGCGTGCAGCAATTCGAAGGCGCGATAGGCGGGCTTGGCGATGCCGTGAATGTTGAGCAAGCCGAAGCCGCCGTGAAACGGCACCGACGGGAAATAATTCTCCTCGAAAATGTCGGAGAAGGTCCAATAGCTGTAGCCCTGAACCAAGCCGTTCGCTTCCAGGATGGTCTTGACGATGAAGGCGGCGGCGTAAGGCTCGTCATGCATCGGGTCGCGCGGATTGGAAGAGGTGCACCATTCCGTGTAATAGACCGGCCGCTCGCCGGCCTGCCGGCGCACCTCGCGGGTTTCGTCGCGCAACACGCTGCGCCGGCTTTGCGCCAGTTGCGCCTCGGTGTCGTCGCCGGGCAGCCCGAAGGAATCGGTCGGATAATGATGGGTGGAGATGAAATCGGCGGGGAGCCGGTTCTGGGCGCAAAACGCGGTGAAATCGTCGATCCAGGCATTGGCCGCGGTCGCCGGGCCGCCCACCTTGAGCGCGCCGTCGACCGATTTGATCGCCTCGGCGGTGTAGCGGTAAAGCTTGAAATAATCCTCCTGCTTGCCGCTGCCGAAGGCGTCGAGATTGGGCTCGTTCCAGACCTCGAAGAACCATTGGCGGAGTTCGGCCAAACCGTAACGCTCGGCCCAATGTGCCACCAGCTTGCGGATCAGCGTTGCCCAGCGCGCGTAATCCTTGGGCGGCGAGACGTTGGCGCCGTAGTGGAAAACGGTCTGGCCGCCCGACGCCAAACAGGCCGGCATGAAGCTCAGCTCGACGAAGGGCTTCATGCCGATCGACAGCAGGAAATCGAAAATCCGGTCGGCGTTGAAGAAGGAATAGAACAGTGTGTCGCCCTCGGCGATCAGCGTGCCGACGTCGTCGCACAGAATGCCGTGGAAGCGCACATGGCGGAATCCCAGCTCGTCATGAGCACGGTGCATTTGCGCCTGCCAATCGGCCCGGAGCGCCAGCGTCGCATGGCCGCTGCCGATGGTGTGTTCCCAGAAATGCGGCAGAGGCCGCGCCGGGCCGGCGAGGTCGCAGGTAAAAATCATCGCGCGGCCCTGGCGCGCGGCCGCTTGGCCGCGCCACCGGCGCCGCCGCGAAAAAAGCGCCGTTCGACGTCCTCGTCCCAAAGCCGGATCCCGCCGGTGATGCCGGTGTCGTTCGAGGCGATCCGGACGCCGCGGGGCGGATCGACGACCTTGCCGCTATTGCCGCCGCCGAGATAGAGCACGTCGTAATGCAAGAGCGCATAGAGAATCTTGATCGCCTTATGGACGTGGCGGCTCCATTTCCTTAGCCCCACGCGCCGCAAGGCCCGGTCGCCGATATAGTCGTTATAGGTCTGGTTGCCGTGGATCGGGTGCTGCGCCAATTCGAGATGCGGCATCAGCGCGCCGTCGCGGAAGACCGCCGTGCCGGCGCCGGTGCCGAGCGTCAGCACGACCTCGAGCCCCCGCCCCTTGACGATGCCGAAGCCCTGGACCTCGGCATCGTTGAGCAAGCGGACCGGCTTGCCAAAGCGCTTGGCCAAGGCGGCGGCCAAGGGAAAATCGCGCCAGGGGCGCTCGCCGAAATGCGGCGCGGTAAGAACCCGCCCGTCGCGCACCACGCCGGGAAAACCCACGGAAACGCGGTCGAAAGCGGGCAGCTTCGCCGCCAGAGCGGCGAGCGTCTGCAACAGCACGTCCGGCGGACAGGGATAAGGCGTCGCCACCCGGACCCGCTTCACCAGCATCCGCCCGGCGCGGTCGAGCACCGACGCCTTGAGCCCGGTGCCGCCGATGTCGAGGACCAGGGTGCGGAGGCCGGCCGGCGCGCGCGCGGCCCGTTTCATGGCCAGGTTCCCGCCGCTTGCGCGTCACTGAAGAGCCACAACGCGCCAAGGAGGCGCAAACGCGCGGCCGGCAGATTGTCGTCGCCGCGGCGAAAGCGTTCGAGGATTGCGCGTTTCTCTTTTCCCGCGACCAGGAAGGCCGCGTTCCGGCAGCTCTCGAGCGCCGGATAGGTGAGCGTGATGCGGGTTTCGCCCTTGGCGTCGGCGACCGCGACGGCCCAGCGCTCGCGCTCTGCGAGCGCGGCCGTGCCTGGGAACAGCGAGGCGGTGTGCCCATCCGGCCCGAGCCCGAGAAGGACCACGTCAAAAAGCGGCCGGGCGGGATCGAGACGCGGCGATCCATAGAAGGATTGGAGTTGGCGTTCGTAAGCGGAGGCGGCATCTTCCGCGCTCATGCCGACGGTGGGAATGGGGTGGATGTTGGCCTCGGGTATGGGGGCGCGCGACAGCAGCGCTTCGCGCACCATGCGGTAATTGCTTTGCGCGTCGTCCGGCGGCACGAAGCGCTCATCGCCCCAGAACCAATGCGTGCGCGGCCAGGGGAATTCATCGCGATAACGCGGCCCGGCCAGATGCTCGTAGAGCAGCCGCGGGGTCGAGCCGCCGGAGAGCGCCACGGCGAAGATTCCGGGCGTCGCCAAGGCATGGGCGAGCAGCCATTCCGCCACCCGGCGCGCCAAGGCATCCGGACCGGGGAGGATTTCCAGCCTGGCCGCGGCAGCGCCGATCACGCGAGCACCCTCCGGACCGACGGACGGCGGGCCGCGCGGATGGATTCTATCGCGGCCGCATAATCGCGCGATCCGAAGATCGCGCTGCCGGCGACGATGGCGGTCGCGCCCGCTTCGATCGCCAGCCCGGCGCTGTCGCGATTCTCGCCGCCATCGACCTCGATGACCGGGTCGAGGCCGCGCGCGTCGCACAACTGCCGCAAGCGGCGGATCTTGGGCAGCATCTCCGGCAGGAATTTCTGGCCGCCGAAACCGGGATTGACGGTCATCACCAGAACGATGTCGCAGAGCGGGAGGACGTGTTCGATCAGCTCGAGCGGGCTGGCCGGGTCGAGCACCGCGCCCGCCTTCTTGCCGAGGCCGCGGATTTGCGTGAGCACGCGGTGGAGATGGATCGTCGACGAGGGCTCGGCCTGGACCAGGAGATGGTCGGCGCCCGCCTCGGCGAAATCGGCGAGATAGCGCTCGGGCTCGACGATCATCAGATGCACGTTGAGCGGTTTTTTCGTGGCGCGGCGCACCGCCTTGACCACCACCGGCCCGACCGTGATGTTGGGCACGAAGCGGCCGTCCATGACGTCGACATGAATCCAGTCGGCGCCGGCCCGATCGACGGCGCGAACCTCCTCGGCGAGACACCCGAAATCCGCCGACAGGATCGAGGGCGCGACGATGATCGGCCGGCGCGGCGCGGTCATGCGGCGTCCCGGCGCAAAACGAATTTCCGCACCGCCTTGGCGAAGCCCTCGTTCTCGTTGCTGTCGGTCACGGCGCTCGCCTGCGCCTTGACCGCGTCGCTGGCATTGCCCATGGCGATGGAGAGGCCGCTTTTCAAAAACATCGAGACGTCGTTCGGCATGTCGCCCATGGTGGCGATCTGCGCCGGCGGAATGTTCATGAGCTTGGACAGGGTTTCGACCACATTGCCCTTATTGGCTTCGGGGCTGGTGACGTCGAGATAATAGGGCTGCGAGCGCGCGGCGCTCGCCTTCTTGCCGAGCGCCTTCCGCGCCGCCTGTTCGCAAGCCGCGACCAGGTCGAGATCGTCGGAAATGCCGACGATCTTCACCGCAGATGCTAGATGCGCGTCCGAAAACGACGCCACGATCTTGGCGTCGAACTTGACCGTCCAGGCCTCGCGCGCCACATGCGGCGCCGTCGCGTCGCGGATCAGCCATTCATCCGCGGTGTAGACCCAGGCGTCGAGCCCCTGGCCGAGAATGAGATCGAGCGCCTCTTTGGATGTTTCGGGATCGAGCAAATGGCTTTCGATCACCGAGAGGTCGGGATTGACGAACACGCCGCCATTGAAGCCGGCGATGGCGCCTTCCAAGGCGAGCGGCGCGATCAGCATGCTCATGCCGCGCGGCGGCCGGCCGCTGGTGATGGCGAGCGCGATGCCGGCGCGGCGCAGATCGCGGGCGGCCTCTTTCGCCC